>Ga0247727_10003146_pt1 | contig 36869 bp, 26 predicted proteins | sample WisWelCaveWW1625_FD_202498 | JGI IMG/M metagenome (GOLD analysis project Ga0247727, IMG submission 202498) | Biofilm microbial communities from Wishing Well Cave, Virginia, United States - WW16-25 | ecosystem: Environmental > Aquatic > Deep subsurface > Groundwater > Cave microbial mat | place...
GCGGCGCTTTCCGGCGCGCCGGCCGGCGCCGCGCCGCGCACCGGCGGCAGGCGGCATGGCGGCGCCGGCAGGGGGTGCGGCGGCGGCGGTCGCGGCGGCGCCGGCCTCCCCGGTGGCCGTGAGACCGAACGCGGCCCGCAGCGCCCGGCGCGCCGCCTCCTTGCCCTCGAGGGTGGCGGCGGCGTAGCGCTCCGGGAGGTGCCGGTCGCGCGCCGGATCCCAGTGCTCGTAATCGGCGCCGTTGAGGATGCCGGTGAGATCGGCGCCGCGCCGCCAGGCGACGTCGTGCAGCCCGAAGCCGCCCTCGCGCGTCGTGATCTCCCACGCGTAGCGCGGGCTGACGGCGGTGATCCGATCGGCATACAGGAGGGCCGCTTTCAGGTAGTTGATGCCGCCCCGGTACTCGATCCCCTCGGTGCGGAAGACGAAGTCGCGCACCGGTCCCGGCGGCGCCACCCAGGCGATCTCCTCCCAGCCGAAGTGGCCCTGGTAACCCATGTTGTGGATCGTCTGCACCGTGGCCGGCCGGCGGCCGCGCCATCCGGTCGCGAAGCGCGCCAGGAGCGGCTGCAGCGCCGCATGCCAGTCGTGCCCGTGCAGCACGTCGGGCGTCCGCGGCGCGCGCGCCGCCAGGGTCGCGACCGCCGCCGCGAGCACGGCGAACCGGCGGGCGTTGTCGGGAAAATCGCCGCCGGGCGGGCCGTACAACCCGGCGCGCGCGAACATCTCCTCGCTCTGGACGAGCGTCAGGCGCACGCCGTCATCGGCGGTGCGCGACAGGAGGCGCACCGGCACGCGGCCGACCCCCACCGGCACCGCGAGGTGATCCTCGTCCGGGTGGTAGCGGAACGGCCGGAGGTCGATGCCGCCGTAGGCCGGCAGGAAGACCCGCACGCGGTGCCCGCGGCGCGCCAGCGCCCGCGGCAGGGCGCGCAGGACGTCGGCGAGACCGCCGGTCTGCGCCAGCGGCGCCGCCTCCGCGGCGGTCATCCAGATGTCGAGCGGCCTCATCGGCGCGCGGCAGGTCGCGGCATGGTGTTCGCGGGGATGGCGGGCCGTGGCATGGCGGGCGTTGGCATGGCGGGTGCGGGCCTCAGCGGGCCGGCTCGGGCAGCAGGTGGCCGTCGGGGACGTCCATGACCCGCTCGAGATCCCGCAGCGCCCGCGCCGCCTCCTCGGGCGGCGTCGGGTTGATGAAGAAGCCGCTCCCCCACTCGAAGCCGGCCGCCTCGGTCAGCTTCGGCAGCACCTCGACCTGCCAGTGGTAGCGATCGGGCTGGGCGTAGCCCGGCGGCGCGGTGTGAACCACGACGTTGTACGGCGGGTCGTTGAGCGCCAGCCGGTAGCGCCGCAGGACGTCGATGAGGATCTCGGCGAGCGTCGTGGTCAGCGCCGGTGTCAGCGTCTGGAAGAACGGCTCGTGGCGCCGCGGCAGGATCGTGACCTCGAACGGGAAGCGCGACGCGAACGGCGCGAAGGCGACGAAGTCGGCGTTCTGGGCCACGAGCCGGCGGGCGTCGGCCAGCTCCTGGGTCAGGATGTCGCAGTAGATGCAGCGGCCGCGATAGTCGTAGTAGCGGCCGGTGCCCATGAGCTCCATCTCGATGCGCGCCGGCGTGACCGGCAGGGCGATGATCTGCGAGTGGGCGTGGTCGAGGCTGGCGCCGGCCGCCGAGCCGTGGTTCTTGAAGATCAGCACGTACTGGAAGCGCGTGTCGCGCAGCAGGTCGATCATCCGCTCGCGCCAGGCGCGGATCACCTCGGCCATCTGCTCGCGCGGGAAGGCGGCCGGGACCTCGTCGTGGCGCGGCGTCTCGATCACCACCTCGTGCGCGCCGATGCCGCGCATCATGTCGTACAGCCCCTCGCCGCGCTTGTCGTGGCTGCCCTCGATCCGCAGCGCCGGGAATAGATTCGGCACCACCCGCACCTTCCAGCCGTCGGCGCCGCCGGCGCCGCCGGCGTACAGCAGCACTTCCTTCGGAGTCATCGCCTCGTGCCCCGGGCAGAAGGGGCAGGGCTCGCCCCCGCCCACCGCGGTGGGGTAGCGCCGGAAGGGGTTCGGCCGCTGGCTGCGCTCGCCGGCGATGATCACCCAGCGACCGAGCACCGGGTCCTTGCGCAGCTCCGGCTCTACGCGCCGTGGAAGGGTCATGAGGGTCGGATCCTCCCGCGCCCGGCGTCGATGAACCGCATCCGGATCGCCGGACCGCCGCCGGCCCGGCGCGCCGCGGAAGCGCGCCAGCATAGCGCAAACATCGTCCCCTGGTAAGCGGTCTCGTAGCGCACCTCGGCCCGCTGCAGGGTCTCGATCGGCGCCGCCACCAGGCGCGCGGCGGGCTCGGCCTCGACCTCGAGGGCGAAGCCGAAGACGCGGTCCTCGAGGACGAGGCGGCGCGCCGCCTCGATCACGCAGGGGTCGCCCGGGTCGTCCCGCACCTCCTGCCCGGCGGCCGTCGCCGTGACGCGCGACCGGCCGGGATCGCGCGGCGTCAGGAGCGACAGGCACAGCAGCGTCCCGAACCATTCCTCCTCGACCGAGGCGAGGTCCCAGCCGACGTGCAGCGCGCCGGAGGGCTCGGCGCCGACGGTGCGCGTGTACGCGAGCCCCGGACGCGCGACCCGCATCGTGAAGCCGCGCGGACCGGCCTCCCACGACTGCGGCCGCCCCTCGACGAAGGCGAGACCCGCGAAGCGCGCCAGCCCGTCGGGGTCGAACGGTCCGGCGGCGGTGAAGTCCCTGAGGCCGCGCAGCGGTCGCGGATCGAACGGGCGCCCCTCGAGGTCGGCGCGCGTCACGCCTACCTCCTGCTCGTGCGGCGAGGCGACGCCCCCCTCCCCCCTGCCGCCGTGGGTCACATCGGCGCCGGCGTGGTACGACTCCTTCCAGCGCGACATCACGTTGGCGACGTTGAAGCGGGTGGCGAGGTCGTCGAGCTCGGCGAGGACGCCGGCGTCGGCGGGCCGGAAGAAGGCCTGCATGCGGCCGGCCCGCACGATCACCTCGTGCTCGAGATCGCCGTCGAGGTCGAACGACTCGACCGCCACCGGCCGCCGGTCGTGCCCGGCGAGCAGGGCGTCGGCCTCCAGCACGGCGTGATACACCGCGTGCCGCAGATGCGAGTGATAGATGCCGCCGAACATCCCGTGCCAGTAGGCGCAGTTGCACTGCGCCCGCAGCGTCGCGCCGATGGCGGCGGCGCGGCCGCGGATGCCGGAGCGCAGCGCCCGCGCCCGGCGCGACGTCCACAGGACGTGCTTGTGCAGGTGGTCCGACTCGGGGTAGCGCGCCAGGAACATGTCCCACAGGCTGCCGCGCACGAAGGCGCGCGCGGTCTCGGCGCCCTCACGCTCGACCGCCGCGGCGCGCACCGAGGCGTAGGCCGGCACCGACGCGGCCGGCAGCGCCCACTCGAGCATCTCGGTGTACGAGGCGTTGGGCACGTGGACCTTGCGCGCCGCCGGCCGCGCCGCCAGCACGTCGCGCGGCGCGACCGCCTCGGCCGGGCCGGAGGGATCCTCGAGCAGCGTGCAGAACTTCTCGAGCCATCCCCCGCCGAACACCCAGGCGTGGGTCTCGGGCCACAGGCCGAACTTCTCGGCGTCGTCGCCGTAGGTCAGGACCGGGCCGGCCGCGCCGCCGTCCGGCGGCAGCGTGGCGGCGGCCTGCGCGAGGTGCTCGCGCACCGCCTCGACCGGCCGGAACGGGATCATGTACCGCAGCGCGAAGTCGGACGGGAAGAAGGCCACCGGCCGCGCCGCGCGCTCGGTCACGAAGACGCCGTGGAAGCGCTCGTCGAGGAGCCCGGCGAAGCGCAGGTGCTGGTCGTCGAGGATCGTGTAGTCGACGCCGGCGTCCGCCAGCAGGCCCGCGAGCGCGGGCTCCCACACGCGCTCGGCGATCCAGGCGCCGCGCGGCCGCACCCCCGCATGCCGCCGCCACCACGACGACAGCCGGGCGATCTGATCGAGCGCGTCCGCGCGCGGGATGACCGGCAGGATCGGCTCGTAGAAGCCGCCGCCCAGCGGCTCGACCTGCCCGGCGCCGATCAACGCCACCAGCCGGTCGAGAAACGGCCGGTCGTGCCGCTCGAGCCATTCCAGGAGGCATCCCGAAACGTGGAACGCCGCGCGCACCCCGGGGTGGCGCTCGAAGTGCTCGACGATCGGCAGGTAGGAGAGCCGGACGGCGTCCGTGAAGACCGATTCGAAGTTGCCGATAGGCTGGTGGAAGTGCAGCGCCAGCACAAGGCGCACACGCGCCCGGGCTGCGCCCGTGCCGGCCCCCGCCGCGCCCGCCGCCGCGGCCGCGGGCCCGCCGCTCATGCGCCCTCCACGCCGGCCGCCGCCGGGAACGGCCCCGCGCGGCGCACCTCGACCTCCTTCAATGTCAATGCCTCCCCCGCGATGTGCAGGCGGGCGAAGAGTATCACCGCGCCGCCCGGCGGCAGGCCGGCCGCCTCCGCCGGCAGGGCCAGCTCGATCACCTTGCGCGCCCGGGCGCGCAGACCCGGGGACGAGCCGGCGGCGAGATCGCCGCGCTCGTCGAAGATCGCCGCGGCCTCGCGCGTGCCGGCGCCCGGCCGCACGAACCGCAGATAGACCCGCGCCCCGGGCAGGGCGGCGGCGCCCAGGGCGCGGCCGGGGTCGATCCGCACCGCCAGGTCGCCGCCCGGCGTCACCCCGTACCGCAGGCAATCGATCGGCCGCCGGGCCCGCTGCATGGTCGAACCCGGGACGAGCACCGACCAGTCGAGGCGGGCCGACCCGTACCACTCGAAGTAGCCGGTCTCGTAGCCGTCGATCACCGGGTCGATGGCGGCCGCCGCCGGGGCCGCCGCCGCGGCCGACGAGGAGCGCGCGCCCGGCCGCTTTCCGGCGGCGGCGATCGGCCACGACAGCCCCTCGGGGGGGTTGATCGCGAGCGTCTCGCAGGCGCGCCGGAGATGGGCGCGGAACAGGCGATCGAAGTCGTCGCGATGGAGGCTCTCGAACTGGCCGTCGAGCCACCAGAACCAGTCGCTCCCCTCGGCGGCCCGCAGCGACCGCCAGGCCGCGGCGCGCGCCGCCGCCGGGGTCGCCGGGTCGTCGAGCGCCGCCGCCATCCGGCCGCGCGCCTGGCCGAGCAGGCTCCAGGCGCGGTTCTTCTCCGGCCCGCCGATCCAGATGCCGAAATCGGCGTTGATCCACGAGCCGGGGCGCAGCTTCCTGATCGTCCCGCGGCGCGGGCAGCGGGCGATCGCCTCGCTCACGGTGGCCGACGCCGTCGCCCCGCCGCCCGCGGCCAGCCCCCCGTACAGCGCCCGCAGGAACGCCGCCCCGGCGTCGGGGTAGTGCTCCCACGGGTTCTCGCCGTCGAGCGCGATCAGGCGCAGCGCGCCGTCCCCCGCTTCCGAACGCGCCCCGGCCCCGGCCAGAAGCTCGGCGGCGGCGGCCCCGGGCTCGACGCGCGCGTAGGTGAAGCCGATCCGGTCGGACAGGTCGTGATCGCGGAACACCAGGTCGAGGCCGCCCGCCGCCCCCTCGAGGCGCCACGGACAGGTGATGTCGGCGTCGCCGTCGCGCTCCGCGGCGCGCAGTACGTCGGCGTCGCCCGCCGCCCAGGCGACGTCGCACCCGGCCATCAGTTCCACGGCGGCGGCGCTCAGCGATCCCTCCGGCGGCCACATGCCGCGCGGCGCAACGCCGATGACCGCCGCGACCGCCGCCAGCCCCTCGGCGATCTGCGCGCGCGCGTCCCCGGCGGCGCGGAAGCGCGGCGGCATCGCGGCGCCGGGCATCGCCTCGAGGGCGCAGTCGGTGTCGATGATCAGCGGCAGGATCGGATGGGCGTAGGGCGAGGCGGTGATCTCCACCTGCCCTCCGGCGGCCGCGTCGCGGTACAGGCCCGGGAGCCGCGCCAGGATGTCGTCCTGCACTCCGTGCATCGCCGCCACGTCGTCGCGCGTGAAACCGCGGCCGCGGCGGCGCAGCGCGCCGATCTCCGGGTAGTCCTCGATCGCCTTGAAGCCGAACCACGCCAGATCGAACAGCGCCTGCAGGTCGCGGAGGTCCTCGGGGCCGAAGTCGCGCCAGGCCGCGTCCTCGCCGCGCCGGCGGCGCGCCTCGCGGCGCAGATCGAGCAGCTCGGCGAACCGCGGCAGCGGCCGGATGATGCGCTCCTCCTGCGCCGAGAAGAAGTGGTCGACGAGAAAGCGCCGCTGTGCCTCGTCGAGATCGTCCGTCGGCAGGCGGGCGGTCTCGCGGAACAGGTCGCTGGCGCCGCGCCCGTAGGCCGCGATCTGATCGAGCAGCGTCGGCACCAGGTTGATCGTCAGCCGCACCCCGGGGAACTCGCCGAGCACCCGCACCATGTCGTAGTAGGAGCGCGACGCGTGCAGGCGCACCCACGGCTGCAGGCAGACGCTCTCCCCCTCCAGCCGGTACTGCGGCTGGTGCATGTGCCAGAGGAACGCCAGGGAGACGGGGGCCACGGGGCGGGGTCGCGGGCCTCTAGAAGACCATGTCGTGCGGCACGACCGCGATGCCCTCCTCGCTCAGGGTGATGCCGCGGGCGCGATCGTGGTCGGGGTCGTAGCCGATGACCGTGTCGGGCGGGACATGGACGTTCTTGTCGATGATGGCGCGGCGGATGCGGCAGCGCCGGCCGATGTCGACCTCGTCGAACAGGATGCTCTCCGCCACGGTGGCGTACGAGTTGATGCGCACCCGCGGCGACAGGACGCTGCGGTCGATGTGCCCGCCGGAGATGATGCAGCCGTTGCAGACCAGCGAGTCGGTGGCGATGCCGGCGCGGTTCGACTCGCGGTCGGCGAACACGAACTTGGCGGGCGGGTCGTCGCGCCGCGCGGTGAGGATCGGCCAGTCGTAGTTGTAGGTGTTGAACGACGGCGTCACGCTCACCAGGTCCATCGAGGCGCGCCAGTACGATCCGATCGTCCCGACGTCGCGCCAGTAGCCGATGTCCTCCTCGGGCGAGCCCGCCGGAAGGTTGTTCATGAAGTTGTAGGCGCGGACGTTGAGACGCTCGTGGCAGCGCGGCAGGATGTCGCGGCCGATGTCGTGCGTGCTGCCGGCGCTCTCATGATCGGCGCGCACCACCTCGCGCAGGACGTCGTAATCGAACAGGTAGTTGCCCATCGACACGAGCGACTTCGCCGGGTCGGCCGGGAACGGCGGAGGCGTCGCGGGCTTCTCGAGGAAGCGCGTCACCCGCATCGCGTCGTCCACCTCGAGACAGCCGAACTGGTGCGCCTCCTCGATCGGGTGCGGCACGACGCTGACGCTGATGTCGGCCCCGGCCTCGAGGTGCTCGGCGATCATCTGCTGGTAGTCCATGCGGTAGATGTGATCGGCGCCCAGCACCGCGACGAGCCGCGGCTTGTCGCGCTCGAGCCGCCCGAGGTTCTGGTACAGGGCGTCGGCCGATCCCTGGTACCACCCCTTCCCCTCGCCGAACGCGGCCGGGATCACCTCGCAGTACTGGCCCAGGTTGCTGGCGAACTGCCAGCCGCGCGACAGGTGGCGGATGAGCGAGTACGACTGGTACTGGGTCAGGACGTTGATCTTGAGCAGGTGCGAGTGCACAAGGTTGGTCAGCACGAAGTCGATCAGGCGGTAGCAGCCCGCGAACGGCATCGCCGGCTTGGCGCGCCTGCGCGTCAGGGGATGCAGCCGCCGCCCTTCGCCGCCGGCCAGGACCAGCGACACCACGCCCGGGACCGTCATCGCCTTCATGCGCCGCTCCGCATCATGTGCCGCTGCGCATCATGCGCCGCTCCACAGCCCCGGGTCGAGCCCGGGGAAGAGATCGTCCTGCGTCTCGATGGCGGCTAGCGCCTGGCCGTCGATCCGCCCCGACTCGATCATCGCCGCCAGGCGCGCGAACCGGTCGAGGTGCTGGTGCACCCGCCGCCGGGCGTACTCGGGGGTGGTCCGGTTGCGCAGGATGAACGGCCAGTCGGAGGACTGCGCCAGGAGCAGCTCGCGGCCGGCCTGCCGGAGCGCCCGCGCCTGCGGTTCGCCCGCGGCCGCGAAGCGCCGCGCCAGCGCCGCCATCCGCGCCGCCGCGTCGTGCAGCGGCGGCAGGATCCAGTCGTTGGCGCCGGTCAGCCAGACATCGTGGTAGCCGCGCTCGCCCCACGACGACTCCGAAGGCCGCGCCACCTGGGCCACCGGGTGCACCTCCAGGTACTGCGCCGGGCTGATCACCGCGATCCCGGCGGCCGGCAGCCGCCGCAGGACCATCTCGAGCCAGTCGGGCCCCTCGAACCACCAGTGCCCGAACAGCTCGGCGTCGTACATCGAAACGACCAGCGGCGGCCGGTCCATTCCCCTCGCGAGCCAGTCGATCTGCGACGAACGGTTGCGGACGAAGTCGTCGGCGTGCCACGTCGCCGTCCGCAGCGCCGCGTCGCGGCGGTACGGCTCCTTGTGATCGGTCCGGCCGGTGATGCGATGATACTTGAACCCGGTCATCCCGCGCTGGCCCGCCGGGTCGAGGTACGGCGCGACGTAGCGCTCGTCGAGGTCGTAGCCGATGTCGCGGTAGAAATCGCGGTAGGCCGGGTCGCCCGGGTACCCCTGCTCGCTGCTCCAGACCTGGGTCGACGACTCCGCGTCGCGCCCGAACGCCGCCACCCCCGCCGGGCACAGGAGCGGCGCGTGCACCCCGTAGCGCGGCGGGCTCGCGGCGTTGCCGATGCCGTGCGTGTCGACGAAGAAGTACTCGATGCCGGAGGCGGCCAGCACCTCGTCGAGCCCCTCGAAGTAGGCGCACTCCGGCAGCCACAGCCCGCGCGGCGACCGCCCGAAATGCCGCCGGTGCTCGGCCACGCCGGTGGCCACCTGGGCGCGCACCGAGGCCGGGTCGGTGCGGTGGTGCGGCAGGAAGCCGTGGGTCGCGGCGCAGGTGATCACCTCGACGACGCCGGCGTCCTCGAGGGCGGCGAGACGGCCGAGCAGATCGCGGTGATAGACGGCGGTGAACAGGTGCTCGAGCCGGTGCAGGCGGTCCCAGTAGAAGCCGGCCACCGGGCTGAAGCCGGGATCGCGGCGGGTCCGCTCGACCTCGCGCCACGCCAGGTGGCAGAGCCGCCCGAGGTGGCGCTCGTACTTCCCCATGAGCACGGGGTCGCGCAGCATCGCCGCGAGGGTCGGGCTGACCGACATCGTCAGCCGCACCGGCACGTTCTCGGCGGCGAGATGATCGAGCGAATCGAGGAGGGGAAGGTAGGTCTCGGTGATCCCCTCGAACAGCCACTGCTCCTCGAGGAAGTACTCGCGCTCGGGGTGGCGGACGAACGGCAGATGGGCGTGCAGGACGAAGGTCAGGTACCCCTTCGGGTCGGCGATCCCGAGCGGCGGCAGCGGCGCCTTGCCCGGCGGCCCGGGGCGCGCCGCGCCCGGCTCGAGGAGCATGGTCTCGAACGCTAGGGCGGCGCCGGCCGCCGGGGCGGGGCGCGGCGACGGGGCTGGCGCCCTGCCCTCCGGGCGCGACCAGACCGCGCGGCCGGGGGGCGAGGTCGCCGTCGCGTCGGCGCCGGCCGCGACCGCCGCCCCGCCGTCGGCCGCCGCGCCGCCAACCTGCGCGCCCGTGGCAGGTCCCGCAACGCCGGCCCACGCGCGCACTCCGACCCGGCGGGCGACAGGTGGCGGCGGGAGCGGAGCCCCGCGCCCGGCGCGCAGCGCCCGGCGATCCATCCAAACCTCGGGGGCGTCGCCCGGCGCCGCGCGCGGGATCGGCACGGCGTTGGTGCGCAGCAGCTCGACGAACTGCCCGCGCTCGACCAGACCGAGGCGCGCCCGCACCTCCCCCAGAATCGACGGGGTCGCGGGGAGCGCGAGGTACCAGCTGCCGCTCCGGAAGTCCAGCGGCCCGACGGCGACGGCGGAGCCCTCGCGCGCGCCCGCGGCGCGCTCGATCACGACCTGCGCCGGACCGGCGGCGGCCGCCAGCCGGCGATCGAGCGCCGCGTCGGTGATCCAATAGATGAAGACGAGCCGCGGGTTGACGACGAGCAGCGTCGCGCGCGCCGGTCCCCGCATCGCCGGCAGGGGCGGCAACGGGTCGGGCGTGCGGGACGGGGCCGGCTCTTGTGCCAACGGTATCGCGCTCCGGGAGCGCGATTCTATGGGGGCGCCGCCCGGAGCGCAATGTCTCGCCCACGCCGGCCGGCGCCGCACGCGCTATCATGCGGCCCGCGCATGAGCCTCGAACCGGACCTGGAGTGGCTCGAGACCGACGGCCTCGGCGGCTTCGCCTCCGGGACCGCCGGGTTGGTCCGCACCCGCCGCTACCACGCCGTCCTCCTGGCGGCGGCGACCCCGCCGACCGGGCGGTTCGTCCTGGTCAACGGCGTCGAGGCGTTCGTCGGCACGCCGTCGGGCACCTTCCCGCTCTCGGCGCACGCCTACGCCCCCGGGGTGATCCACCCCGATGGCCACCGGCTGCTGACGCGGTTCGACGCCGACCCGTGGCCGCGCTGGCGGTTCGCGCTGCCCGACGGCACCGGGATCGAGCACGCCCTCATCGGGGCCCACGGCCGGCCGCACGTCCTGCTGACCTGGCGGCTCGTGCAGCCGCGGCCCGGCGTGACGCTGACCGTCCGGCCGCTGCTCTCGGGGCGCGACCATCACGCCCTGCACCACGAGAACCCGGCCTTCGCCTTCGACGAGGAGTGGCACGACGGCCGGCTGACCTGGCGCCCCTACCCGGGGGTGCCGGCGATCGAGGCGCTGGCGAACGGCGCCTTCACCCGCGAGCCGGCCTGGTATCGCAACTTCTTATATGGGGAGGAGCGGGCGCGCGGCCTCGACCACCTCGAAGACCTCGCCTCGCCGGGCCGCTTCGCCTTCGACCTGTCGAAGGGCGAGGCCTGCCTGCTGCTGGCCGCCGGCGGGAGGGCCGGCCTGCCGCCCGGCCACGCCGCTGCCCTCGCCCGCGCGCTCCGCGCCAGGGAAAAACGCCGCCGCGACCGCTTTCCGTCCCGCCTGCACCGGGCCGCCGACGCCTACCTGGTGCGGCGCGGCGACGGCTCCACGATCGTCGCCGGCTACCCGTGGTTCGCCGACTGGGGGCGCGACACCTTCATCGCGCTGCGCGGCCTGTGCCTCGCGACCGGCCATCTCGACGAGGCGCGCTCGATCCTGATCGAGTGGGCCGGCGCCGTCTCGCACGGCATGGTGCCGAACCGCTTCCCCGACAGCGGCGCGCCGCCCGAGTTCAACAGCGTCGACGCCGGATTGTGGTTCGTCGTCGCGGCGGGCGAATGGCGCCGGGCGATGCGCGCGGCGCAGCGGCGCCCCGCGCGAGGCGACGAGGCGACGCTGCGGCGCGCCGCCGAGGCGATCCTGGCCGGGTGCGCCGACGGCACGCGACACGGCATCCGGGCCGCGGACGACGGACTGCTCGCCGCAGGCGAGCCGGGGGTCGCGCTCACCTGGATGGACGCGCGCGCCGGCGGCCGCGCGATCACGCCGCGCATCGGCAAGCCGGTCGAGGTGCAGGCGCTGTGGATCAACGCCCTCGCCATGGGCGCCGAATGGTCCGGACGCTGGCTGGACCTGCGCGGCCGGGCGCTGGCGTCGTTCCGCGCGCGCTTCTGGCACGCCGCGGGGGGATGGCTGCACGATGTCGTCGACGACGGCCACCGATCCGGCGCCTGCGACGCCACCTTCCGGCCGAACCAGATCCTCGCCGTCGGCGGCCTGCCCGAGCCGCTCCTCGAGGGCGACCGGGCGCGCGCCGTCGTCGACCAGGTCGAGGCGCGCCTCCTGACCCCCCTCGGCCTGCGCACGCTCGACCCGCGCGATCCCGCCTACCGCGGCCGCTGCGACGGCGGCCCGGCCGGGCGCGACGCCGCCTATCACCAGGGCACGGTCTGGCCGTGGCTCCTCGGCCCGTTCGTCGAGGCCTGGGTGCGGGTGCGCGGCGGCGCGCCGGAGGTGAAGCGCGCGGCGCGGCGGCGCTTCCTCGAGCCGCTCATCCATCACCTCGAGTCGGCCGGCATCGACCACATCTCCGAAATCGCCGACGGCGACCCGCCGCACGCGCCGCGCGGCTGCCCGTTCCAGGCCTGGTCGGTGGGCGAGGCGCTGCGCCTGTCGCTGGTCGTCCTGGCCGAGGCGCGGCCGGCGGCGCGCCCGGCACGGCTGCGGCGCCTGGTGCAGGCGGCACGGCGCCGATGAATCCCCCCCGCCGGCGGCGCATCGAACCCGGCGGGAGGAGACGATGAGCGAAGCGATGACCACGACCGACGGTACGACCGGGGGTGCGGCGCCCGCGCGGCGCCTGCCGGTCGTGAAGATCCTCCTGACATTGGCGGCGGTGACGGCGCTCGTCCTGCTCGGCCGCGCCGCCGGGGCGCACTTGCAGACCTTCGTCGCCTGGGTGGACGGGCTCGGCGCGTGGGGGCCGGTGGTCTTCGTCGCCGGTTACGTCGCCGCCTGCGTCGCCTTCGTCCCGGGGGCGCTCCTGACCATCGCGGCCGGCGTTATTTTCGGCCTCGGCCGCGGCGTGCTGTGCGTCTTCGCCGGCGCCCTGCTCGGATCGACAGCCGCCTTCCTGGTGTCGCGCCATCTCGCCCGCCGGGCCATCGAGAAGCGCGTCGCCGCCGACCCGCGGTTCGCCGCCATCGACCAGGCGATCGCCCGCGACGGGCTGAAGATCGTCTTCCTCCTGCGCCTGTCGCCGGTCTTCCCGTTCAACCTGCTCAACTACGCCCTCGGCCTGACGCGCGTGTCGCTGCGCGACTACCTGCTGGCGTCGGCCGGGATGATCCCGGGCACGCTGCTTTACGTCTACTACGGCACCGCGATCGGCAGCGTGGCGCAGCTTGCCGCCGGGGCGCCGGCGCCGGGCGGCACGGGGCGCGCCGTCCTGCTGGCCGTCGGTCTCGTGGCGACGATCGCGGTGACCATCGTGGTCACCCGCATCGCGCGCGGCGCCCTTCTGAAGGCGACCGGCGAGGCGAAGGCGACCGGTGACGGCCGGTGAGCGACCTCATCCGGCCGCTCGACGATCACAACCGGCGCCACCTGGCGAACGTCCATCCGCCCGCCCACGTCAACCCGAAGCCCCGGGACAGATACCACCTGGTCGTGATCGGCGCCGGTCCGGGCGGCCTGGTCGCGGCCGCCGCGGGGGCGGCCCTCGGCGCGCGGGTCGCGCTCGTCGAGAAGCACCTGATGGGGGGCGACTGCCTGAATGTCGGCTGCGTGCCGTCGAAGGCGATCATCCGCGCGGCGCGCGCCTGGCACGAGGCGCGCCATGGCGCCGCCCGCTTCGGCGGGCCGGCCGCCGCCGGCGCCGGCGATTTCGGCGCGGTGATGGAGCGGATGCGGCGCCTGCGCGCCGACATGAGCCGGGTCGACAGCGTCGCCCGCTTCGCCGGACTCGGCGTCGACGTCTTCATCGGCGCCGGCCGCTTCGCCGCGCGCGACGCGGTCGAGGTCGGCGGCGCCCGCCTCACCTTCCGGCGCGCGGTCATCGCCACCGGCGCCCGGCCGGCGCTGCCGCCGATCCCGGGACTCGCCGAGGCCGGGCCGCTCACCAACGAGACGATCTTCTGGCTCACGGAACTGCCGCGGCGGCTCCTGGTGCTGGGCGCCGGCCCCATCGGCTGCGAGATGGCGCAGACCTTCGCCCGCTTCGGCAGCCGGGTCACCCTCGCCAACCGCGGCGGGCAGATCCTCCCCAGGGAAGATGGCGACGCCGCGCGCCTCGTCGAGGAGGCGATGGTGAAGGACGGCGTCGACCTCCGCCTCGGCTCGAGGTTCCTCGAGGTGCGGAGCGAAGGTGACGACAAGGTCGTGGTCCTCGAGCGCGGCGGCCGCCGCGAGACCGTCGCCGCCGACGCGATCCTGGTCGCCGCCGGCCGCCGGCCGAACGTCGAGGATCTCGGGTGCGCGGCCGGAGGCGTGGCGCTCGGCGACCGGGGGGTCGTGGTCGACGACCGGCTGCGCACGACCAATCCGCGCGTCTATGCCGTCGGCGATGTCTGCTCGCCGCACCAGTTCACCCACGCCGCCGACGCCCACGCCCGCATGGTGGTGCAGAACGCCCTGTTCTTCGGGCGCGCCAGGGTGTCGCGGCTGGTGATGCCCTGGTGCACCTACACCAGCCCCGAGATCGCCCACGTCGGGATGCACGCCGCCGACGCCGCCCGGGCCGGCCACGCGGTCGACACCCTGACGGTGCCGCTCGAGGATCTCGACCGCGCCATCCTCGACGGCGCCAACGAGGGGTTCGTCCGCGTGCACCTCAGGAAGGGCACCGACCGCATCCTCGGGGCCACCCTCGTGGCCGAGCACGCCGGCGACATGATCGGCGAGCTGGCGCTGGCGATCACCGCCGGCACGGGGCTCGGCGCCATCGCCGGCACGATCCACCCCTACCCCACCCAGGGGGAGATCATCCGCAAGGCGGCCGACGCCTGGAGGCGGACGAAGCTCACCCCGGCCGTGAAGCGGATCTTCGCCGCGTACTTCCGCCTCGTCTGACGTTGTATCATTCCGGGGCCGGCCGCCGTCAGGCTGTCTCCCCGGAGGTGTCATGATGAAGGCCACCCAGGCGCTCCACGACATCGGCCAGAGCCTCTGGCTCGACAACATCACCCGCGACCTGCTGGACAACGGCACGCTCGGGCGCTACATCGACGACCTCTCGGTCACCGGTCTCACGTCGAACCCGACGATCTTCGACCAGGCGATCGGCAGGAGCGCGTCGTACGACCCGGCGATTCGCCGCGGGATCAGGGAGGGGAAAGCGGGCGAGACGCTCTTCTTCGACCTGGCGATCGAGGACCTCGCCCGCGCGGCCGACCTGTTCCGGCCGATCTTCGACCGCACCGCCGGCGTGGACGGGTTCGTGTCCCTCGAGGTCTCTCCCCTGCTGGCCTACGACACGGCGAAGACGATCGCCGCCGCCAAAGCGCTGCACGCCCGCGCCGCCCGGCCCAACCTGTTCATCAAGATACCCGGCACGAAGCAGGGGCTGCCCGCCATCGAGGAGGCGATCTTCGCCGGGGTGCCGATCAACGTGACGCTGCTGTTCTCGCGCGAGCAGTACGTCGCCGCCGCCGGGGCGTTCATGCGCGGCATCGAGCGGCGCATCGCCGCGGGGCTCCGGCCCGACGTCGCCTCGGTCGCCTCGCTGTTCATCAGCCGCTGGGACGTCGCCGTGGCCGGCAAGGTCCCGGAGGCGCTGCGGAACCGGCTCGGCATCGCCATCACGCAGCGCGTCTACAGGGCGTACAACGATCTCCTGGCCTCGCCGCGCTGGCGGCGCGCCTGCAACGCCGGCGCCCGGCCGCAGCGCGCCCTCTGGGCCAGCACCGGCACCAAGGATCCGGGGGCCCCGGACACCCTCTATATCGGGTCGCTGGCGGCGCCGTTCACGGTGAACACCATGCCCGAGGCGACCCTGAAGGCGTTCGCCGATCACGGCGACGTCGGCCCGCTCATGCCGCCGGACGGCGGCGACTGCGAGGAGGTGCTCGCCCGGTTCGCGAACGCCGGCATCGACATCGACGCCCTGGCGGCGCGGCTCCAGGAGGAGGGGGCGCAGGCGTTCTCGAAGTCGTGGAACGGACTCATGGACGGCATCGCCTCCAGGAGCGCCACCCTCGAAAAGGCAGGCTGAAGAGGTGCTCACGTCGCGCCCGGCCTGGAAGGCCCTCGCGGCCCACCACGCGCGGGTGCGCGACCTGCATCTGCGGGCGCTCTTCGCCGGCGATCCGGGACGCGGCGAGCGCCTCACCCTCGAGGCGGCCGGCCTTTTCCTCGATTACTCGAAGAACCGCATCACCGACGAGACGACGACACTCCTCGTGAACCTGGCGGAGGAGTGCGGCCTGCGGGGGCGGATCGACGCCATGTTCCGCGGCGACCCGATCAACGTCTCGGAGGCGCGCGCCGTCCTGCACGTCGCCCTGCGCGCCCCGCGCGGCGCCTCGATCGTCGTGGACGGCGAGGACGTGGTGCCGAAAGTCCACGCCGTCCTCGACGCCATGGCCGCGTTCTCCGGGCGCGTCCGCGGCGGCGCCTGGAAGGGGCACACGGGCGCACGCATCCGCAACGTCGTCAACATCGGCATCGGCGGCTCCGACCTCGGCCCGGTGATGGCCTACGAGGCGCTCCGGCACTACAGCGACCGCGGTCTGACCTTCCGCTTCGTCTCCAACATCGACGGCACCGACTTCTCCGAGGCGGTGCGCAACCTCGATCCGGCGGAGACCCTGTTCATCGTCGCCTCCAAGACCTTCACGACCGAGGAGACGATGACCAACGCCCGGACGGCGCGCGCCTGGTCGGTGAGCGGCCTCGGGGGCGACCCGAAATCGGTCGCCCGGCATTTCGTCGCGGTCTCGACCAACGCCGCGGAGGTAGCGGCGTTCGGCATCGACACCGCCAACATGTTCGGGTTCTGGGACTGGGTCGGCGGGCGCTACTCGATGGGGTCGGCCATCGGCCTGTCGACCATGATCGCCATCGGGCCGGAGGGCTTCCGCGCCATGCTCGACGGCTTCCAACACATGGACGAGCACTTCCGCACCGCCCCGTTCGAGCGCAACATGCCGGTGCTGATGGGCCTGCTGTCGATCTGGTACAACGACTTCTTCGGCGCCGGGACGGTCGCGGTGCTGCCGTACGAGCAGTACCTGAAGCGCTTCCCGGCGTATCTGCAACAACTCGCGATGGAGAGCAACGGCAAGCAGGTCACCCTCGACGGCGCGCCGGTCGACTGCGCGACGGGCCCGATCTACTGGGGCGAGCCGGGGACCAACGGCCAGCACTCCTTCTACCAACTGCTCCACCAGGGGACGCGCCTCGTGCCGTGCGACTTCATCGCCTTCGGCCGGCCGCTCAACCCTCCAGGCCGGCACCACGACATCCTGCTGGTGAACGTCCTCGCGCAGGCCGAGGCGCTGGCGTTCGGCAGGACGCCCGGCGAGGTGCGCGCCGAGGGCACGCCGGAGCGCCTGGTGCCGCACCGCGTCTTCGAAGGCAACCGCCCGTCGAACCTCCTGCTCGCCGAGCGGCTCACGCCGGAGGCGCTCGGCGCCCTGGTGGCGCTCTACGAGCACAGCGTCTTCACGCAGGGCGCCATCTGGAACATCAACTGCTTCGACCAGTGGGGTGTCGAGCTGGGCAAGGCGCTGGCGCAGCGCATAATCCCGGAGATCGAGAGCGCCGCGGAGCCCGCCCTCGCCCACGACGGTTCCACCAACAACCTGATCCGCCGCTGCCGCGGATTTCGACGGACGACGTGAAGGAGACGCCATGCAGCTCGGGATGATCGGTCTCGGACGGATGGGCGGCAACATGGTGCGCCGCCTGATGCGCGGCGGACACGAGGTCATCGTCCACTCCGCCACCGCGAAGACACGCGAGACCTTCGCGAAGGAGACCGGCGCCGTCGCCGCCACGTCGCTCAAGGACCTGGTGGGACGGCTGAAGCCGCCGCGGGTCGTCTGGCTGATGGTGCCGGCGGCCGCGGTCGACCAGACCCTCGGTGATCTCGCGGGTCTGGTGCAGAAGGACGACATCCTGGTCGACGGCGGCAACTCGTACTACGTCGACGACATCCGCCGCGCCAGGACGCTCGCGCCGCAGGGGATCCATTACGCCGACTGCGGCACGAGCGGCGGCGTGTGGGGCCTCGAGCGCGGCTACTGCCTGATGATCGGCGGCGAACAGGCGGTCGTGAAGCATCTCGATCCGGTCTTCGCGTGCCTTTCGCCCGGCCGCGACGCGGCGCCGCGCCTGCCGGGGCGTGACAAGGTCGGCGGCACCGCCGAGAGCGGCTACCTGCACTGCGGCCCGAGCGGCGCCGGCCACTTCGTCAAGATGATTCACAACGGCATCGAGTACGGGATCATGGCGGCCTACGCCGAGGGGCTCAACATCCTGAAGCACGCCGACGTCGGCCGCGGCGGGCACGCCGTCGACGCCGAGACCACGCCGCTCCGGAACCCCGAGGCGTACCAGTACGACTTCGACCTGCGCGACATCACCGAGCTGTGGCGGCGCGGCAGCGTCATCGCCTCGTGGCTCCTCGACCTCACCGCCACCTCGCTGCTCGCCGATCCCACCCTCGCGGGGTTTGCGGGGCGGGTCTCCGACTCGGGCGAGGGGCGCTGGACGATCAAGGCCGCCATCGACGAGGCGGTGCCGGCCCCGGTGCTCACGACCGCGTTGTACGAGCGCTTCACGTCGCGCGGCGAGGCCGACTTCGCCAACCGCCTCCTCTCGGCGATGCGCCTCCAGTTCGGCGGCCACCTGGAGAAGCCGGCGGGCAAATAGCCCGCGCGCGCAAACCGCCACCCGTCGCATCCGTGGATGAGGTATGATGCGCGGCCCGGTTTCGCCCCGCTCGCCATCAAGGTCACCATTGGAGGAGATCGCATGATTCGCCACCGGCTCGTGCCCGTCGTGATCCTGCTCGCCGCCCTCACGCCGCTCCTAGCGCAGCAAAAGGATACGGGTCCGTCACGGGCGGGTGTCGCCAAAAAGGAGGAGGTCCTGCCGTTCCAGGACTTTCGTTTCAGCGGGCAGGTGGGCCGGACGATCGAGGACAGCGACCCGGCCGAGTTTCCCCGGCCCGTCCGGCCGCCCGCGGGGGCGCCGAACGTCGTCATCGTCCTGATCGATGACGCGGGCTACGGCCAGTTCGGGACGTTCGGCGGACAGACCCCGACACCCGGTCTCGACAAACTCGCCGCCGCGGGGCTCCGTTACACCCGGTTCCACACCACCGCGCTGTGCTCCCCGACACGCGCCGCCCTGCTGACCGGCCGGAACCACCACTCGGCCGGCACCGGCGTGATCACCGAGGCCGCGACCGGCTACGACGGCTACACCGGCATCATCCCCAGGAGCGCCGGAACCGTGAGCGAGGTGCTCCGCCAGCACGGCTACGCCACGGCGTGGTTCGGCAAGAACCACAACACGCCCGACTGGGAGACCAGCCAGAACGGGCCGTTCGAGCACTGGCCGACCGGCTACGGTTTCGACTATTTCTACGGCTTCATGGGTGGCGACATGGATCAGTACCAGCCGACCCTGTACGAAAACCACAACCTGGTGCCGCGCTCGCCCGACCCGAAATACAGCCTCACACCCGACCTGGTCGATCACGCGATCGGGTGGCTGAACCGCGTCCGTTCCATCGACCCCGCGAAGCCGTACTTCCTGTACATGGCCACCGGCGCCACCCACGCGCCGCACCAGGTCCCGGCCGGGTACATCGCGCCCTTCAAGGGAAAGTTCGACCAGGGCTGGGACGCCTACCGGCAGCAGACCTTCGAGCGGCAGAAGAAGCTCGGCGTCGTCCCGGCCGACGCCAAACTGACGCCCCGCCCGAAAGAGCTGCCGGCCTGGGATTCGCTGTCGGCCGACCAGAAGAGACTGTACTCGCGGATGATGGAGGTCTTCGCCGGCTTCACGGCGCAGACCGACGCCGAGATGGCCCGGCTGCTCGAATCGGTCCGCTCGCAGCCGGACGCGGACAACACCCTGATCATCTACATGGTCGGCGACAACGGCTCTTCGGCCGAGGGAGGGTTGAACGGGCTCCTGAACGAGAACTCGTTCTTCAACAACGTCCCCGAGACCCTCGCCGACAACCTCAAGCACATCGACGAGCTGGGCGGGCCGAAGCATTTCAACCACTTCCCCTGCGCCTGGGCCTGGGCGATGAACACGCCGTTCCAGTGGACCAAGCAGATCGCCTCGCACTTCGGCGGAACACGCAACCCCATGGTCATCACCTGGCCGAAGAGGATCACGGACAAAGGCGGAGTGCGCCCGCAGTTCCACCACGTCATCGACATCGCCCCGACAATCTACGAGGCGGTCGGGATCGCGGCGCCGACCATGCTCAACGGCGTCGCCCAGAAGCCGATCGAGGGGGTCTCGCTGGCCTACACATTCACCGACGCGAAGGCCCGGGACCGACGGCGGACGCAGTACTTCGAGATGCTCCTGAATCGCGCCATCTATCACGACGGCTGGGTCGCGGCGTCGCGCGCCTCGGTGCCCTGGGAGGGCGCCCGCGAGACCCCGAATCCCGACACGCTCGCCTGGGAGCTGTACAACATCGACAAGGACTTCTCCCAGGCGGACGACCTGGCCGCGAAGATGCCGGAAAAGCTCGCGCAGATGGAGGAGCTCTGGTGGGCCGAGGCGGCCCGGTACGACGTCCTGCCGCTCGACGGGCGCGCGACCGTGCGTCTCAGCGCCGAGGCGATGGGCCGCCCGACACCCACCGCGGGCCGGACGAAGTTCGTCTACTATCCCGGCGTCGTCGCCCTGCCCGCGGGGAGCGCGCCGAATCTCCTCAACAAGTCGTTCCAGGTGGTCGCCGATGTGGAGGTCGCGAAGGGGCCGGCGTCCGGTGTGGTCTGGGCCATGGGGGGAACCGACGGCGGTTACGCCATCTACGTCAAGGACGGGAAACCCGTCTTCGCCGGCAACTTCCTCGGCCGGGCCGTCACGCGGGTGATCTCGAAGCAGGGGCTGCCGGCGGGGAAAGCCACGCTGCGCGGCGAGTTCGCGTACGACGGCGGCGGGATGGGGAAGGGCGGCACGCTGTCGCTCTTCGTCAACGACGCGAAGGTCGGCGAAGGCCGTCTCACGGAGACGCAGGGGATCACCCTGGGTCTCGGCGGGACCCTCGACGTCGGCGAGGACAGCGGATCCCCGGTCGACGAGGCGTCCTACACGCCGCCGTTCCGTTTCAACGGGAAGATCAGGAACGTGACGGTGGATATCACGCCGCAGAAGAAGTAACGGGCGGCACCACCACCCGGCAACCCGCCGAGATCGGAGATGGTTCTCATGCATCGACTCACGCAGGTGCTGTGGGCCGGATTGCTGGCGCTCGCGATCGCCGGCCCCGCGACCGCCCAGACCGCGAAGGGGCCCGCCGGCGCCCCGGCCGGGGCCGGCGAGGGGGGGGCGGAGGCCCTGGCGAAGAAGCTGTCCAATCCAATCTCCGACCTGGTCAGCGTCCCGTTCCAGGCCAACTGGGACCAGGGCGTCGGCGTTGACGACGCCACCCGCTTCATCCTCAACATCCAGCCGGTCGTGCCGGTGTCGCTGAACGAGAAGTGGAACCTGATCGCGCGCGTCATCATGCCGCTCATCGGCCAGCCGCCGCTGGTCACCGGAGGGGAGTCGACGTTCGGCATGGGCGACATCCTGGCGTCGGCCTTCTTCTCCCCCGCCGCGCCCGGCAGGGCGATCTGGGGTGTCGGCCCCGTCCTGAGCCTCCCCACAACCACCGACCCGTACCTGGGGTCGGGCAAATGGTCCGGCGGCCCGACGGTCGTCATCCTGAAGCAGAAGGGGCCGTGGACCTACGGCCTCCTGTGGAACCAGATCTGGTCGTTCGCCGACGCCACCGACGCCGACCGCCCGGAAGTCAACCAGATGTACATCCAGCCGTTCCTGTCCCGCACCAACAAGCGCGCCGTGACCTACACCTTCTCCTCGGAATCGACCGCCAACTGGCGGGCGGACGACGGCGACGAGTGGACGATCCCCATCATCGCCCAGGTCAGCAAGGTGTCGTCCTTCGGCCCCTTCATCGCCAGCTACGGCGTCGGCATCGCCGGCTACGTCGAATCGCCGGAGGGCGGTCCGGAGTGGAAGCTGCGGGCGCTCTTCACGCTGCTCCTGCCCAAGAAACACGCGTAGGGCGCCCGGCGGGCGGCCACGCGGGGCGGCCACGCGGGGAGGCGGCGCTGCGGCGCCACGCGCCGCGGCGCGGCCCCGCGGCGCGGCGATCCGGGCTAGAATCTCCGCGCTCCCGGAGGAGACCATGACCGGCGACCCGGCCCCCGCACTCAACGACAGACGCGAACGGCCCGGCGACCCCTGCGCCTTCGTCATCTTCGGGGCCTCGGGCGATCTCGCCCGGCGCAAGCTGATCCCGGCGCTGTACAACCTCGCGAAGGGCCGGCTGCTGCCGCACGACTTCGCCATCGTCGGCGTGGCGCGCGAACCGATCACGACCGAGATCTTCCGCGACCGGATGCGCAAGGCCCTCGACGAGTTCGCCACCGGCACGATCGACGCCGCCCGGCGTGACGACCTCGTGAAGCGCATGCGCTACCTGTCGGGGGACTTCACCGCCGCCGCCACCTTCGCGGCGCTGCGCGAGCAGGTGGCGCAGACCGACGCCGACGAGGGCACGCGCGGCAACTGCCTCTATTACCTGGCGACCCCGCCCACCGTCTTCGCCCCGGTCGTGCACTCCCTCGGCGCCGCCGGCCTGGTGGCCGAGACCGACGGCCACTGGCGCCGGGTCATCGTCGAGAAGCCGTTCGGCGAGGATATCGAGTCGGCGCGGGCGCTCAACCAGGAGCTGCGCCGCGACCTGGCCGAGAGCCAGATCTACCGCATCGACCACTACCTCGGGAAGGAGACCGTCCAGAACATCATGGTCTTCCGGTTCGCGAACGGCATCTTCGAGCCGGTCTGGAACCGGCGCTACATCGACCACGTGCAGATCACCGTGGCCGAGTCGGTCGGGGTCGAGAAGCGCGGCGGCTACTACGACCACGCCGGGGCGCTCCGCGACATGGTCCCGAACCACATCTTCCAGTTGCTGTCGTTCATCGCCATGGAGCCGCCGATCTCCTTCGAGGACCGCGCGGTGCGCGACGAGAAGGCCAAGGTGCTGCACGCCATCCCGCCGATGACGCCCGAGGAGGTCCTGGTGCGCACGGTGCGCGGCCAGTACGGCGAGGGCGAGACCGGCGGCGCCGTGCACCCGGGATACCGCTCCGAGGCGAAGGTCGCCGCGGCGTCGAACACCGAGACCTTCATCGCGATGAAGCTGTTCATCGACAACTGGCGCTGGGCCGGCGTGCCGTTCTACATCCGCACCGGCAAGGGGCTGGCGCGCCGGGTCACCGAGATCGTCATCCAGTTCAACCAGGCGCCGTTCGTCCCCTTCCGCGACACCCCGGTCGAGCGCCTGCGCGCCAACCAGCTGGTGCTCAACATCCAGCCGGACGAGGGGATCTCGCTGCGCTTCCAGGCCAAGGTGCCGGGGCCGGCGGTGCGCATGGGAGAGGTGGAGATGGACTTCAAGTACGCCGACCATTTCGGCCAGGAGGCGAGCACCGGCTACGAGACCCTCCTGCACGACTGCATGCTCGCCGACGCCACCCTGTTCCAGCGCGACGACATGGTCGAGGCCGGCTGGCGCATCGTGCAGCCGATCCTCGACGTCTGGAAGGCGCTGCCGGCGCGCAACTTCCCCAACTACCCCTTCGGCAGCCGCGGGCCGAAGGATGCGGACGACCTCCTGGCGCGCGACGGCCGGCAATGGAAGGTGGTGACCCATGATCCTGGCGGGCGACATCGGGGGGACGAACACCCGGCTGGCGCGCGGCGCGCCTGACGCGGCGGGGCGCGTCCGCCTCGCCGACGAGACGGTCTACCCGAGCCGGGAGCACGCCGGTCTCGAGGCGATCGTCGATCTCTACCGGCGCGATCACCCGGGGGCGCTCCTCGGGGCCAGCTTCGGCGTCGCCGGCCCGGTCCGGGACGGCCGCTGCGAGACCACCAACCTGCCATGGGTCGTCGAGGCGCGGGACCTCGCCGCTGTCCTCGACCTGCCCGCCGTCGGCCTGATGAACGACCTCGAGGCGAACGCCTGGGGGCTCGCCTGCCTGGACCCGGACGACCTCCTGACGCTGCAAGGCGGGGCTCCCGATGCCGCGGGCAATTCCGCTATCATTGCAGCCGGCACCGGCCTCGGGGAGGCCGGTCTCCACTGGGACGGGCGGCGCCACCACCCGTTCGCGACCGAGGGCGGGCATGCCGATTTCGCGCCGGTGGACGAGCAGCAGGACGGCCTCCTGCGCTGGCTGCGTGAGCGCCACGGGACGGTGTCGTGGGAGCGGGTCGTGTCCGGCCCGGGCCTGGTGAACATCTACACGTACCTGCGCGACGCGCGACGCTTCAAGGAGGATCCGGGCGTGGCGGAGGAGATGCGCGGCGGCGACGCGGCGGCGGCCATCACGCGGGCGGGGCTCGCCGGGCGCTGCGCGCTGTCCTCCGCGGCCCTCGACCTGTTCGTCGCCGCGTACGGCGCGGAGGCCGGCAACCTGGCGCTCAAGACGATGGCGACCGGCGGCGTCTTTCTCGGCGGCGGCATCGCGCCCAGGATCACGGCGCGGCTGCGCGCCGGCCGGTTCATACAGGCCTTCGTCGCCAAGGGGCGGATGCGCCCGCTCATGGAGTCGATGCCGGTGAGGGTCGTGCTGAACGACCGGACGGCGCTCCTCGGGGCGGCGCGGCATGCGGCCGGCGGGAGCGGGATCCGATGACGATCCGCGAATACGCGATGCGCGGGCGCGCGCCCGGCCGTGACGGCGATCGCGACGGCGACCGCGCCGCCCAGGTCGCCGGCATCCTCGAGACGCTCGCCCGCGCCGGCACCGCGATCGCCCGCGAGGTGCGGCGGGCGGCGCTGACGGGGCGTACCGGCTACGCCGGCGGCGAGAACGTCACCGGCGACCGTCAGAAGAAGCTCGACGTCGCCGGCAACGCGATCATCCTCGACGCCTTCATGAAGGGCGGGCCGGTCGCGGCGGTGATCTCCGAGGAGGCCGACGGCCCGGTGCCGACCGCGACCCCTGAGGCGCCGTGGGTCCTGTGCGCGGATCCGATCGACGGCTCGTCCAACACCGACGTCGACGGACCGCTCGGGACCATCTTCTCGATATGCCGCCGGCGCGCCGACGGCCGCGTCCCGCAGGGCGGCGACATCGCCGCCGCCGGCTACATCCTGTACGGCCCGAGCACCGTCTTCGCCGTGAGCGCCGGCGACGGCGCGGCGGCCTTCACGCTCGACGAGGACGCCGGCGCCTGGGTCGCCACCCACCCGGCCCTGCGCTGTCCGCGGCGCGGCCGGACGTTCAGCGCCAACCTCGGGCGGCAGCGCGGGTGGCATCCGAACCTGCGCGCCTGGCTCGACTGGGTCACCGACACCGACACGGCGACGGGCCGGCCCTGGTCGCTGCGCTACATCGGGGCGCTGGTCGCCGACCTGCACCGCTGCCTCATCGACGGCGGCATCTACTTCTATCCGTCCGACCGGACGAACAGGGACGGCAAGCTGCGCCTGCTCTACGAGTGCGCCCCCCTCGCCTTCCTGACCGAGCAGGCCGGCGGCAGGGCGGGCACCGGCGAGAAGCGCATCCTCGACGTCGAGGCGACGGCCGCGCACCAGCGCTCGCCGCTCGTCATCGGCAGCGCCGACGACGTCGCCCAGTACGAGTCCTTCATGAAAACCGGCAAGGAGACGAGACCGTGAGCGCGACCGAACGAGTGCGTGAGATCCTGTCCTGGTACGGCAGCGACAACCCCGGGACGCTGACCAACCTCGCCCGCATCCTGAACCACGGCCGCCTCGGCGGCTCCGGCCGCGTGGTCATCCTGCCCGTGGACCAGGGGTTCGAGCACGGCCCGGCGCGCTCGTTCGCCGCCAATCCCCCCGCCTACGACCCGCGCTACCACTACGAGCTCGCCATCGAGGCCGGCTGCAACGCCTACGCCGCGCCGCTCGGCTTCATCGAGGCCGGCGCGCGCGACTTCGCCGGCCAGGTGCCGTTGATCCTGAAGGTCAACAACAAGGACTCCCTGCTCGAGGAGAAGGACCCGACCCAGGCATGGACCGGCTCGGTCAAGGACGCCCTCCGCCTCGGCTGCAGCGCCATCGGCTTCACCGTCTATCCCGGCTCGTCGGAGCGCTTCGACATGTACGAGCGCATCCGCGCCCTCGCCGAGGAGGCCAAGGCCGGCGGCCTCGCCGTCGTCATCTGGTCGTACCCGCGCGGCTCCGGGCTCGACAAGGCCGGCGAGACCGCCCTCGACGTGTGCGGCTACGCGGCGCAGATCGCCGCCCAGCTCGGCGCCCACATCATCAAGGTGAAGCTGCCGGCGAACCACATCGCCCAGGACGCCGCCCGCAAGGTGTACGAGAAGGAGAAGATCCCCACCGAGTCGATCGCCGACCGCGTGCGTCACGTCGTGCAGTGCGCCTTCGCCGGCCGGCGCATCGTCGTGTTCTCGGGCGGCGCCGCCGAGGCCGACGACAAGATCCTCGCCGAGGCGCGCGGCATCCGCGACGGCGGCGGATTCGGCTCGATCATCGGCCGCAACTCGTTCCAGAGAAAGAAGGCCGACGCCCTGCGCCTGCTCGACACGATCATGAAAATCTACGCGGGGCAGGCCTGAGCGCCGGCGCGACCGTCTCGGTCGTCGACACCCCCGCGGCGCTGGCCGCGGCGGCGGCGCGGGAGTTCGTGCGCCTCGCCGCCGAAGCGATAGCGGCGCGCGGCCGCTTCGCCGTCGCCCTCGCCGGCGGCTCGACCCCGCGCGCGCTGTACACCCTGCTCGCCGACGAGGCGGCGCCGTACCGCGCGCAGGTCGCCTGGGAGAGGGTGCACGTCTTCTTCGGCGACGAGCGCCAGGTCGACCCGGACCACCCCGACAGCAACTGCCGCATGGCCACCGAGACGCTCCTCGGGCGGGTGCCCGTCCCGGCCGGGCAGGTACACCGCATCCGCGGCGAGAACCCCGACGCCGACCGCGCCGCCGAGGAGTATGAGGAGATCCTCGCCGCGGACTTCCACCTCGGCGCCGGCGACCGGCCGCGCTTCGACCTCGTCCTCCTTGGCATGGGCGCCGACGGCCACACCGCGTCGATCTTCCCCGGGTCGGCAGCGGCGCGCGTCACCGACCGCCGCGTCGCGGGCGTGCGCGTCGAGCCGCCCGGCCACGACCGCGTGACCTTGACGCTGCCGGTCTTCAACGCCGCCGCCGCGGTCGTTTTCATGATCGCCGGCGCCGACAAGGCCGCCGTGCTGGCGCGCGTCGCCGCCGGCCACGACCTGCCCGCCGGGCGCGTGCGGCCGGCGGACGGCACCCTGCTGTGGCTCGTCGATCGCGCCGCCGCGGCCTCCCTCCCCGCCCCGGGCGCGAAGGCGCCGTGACGGAGGACGCCGCCCCGAGGGGCGTCACCACCCCCGGCGCGGGCCGCGTCCCCGGCGGAATCCCCGCCGGGGTGACCGGCCGCGAAGCCGAGTTCTACGCCGCCGCCGACGCCTACCTCGCCGACATGTACCGCGAGCACCCGACCGCCGCGACCGCCGCCGGCCTGCACGACCACGACGCCCGCCTCGACGACTGGAGCGAGACGGCCGCCCGGGCGCGCGCCGCCACCGCCCGCCGCCACCAGGCCCGGATCGCCGCCGTCGACCCGGCCGCCCTGACCCCGAGCGCCCGCATCGATCGCTCCGTGGTGCTGAACGACATCGAGGGGACCCTGTTCTCGCTCGTCGAGATCAGGCCGCACGAGCGCGATCCCCAGTTCCATGTGGACCTGCTCGGCAACGCCACCCTCCACCTGACGCTCCTCGACGCCGGCTCCCCCGCCTGGCCAGAGCGTCTCGAAGCGCTGCTCGGCCGGCTGCGCGCGGTGCCGGATTTCCTGGCCGACGCCCGCGCCACGCTGCGGCGGCCGCCGCGCGTCATCACCGAGATGGTCCTCGGGACCAGCGCCGGCAGCCTGCGCTTCTTCGAAGACGGACTGCCGCCGCTTTTCGGCCGCGCCCCGCTCCTGGCCGCCGACCTGCAGGCGGCCAACGCCCGGGCGATCGCCGCCCTGAAGGAGTTCCAGGACTGGGTCCGCGACGACCTCCTGCCGCGCTCGGACGGCGACTGGCGCCTCGGCCGCGACCGCTGGACCCGCAAGCTGCGCCTGACCCTGCAGTCGGAGATGGACGCGGACACCATCGCCCGCAGCGCCCGCGCCTCGATCGACGCCCTGCGCGCCCGCATGCTGGAGGTCGCCGAGCCCCTGCACCGGCGCCTCTTCCCCGACCACCGCCACGACGGGGACGGCGGGACGCGCCTCGACGCCATCGTCGGCGAGGTGGTCGACGCCGTCTCGGCCCGCCACCCGACCCGCGCGACGCTCTTCGAGTACGTCCGCGGCGCCGTGGCGCGCATCAAGGAGCACATCCGGCGGGCCGACATCGTCACGTTGCCCCCCGACGACGACAACTTCGCCCTCGAGCCGACGCCGGGCTTCCTCGACGGCATGGCGGTGGCGTTCTTCAACCCGCCCCCCACCCTCGAGCCGCACATGAAGAAGTCGTTCTGGATCTCGTCGCTGCCGCGCGGCGGCTCGCCCGAAGCCGATCGCGCCCTCGAGGAGTCGTACCTGCGCGAGTACAACGACTACGCACTGCAGGGCCTGGCGATCCACGAGGCCTTTCCCGGCCATTACGTGCAGTACTGGCACGCGCTCCGCAGCCCCTGGGCGACCGTCTACAAGAAGATCTTCTCGTCGGGCACCTACGCCGAAGGATGGGCGGTCCTCGCCGAGCGCCTCATGTACGAATCGGGCTACGCCGCCGACCAGCCGGAGAACCTCCTCATCCACCTCAAGCACGGCCTGCGCGCCCCGATGAACGCGCTCATCGACGCCCGCCTGCACGCCTCGACCGAGCCCGAGGCCGACCTCGACCGCTGGGCACTCGACCTCATGCGGCGCACCGGCTTCCAGGAGGAGGCCGAGGCGCGCGGCAAGCTGCGGCGCGCCAAGGTGACCTCGACCCAGCTCTCGACCTACTTCGTCGGGCTGGTGGAGATGACCGCCATCGTCGAGGACGCCCGCCGCGCCGCCGGGTCCGGGTTCCGCATGCGCGAGTTCAACGACCGCCTGCTGTCGTTCGGCGCGATCCCCCCGCGTGACGCGCGCGCGTTGCTGCAACTCCCCGCGGCGCGGTAGTCGCGAGCGACGTCCCCCGACGCCGGCACGAAGCCTTGCGGCGCTGGCGAGCGCGGCGTTATAGTGCGGTCGCGCACCCACGGGTGCCGGAACCGGACCCGCCCCCGGAAAGGCACGACATGAGCGGAGAAGTCTCCTACCCGGCGCGCAGCGCCACACCCCGGACTGCCGTCTTCGAGACACCTGGCGACGCGCCGCCCGGCCCCGCGCCGCCTCCTGACGGCGCCCCCTACCGCCCCAGGCTCCTCGACCTGGTCCGGGAGACCATCCGCACGCGTCACTACAGCCCCCGCACCGAGGAGGCCTACGTGGGCTGGATCCGCCGCTTCGTCCTCTTTCACGGCCGGCGGCACCCCGTGGAGATGGCCGAGCCGGAGATCTCCCGCTTCCTCTCGTACCTGGCCGTCGACGGGCGGGTCAGCGCGACCACCCAGACCCAGGCGCTGAGCGCGCTGCTGTTCCTGTATCGCGACGTGCTGCGGCGCGACGTCGGCTGGGGGAAGGATGTCGTCCGCGCCAAGGCCGCCCGGCGCCTGCCGGTCGTGATGACCCGCGACGAGGTGCGCGCCGTCCTGAATGTGCTCGATGGCGAGAACCGCCTGGTCGCGACACTACTCTACGGCGCCGGCCTGCGACTGCTCGAAGCCCTGCGTCTGCGGGTGCAGGACCTCGAGTTCGGCGCCAACCAGATCGTGGTGCGCGACGGCAAGGGACAGAAGGATCGGCGGACGATGCTTCCCGGCAGCGTCAAGCAGCCGCTCCAGCAGCATCTGGAAGCCGTCCACCTGCAGCACCAGCACGACCTCGGCCGCGGCGCCGGCTGGGTCGAAGTCCCGACCGCCCTCGGCCGCAAGTACCCGAACGCCGGCCGCGAGTGGGCCTGGCACTGGGTCTTCCCCGCGACCCGCACCTACGTCTGCCGCGAGACCCGCCAGCGCCGCCGCCACCATCTCCACGAGTCGGTGGTCCAGCGCGCCGTGCACTTCGCCGTCCGCCAGGCCGGCCTCACCAAGCCGGCCAGCTGTCACACCTTTCGCCATAATGCCGAGTGCCGGATTATGCCGAGTGCTTTCGTCGAGCCACAGTTCGGGGCGCAAGGACCTCTTGAGGACTCGGCATAACCCTGCTGTCCTCTCTTCCAGGCAATATGGCCTGAGGAGGAGAGGACATGAGAGATGCCTTTCGAGTCGGTTCCCCCCTGCCCAAGCGGTACCTGATTGGGCCGCTGCGACCGTACATCGATCGCGTGGCGGCACACCTGTTCGAGCGTCAGTACGAGCGCGAGACTGCACGACACAAGATTCGAGTCGTGGCCGACCTGAGTCGATGGCTGGAGAGAAGGCGGCTTGGCCTCGACAGTCTCGACGAGCGTCTGATCGCCAGATTCTTCGGTTGCCGACGGGGCTACGATCCCGCTCGTGCCGGGGACGCAGCCGCCGTCCGGATACTCGTCGAGCTCTTGCGAGACCAGCATGTGCTCCCCGAGCCGCAGCAAGCGGGAGGCGGTAGCACTCAGCACGCTACCGAGAACAGCTTCGAGCGGTACCTGATGCAGGAGCGGTGCCTGTCGCAGGCGACCTTGCGCAACACCCTGCCTTTCGTGCGTCGCTTTCTTGCCGACCGCTTTGGAACGGGCCCCGTCTCGCTCGCCGACATCCGCCCCTTGGACATCACCCACTTCGTCCTCCGGTACGCTCGTGCCCTCAGCCCCAGCCGCGCGAAGCTCCTCGTAGGCGCGCTGCGGTCCTATTTCCGTTTCCTCTTTCTGCGCGGGGAGATCGCCACCAACCTCGGGGCGGCCGTGCCGACGGTGGCCGACTGGCGGCTGTCGAGCCTGCCCAAGTCGATCGAACCGGAGCAAGTCGAGCGTCTCCTGAAGAGCTGTGACCGACGCACGGCCACGGGTCGGCGCGACTACGCGGTCCTGCTTCTGCTGGCCCGTCTTGGACTGCGGGCCGGCGAGGTGATGGCCTTGACCTTGGACGATCTCGACTGGGGAGCCGGTGAGCTCTCCGTTCGCGGCAAGGGGTCACGGCGGGACCAACTGCCGATGCCCCAGGATGTCGGCGAGGCCTTGGTCGCGTACCTGCGCAACGGACGGCCCCGCTGCACGACGCGGCGGGTCTTCCTGACCGCACGAGCGCCCATTCGGGAACTCGACGGCCATCAGGCGGCCGGCTGCATCGTCCGACGCGCCCTGGCGCGGGCGGGCATCCACTCGGCTCGCAAGGGCGCCCATCTCCTGCGTCATTCCCTGGCTGTCCGGATGCTCCGCCGTGGGGCGTCACTGGCTGAGATCGGCGAGATCCTGCGCCACCGCCGGCTGGACACGACTGCGATCTACGCGAAGGTGGATCTGACCGCCTTGAGGGCCCTGGCGCAGCCCTGGCCGGGAGGTGAGGTATGAGCGCGCTGTCAACTGCGGTCCAAGACTACCTGAGCCTGCGCCGACGGCTCGGGTTCAAATTACACGAAGAAGGGACCCTGCTCCCCGACTTCGTGTCTTTCCTCGAGCGCCAGGGAGCCAGCGCCATCACGACGGACCTGGCCCTTCGCTGGGCCATGCTGCCGGCCGCGACGCTGCCGTCGCACTGGGCGACGCGCCTGCGCATGGTGCGCCTGTTCGCGTCGCATTGGAGCGCGACCGACCCGAGAACGGAGGTCCCCCCGCCCAGCCTTCTTCCGTTTCGCTACCACCGCAAGCCTCCGCACATCTATACCGACGTCGAGATCGACGCCCTGATACGGGCGGCCAAGGACCTTTCGACACCGAAGAGCCTGCGCCCACGGACCTACTCCACCCTGATCGGGCTACTTGCGGTCACCGGGTTGCGCGCCGGCGAGGTGGTCGGTCTCGACCGCGACGACGTCGACCTCGACTGCGGCATTCTCACCGTCCGTCGCACCAAGTTCGGCAAGTCGCGACTGATCCCCGTTCATCCATCAACTCGGCACGCCCTCCGACACTACGCAAGCCGGCGGGACCGTGCCTTCCCGGCCCCGAGGACACCAAGCTTCTTTCTTTCCGACCAAGGTCGACGTCTGACTTGGTGGATCCTGCGATGGACCTTTGTGAAGCTGTCGCAGCAGTGCGGCGTGCGCGCCCCCGGAGCCCGACGCGGCCCGCGTCTGCACGACTTCCGACACACATTCGCGGTGCGGACGATCCTCGCCTGGTACCGCGCTGGCGCCAACGTCGAGCAGCACATCCCCGAGCTGTCCACCTACCTCGGTCACGTGCACGTGACCGACACCTACTGGTATCTCTCGGCCGTCCCCGAACTCCTGGCGCTTGCCGCGGCCCGGCTGGAGAACGCGCACGCGGAGCCCCGCCCATGACAACCGGCGCCAACCTCGCCCGCCTGCTCGAAGCCTTCTTCACGGACCGTCTCATGCGACAGAGACAGGCAAGCCCTCACACGATCGCTAGCTATCGCGACACCTTTCGCCTGCTCCTGGGATTCGCGCAGCAGAGCCTGAAGAAGGCTCCTTCAGCCTTGTCGCTCGAGGACATCGACGCGCCCTTCGTGGGCGGGTTCCTCGACTATCTCGAGAACGAGCGTGGCATCAGCGCCCGCAGCCGCAACACCCGCCTGGCGGCCGTGCGCTCCTTCTTCCACTACGCGGCCTTCAGCGAACCAGGACACAGTGCCCTGATCCAGCGCGTCCTCGCCATGCCCACCAAGCGCTATGACCGGCGACCCATCGCTTTCCTGACCCGGCCGGAGATCGACGCTCTCCTCTCGGCGCCCGACCCGAGCACCTGGCACGGCCGCCGCGACCGGACACTCTTGCTCCTGGCGGTCCAGACAGGACTGCGCGTCTCGGAGTTGACCGGGCTCCGCTGTCAAGATGTCGTGCTCGGCAGCGGCGCCCACGTCCGATGCCAGGGCAAGGGACGCAAGGAACGTTGCACCCCGTTGCGCAAGGACTCCGTCGCCGCGCTCGGCAGTTGGCTTTCCGAACGCAATGCGCAGCCATCGGAACCGCTGTTCCCAAACGCCCAGGGAGGCTCACTGAGCCGCGACGGGGTCGAGTACCTGCTCGACAGGCACGTGGCCGCCGCACGACGCCGATGTCCCTCGCTCGAGCGCAAGCGCATCTCGCCGCATGTGCTCCGCCACAGCGCCGCCATGGACCTGCTCCAGCACGGCGTCGACCGCTCGGTCATCGCCCTCTGGCTCGGCCACGAGTCGGTGGAGACCACACAGATCTACCTGCAGGCCAGCCTTGAGATGAAAGAGCAGGCGCTCGCCAAGACGACGCCTTTGAATGTGCCCGCGGGTCGCTACCGACCCGATGACCAACTCCTGGCTTTCTTGCGGAGCCTCTGATTATGCCGCGCTCAACCGCAACCTCCGGCAGCGACCCGCCGACTTTCGAACTCGACTCGGCATAATCCGGGACTCGGCATTATGACGCTTATGCCGAGCTCGGCATAAGCGTCATTCCTTTGCCACGCACCTGCTCGAGGACGGCCACGACATCCGCACGGTCCAGGAGCTCCTCGGCCACCGCGACGTGGCGACCACCATGATCTACACTCACGTCCTGAACCGCGGAGGCAGGGGGGTGCTCAGCCCCGCTGACAAGCTCTGATCGCCAATCCCACGTCCCGAGACCGAGCCCCGTCAGCCCATGTCAGCCCCCGACGCCGCCCCCTCCCCCCAACATGGTGCGGAGGCGCCACTTACAAGCGCGCGAACGGCCCCGCGTCCGCCAACCATCGACCGGCCCCTGAAGCGTTCATGACCCAATCGCAGTTCGACCCACTTGAGCGTTAGACACACAGATCAAGGGAGTACCGAATGGACATCAGTCTCGACATCGCGGCAAAGATACTCTCTCCGATCATCGCGGGGATCATCGCCACGGTCATCAAGTGGTATCTCGAAGGGCGCCCGCGCCTCGTAACGTATCTGGTGCACGCCTCCGCGATCCCGCTTCCCGGCCAGGAAGGTCAAGCACTGCAGGTGAATACTCACACAATAGTTGTTGCGAACTCCGGCAAAAAGACCGCGCACAACATCCGGATTGGCCATGCTCACCTGCCGCAGGGCTTTCAACTCTGGCCTCCAGTGACACACACTGTTTCCACCACGCCGAATGGCGCGGCTGAGATACTCATCCCGACACTCGTTCCCGGGGAGCAAGTCTCTGTGTCGTACCTCTATTTCCCGCCCGTGACCTGGCAGCAGATAAACGCGTATGCTAAATCTGACGAGACCATGGCCAAGGTGATCACTGTCTTCCCGAGTCCGCAGCTGAGCAGACTGGCGCTGGCTGGACTGTGGGTGCTTCTGTTGGTGGGTGCGTCGACGGTGATCTACTGGCTCTTCATGCTCGTCGCGCACTGGTTGACACCAGGTGTCTAACTGTGGCTGGCAGCCGACAGTCGGCGCGCCTCCCATTCGAGCATCGTGCTCGGTCCGGGCGTTGCGCGCCGCCTGCGGCTGAAGCCGGCGTTAGACCGTTAGAAATGGAGAGTAGACTCCCGGGCGACGTTAGTCTGAGTTCCCGCGTGCGAGGAGGTATACCGTGAAAGCCACCGCCAGCATTACCCTTGCGTTTGCTTTGATCAGCTTCGCCTTGGCGCCTTCATGGGCACAACCTAGTACCGCCCCGCCGTCTCCTCCCGATGGTCTGGCGAATCGTGTTGCCAAATTGGAGAGTGATGTGAAATCCCTGACCGAGACTATTTTCAGAATGATCACTGAATTTCCAAGCGGGCACGCAGATCTGGATTGCAGTACGGGCAAGTATAGTGAATTCGGTGTCGCCGACAGCCACCTCGTGCTTCTCGCCGCATGCACCGATATCGAGCCCTACATGGAGGGTCACCGTATTCACCTCATCGTTGGCAATCCACACGCAGCAACTTTTTTAGGGCCTAAGCTAACCCTCCTGTACGGACCGGACCAGCTGACCGCGGGGCTGGGTCAGCACAAGATCGACGTGTCGCCTGCCACACCTCTCACGCCAGGCTCATGGACCTCGGTTACTGCCGCGATCAACCCCTCGACACCAGCGGATCTGCGAGCACTAAAACTGTTTGTCAAATTTGACCAGCTACGGTTGACGACTGGACTGACGCGCTGATGGTCAGAATTGGCCACTCCCTGCCCGGTCTGACGGCGTGCAGTCTTCTGCAACGCGCATTCCTCGTGAATAGCGCCCATCGGCACCTTTGCGCTCCGACGACTCCTGAGGCTCGGCGGTAGACCGGGCGTCAACCACATGGCCCAGGGTATCTGCACCTACTGCCTCGCCGTCGAAGCCTTGACGGATGACCACATTCCTCCCGCTTGTCTATTCGGCACTCCACGGCCACCCGGCCTCATCACGGTCCCGAGCTGTCCAACGTGCAACCAGCTGGGGTCGAAGGACGACGAGTACTTCAAGCTCGTTCTCGCGGTGAGACGGGACATAAGCAAGCACCCTGTCATCGAGCGCATTCGTCCCGGAGCATTGCGCTCACTTGAGAGAAGCGAGGCGCACTGGTTTGCACGGGCGTTTATTTCTACCTTCCGTGTCGCGCGATTTCCCGGCAGTCAGGGGATTCCTGAGAAGCGACTGACCTACGACGTCGATCTCGATCGCCTCTATCGAGTGATCTCGCGGACGACTCAGGGTTTATACTTTCACGCCGTCGGCAAGCCCGTCGACCGTGCGTGCTCGGTTTACGCGGTTGGAGACGAACAGATTCTCGCGTTGGGCGACGACTCGGTCGCCCGCATCCGACAGGAATTCGCAGGTGCACCGACGCATAACTTTGGCGAGGGCGTCTTTACCGTTCAGGGCCTCAGGAACCAAGAGGACCAGCGTGAATCCTTATGGCTCATGCTGTTCTACGGTCGAGTGCCATTCCTTTCAGCGACATTCCTGGATAATAGAGATTTGTCCCAGCAGACGGTCTAACCACCGCGTGAACCCGCCGGGCGGGTCCGTCACGGGCCTTGCAAAGCCCGCAAGCCCCGCGCCGGCCCCGCCCGCGGGTTACGCGAGGCGTTAGGCTTCGCGGGGACGGCAGAGCTCGATACTGACTATGACAACTCAGCCTGGTTCGCGACTCTCGACACGTGAACTTGCCACGATCACTGCCCTCGACACCGGAGTGAGCCGTGAGCGGTGGGAGAGCGTTGACGTGAGCAATCCGTCTCAAGACGCCGCTCTCACGAAAATGATCCGCGGCAGGTTCGATGTCCTGCCGGTTGTGGCTGGTTCAACGGTTGAAGGCTATTGGCAGACGGACAAGTGGAATGACTTCTCCTCGATCACGAAGAAGGCCATTACTCCTGCTGACCTGGTACCGCATGACACGCACATCAGGGACGTCATCCGACTCCTTGCGGAATCGTCACGTCTCTTCTATTTCCTCTCTCGTGACCGCGAAATCGTTGGCCTCGTGTCGGTAGTGAACCTCAACCGGCGCCCGGTTAAAGTCTGGCTTTTCGGTCTTCTCAGTGAGATCGAGACGCGCCTTGCCCAGTTTATTTCCTCGCGCGTCGACGGTGACACGCTCTACGGAGCCACCCTCGGTCGGACAACCGAACGAAAGTATGCTCAAGTCAAGCTCAGATTATGGGAGGACCAGGACTCCGGACTCGACCTGCCGATGGTGGAGTATCTCTATTTCTCAGACTTGGTCGATGCTGCCCTCGAGAAACAACTCTACACGGCTCTTCGCTACAGTCGGAAGGACTTCGACCGGAGCTTCGGATCCATGGTACATATGCGAGACCAAGTCGCTCACCCGGTGCGCTCCGTGATCCGGGACGCCCATGCCGTAGGGAAGCTATGGCGTCGAATTCAACGCATCGAGGAGGCCCTCACCAGGTTACGCGAAGCCTAACCACCCGCTGCAGCCGCCGGCGGGCGGCAGGTGCGGGGTGATTTCAGCGGGGACATGCGCCCGCCGCGGCTGAGCGGGAGCGTTGATATGACTTCCGTTGTCAAGGGTGGGGTCGGGCTACATGGTTTTGCCCTCCGATGGTGAGGACAGGGTTCGGGAAGAGGCGGGGCCGCTAATGACGACGGTTGATCCTGCTGA
>Ga0247727_10003147_pt1 | contig 36867 bp, 30 predicted proteins | sample WisWelCaveWW1625_FD_202498 | JGI IMG/M metagenome (GOLD analysis project Ga0247727, IMG submission 202498) | Biofilm microbial communities from Wishing Well Cave, Virginia, United States - WW16-25 | ecosystem: Environmental > Aquatic > Deep subsurface > Groundwater > Cave microbial mat | place...
GCCCGACATGCCTCGGAGGGGGAGCAGCTCCTGGTCCCCGGCTGCCGCGTGTCAGTGCGCGGTCTTGGGTTGCCCGGGACCGTGCAGTCGTTGCAGGGAGACCGCGTGACGCTGCTGGTCCGCGGAAAACGCGTCGTGGTGCCAAAGGACGAGTGTGACGTGGCCGACGGCGCAGGGCCTGAGGACCCGGGCGCCCGCGCGTCCCTTCCCGCCGGCGTGACGCTGCGCCGGCGCACCACTGTGTCCGCCGCCGAGATTGATCTGCGCGGCGTGCCGATCGAGGAGGCTCTCGCGCGGGTCGACAAGTTCCTGGACGATGCGACCCTCGAGGGCCTCGGCCGCGTGCGGCTGGTCCACGGTGTCGGCACCGGGCGGCTGCGCGAGGCGATCCGAGGTTTCCTGGTCCGGCATCCTCAAGTTGAAACCTTCTCAGGTGCGCCCGGGAACGAGGGCGGTCCCGGGGCCACGATCGTGACGCTGCGCGGTTGACACTGAACGCCCGATCTAGCGCAGGCCCCAATACGGGTCGCCCACGGGATCGGCGGAGCGCGGGTCGAGAACCACCGCTTCCGAGCCGGAGACGGGACAGTCGAGCCACCATGCCCGCACCGTCGTGCCATGATGCTCACCGGCCACGACCCAGTACAGCCCCGGGGCGACCTCCGGAAACTCGAACCTCCCGTTGGTGTCCGAGACGGCACGCGCCACGGCGCGACCCCCAAACAGGGCGTCAGCGCGGGCAAGACAGCGCGCGACATAGTCAGCGCGCTCCTTGCGCGTGGCGTTCAGCTCCGCCTTGGCCTTGTCATGCCGATTCGCGGCCGTCGTGAAGTTGTCGCTGGAGTTGAGGGCCTTGCGGAAGGCTGCGTCAAGGTCGGCGATCCGGGTATCCAGGCTCTTGGCGCCTTCCTTGCACTCCTCGCCGAGGGCCCTGTGCTCCGCCGCCAGAGGCTCGAGGTCGCCCACCAGGGCCACCACGAGCCCCGCCCCGACCGTGTCCGGCTTCTGGCCCGGCAGGGCGGTCAACACTCCTGTCACCATCACGCCTGCAGGCTCGGTCACGGCCGGCGGCAAGGGCGCCGCCTGGCCGGTGGTCGTCCAGCCCTCGATCAGCACCTTGCGCCAGCCATCCCGCTCCTCGATGACCGTCAGCGGCGCGTCGGCGCGCACGCTCGCGAGCCAGGCCCCGCGTGGGGCGTCGAGAAGGACAACCTCCGAACCGCCCGGACCAGCCGGCGCAATCCTCTGCGCGAGCAGAACGAACAACGCCAGCCCCAGCATCCACTTCAACCTCCGCATGGCCGTCTCCCCCGTCATCATCAAAAGTCGAACACGAGCGAGGCGAGTCCGAACACCCCGGGCGCCGCGTCCGACAGGCCCGCCCCCACACCGCCCCGGACCACCATGTTGCTCATCGGCCTCCAGTCGAGCCCGATCAAACCGCGCGACGAGAATCCCTCCCCCTCGAACTCGGCTCCGGCGTAATCGATCTCCGTCACCACCACCCACATCGACGTCAGCGGAAACAGGGCCCCCATCCCGGCGGTCGCCGACCGGAGACCCTCGGCCCGGGCACCGTACCGCGGATCCTCCGACACGGCGAACCCGAGATGCCCCGCGAGCGTCAGCGCGGAGAACCGTTTGCGAAGCCCAACGAATCCGCTCCCCTGGACGGCGCCCGAAGTCAGACCCGAGTCACCGTCGGCCAGCGGCAGGCTGCAGGTGGCTCCGACGGACAGCTCCAAGGGACTGCGGAGCACCCTGTATTTTCCGTAGATGACAAGATCCCCGAGGCCCGTCGCGGAAACGCTCTCGCCCACTTCCGAGCCGTAGAGATCGGCGCCCGCCTGCCTCGACCGGTGCAGAACGGGGGAGACCAGCCCCGCCTCGACATCCCGTCCGTAGCGGAAGGCGATGTTCGGGCGGAACTGACCGTCGTTGCCACCCTCAAATCGCTCCCAGGAAAGCCCGAACTCAACCCAGGCCTTCTGCACCACCGCTCCATCCTCAACAAAGCGCAGCAACAGCCGGGCATCGTCGCCGGAGTTCGCGGTGCTGGCCCGCGAATCTGTCATCGGAGTGTGTGTGAGAAGCAGCAGCAAGACCGGGACGGCGCGACCCGGTTTCAAGATCGTGCACGCCGCCTGGGTCCTTGATCCCCTGTCGCCACCCCCTATATTCGCACTACCGCCGGCCAACCTCCGGCGGCTGACGAACGCGGCGACGGTGACGAAAGCCGATCTCATCCGGAGAGTCCTCGAGGCGTGCGACCAGCGGCCGGCCCATCCACGTCCGCACTGCGCCTGCCGGCCGACGCGTTCGCCGGCCGCCGGCGGGGGGCTGATGACCGGGAAAGGCTCCGACGGATGCGCCGGCATCGGGAGCCGGGGACGGCAATGCCGCCGGAGCCGCGATTCCGGGTCTCGCCCGCGCGGTGCCCGGCGGCGACGCACCTGAGGCGCCACGCCTCGATTCAGTGGTCCTCTTTGCGGTCCAGCGGTGGGAAACCGGGCGCCCATGGCTCGCCGCCCGCCATGGACAGGACCGGACGCGGCTCGTCTGCCGCCAGATCGGCGACGGCCCGCTCCTGGTTCCGAATCTCCAGGAGACTCGCCTCGAAGGAGCCGGGCGCGGCCCTTCCGGCCGGCGCCGGATCGGGTCTGCGACCGCTCTCCTGCAGGAGGGCGATCTCGATCTTCTGCTCTTCGAGCCGCATTTCCATCTCGCGGAGCCGCTTGCGCAGGAATCCGATCTCCTTGACCGCCCGCTGTCGCAGCGCCTGGTAGCGCTCCCGCTCGAGGCCGATGGCCACCGCTTTCGCCTCGGCATCGGCCTTGTATTCGAGAAGCTTCTGCCCGCCGGCGCGGATCATGCCGTACTGCACCAGGATCTGCTCGTGCTTCATGAGCAGCTCGTTGTAGAGGGCGATCGGCACGCCATCGGGGAGGCTCGCTGGCGCAGCCTGCGAAACACGCGCCAGCGGCGCCGCGGATGGCGCCGAAGGCTCAGAGGGCGTGAACCCGAGGCCCAGCAGGTCCTCGCGCCGGATGCGGTACTCCTCCCCGAACTTGCCTGTCTGCTTTTCCGCCGTCAGGCGGCCGGAGCGGATATAGCGGCGGATGGTGGCGGAAGTCCTGCCGATGAGCTGTGACGCTTCACGGATCGTCAGGTGCGTCATCGTCTCCTCAAGCTGGGCGGCGCGGGGTCCGACCCCCGCCGGGCGAGAAAGAGCGCGGGCTTTATATCAAATGGAGATCGCGTTGTAAAGGCGAGACTTGTCATCTTGTCATCGTCCACGAGGCGGGCCTCGATCAGGCCGATCCCCGGCCCAATCTCAATCGACAGCCGCCGGGCGCCGTCGGCGGCGGGACTCAGATACCGGCCCTCGGGGCCCCTCGCGAACCCGACGAGCAGCAGGTCGGCGGGGTCGCGGCCCGTGGCGCCCAGATCGACGGCCAGGGCCCTCGGCACCAGGAGGAGCACGTCGCCCAGCCTCACCCCGACCTGCAGGCTCGCGTCGCGACGCCAGGCGCCCCGCAAGTCGAGCTCGATGGGACCGCTCCCCCCGTGCACGACGAACCCCGCGGGGCTGGCGTTGCCGAGGCGCGCCAGACGCAGGGCGCCGGTTCCGGCATCGATGGCGATCCGTTCGAGTTCGCCCCGCGTCGGCTCGTCGAAGTCGAGGGTGACGGCGCCGTCTCCGCAGGCGACCTCCAGCCCCACGAGATGGAGCCCGCCCAGCGTCGCGGCATGCCGGCCCGCACCCAGATCGAGGCGCAGGTCGACGGGGCGATCAGGATTGAGCCCGAGGTCGATCCGGTTTCGCTCTTCACCGGCGGGGACCGCCACCGCCTCCGCCCGACGCCGGCGCAGGCCGACCTCCAGGAAGGGCGCGCCGTCGCCGCCGTGAGTCAGACGCGGCGCGAAGTGGCTGCGGCAGTAGCGCACCTTCAGGTCGTAGAGCGCATCGCGCTCACCCCGGCCGAGGCGCAGGTCGCCGGCCACCAAGGCCACCCGCGCCTGGAGCGACGCGGCGCCCGACACCGCCGGCTTTTCTCGAATCTCGCGATGCTCGTGCGTGGCGTAGCAGGCCGCGGCCCCGCACGCGATGATGGCGGCCGCGGCGGCGCGTGCGAGGCAGGCCGGAACGCGCATCTCAGATCTCCTCGAGGAGCACGAGCAACCCGATGCCTGCGATGACCAGGCCGCTGATCAGATCGCCGTACCGCGTGAAGAAGCGCAGGTCGAGCCGGCGCATGCCCTGGGTCGCGAGATAGGTGACGCAGAGCATGGTGCTGATGGTGCAGACGGCGAAGCCGCCGGCCGCGGCGGCCGCGGCCATCGGCCCCTCGGCGGCCGAGGCGAACAGGATCGGCTGCAGGAGGACGCAGGGGCTGATGCCGATGATCGCCACGAGGGCGCCGCCGCTCAGGCTGCCCCGCGCCCACCGCGACAGCAGGTGCCCGTGGGCATGCAACGGGGCCGCGTCCGGCCTCTGGCCCGGAGCCCCGACCGCCGCGTGGGCGAGCGCCTCGCGGCGGTGCGCCCAGACACCGTACACGACGCCGAAAGTCACCAGCAGGAGACCCGCGAGCGACTCGAGCGAGGCGCCGAGCCGCTCCGCCAGCCCCCTCGCCGAGGAGGACCCGACCAGGATGACCGACACCCCGACGGCGAGGGACACCAGCACATGAATGCCCCCGGTGATGCCGACCATCACCAGGGTGCGGCGGTCGCTCCAGGTCTGCGCGCGGGACATGAGGACCAGGGGCAGCCAGTGATCGGGGATCAGCGCGTGGATGATAGCCGTCGAGCACGAGGACAGGAACAGTAGAACCGCCGTGCTCGCCACTCGGAGCCTTCCTCCCCGCCGTCGAGGCGGCGGATTATAGCATCCGTGCCGCCCGCCCCCCGCGCCGGGCATCTGGCCACCGACGGTTTTCTGACGCGCTGCACTGGATCAGCGGAAAGCCTTGTCGCGTTTGCATTCCACGCGGACCGGCCGTATATGGAGTCATGCTTCGGATTCGCCTCTTCCACCTGATCGCTTCGATCACGATGATCCTCGCGGGGTCAATTTCGACCCTGGTTGCGGCGCCCGATCTCCGGTCCCAGGTCCCAGCGCCTGATTTCATGAAGCGGATGACGCGCGAGGCGCGGCGTGAAGTGCGCCGCGCCTCCGACCTGGCCTCGATCCCGGTGGAGGTGGAGGACATGGAGTCCGCGGAGACGCGCGCGCGCCAGGCGGAGCGGATCCTCCGGCGCTCGGTGCGCGGCGCTCTCGGCGACCAGATCGAACCGTTGCTCCGCTCCCTGCCCGCCTTCGGGAGATTCCTGGAGGCGCGAGAGCTGCCCGTCGCGGCCAGAGCATCCGCGGCAGAGCCGGCGCCCGGGGCCGGCCCTTCCAGACCAGCCGCACCCGCGCCTGCCGGTGCCTTCTCCGGCAGCATCGGGTTTCGTCTGGACGCCCATCCGCGGCTGCTGATTCGCGGCCGCCTGTACGGCGCCAGCGGAATCCTCGAGCTGCCGGTGCTCGACCGCGAGATACGTCTCTCCATCGATCAGCCGCTGGGCGCGCGCGGCGCGGCCACGCTCCGGGGCGGACTGTCTCGCGATCGCGGCGAGTGGGTCACCCTCTCCATCAATCTGAGCTTCTGAGATCGGCGCCCAGGGCGTCGAGCAAGGCGCGCGCCTTGTCGAGCGTCTCGCGGTGCTCGTCCTCGGGGTCGGAATCGGCGACGATGCCGCCCCCCACGCGCAGGTCGGCGCGACCGCGGCCGCAGACGATGGTCCGGATGACGATGTTGAAGTCGGCCCCGCCGTCGCGCGACAGATAACCGATGCTTCCGGAATAGAGACCGCGCTCTTCCCTCTCGAGGTCCGCGATCACCTCCATGGCCCGGATCTTGGGCGCCCCGGTCATCGACCCTCCCGGGAACAGTGCCCGCAGGAGATCGAACCTGTCACGATCCCCCCGCATCCGCCCGCTGATGGTGGACACCAGGTGATGCACGGTCGCGAACGACTCGAGGCCGCATAGCGTCTCGGTCCGGACCGTTCCGGGAGCGCAGACACGCCCCAGGTCATTGCGCACGAGGTCCGCGATCATGACGTTCTCGGCCCGGTCCTTGGGGCTGTTCAGCAGATCCCGGGCCAGCCGTTCGTCCGCCTCCACCGATGCGCCGCGGGGACGCGTCCCCTTGATCGGGCTGCTGCGCGCGAGCCCGTCGCGCAGCGCGACGAACCGCTCGGGTGAGGCGCAGACGACTTTCACCTCCCCGGCGCCGAGGTAGGCGGCGAAGGGCGAAGGGTTCCGGAGCATCAGCGTGCGGAACAGATCGATCGGTTCCGCCCGCAGGTCGCACGAGATGCGGTGCGACAGGTTGGCCTGATACAGATCGCCGGCGGCAATCAGCCCCAGGACGCGCCGCACGCTTGCCAGGTAGTCGTTGCGCGGGGTCGCGGGTCGTGCCTCGATGCGGGCCCGCGCCGATCCCATGTCGATGGACGACCGAGGGTTTCGCGCGGCCTCGAGCGCGCGCCGCAGATCCTGGCGGCGCTCCCTGGCCCTCGCCTCGGCCTGCGCCGCAGGCAGGGACACGGGAGCCGTCACGATCGAGATGGTGCGCCGGTGGTGGTCGAAGATGAGCGCTGCGTCGTAGATCGCGAACCAGGCCTCAGGCTGATCGAGCGGATCGGGAGGCGCCTCCGGCAGTCTCTCGATGGCCCGTCTCAGCCCGTATCCGAGCGATCCGATGGCCCCGCCGGTGAACGGCAGGGCGCTCCCCGATGCGCCTCCCTGGACCGGGACGAGGCGGCGCAGGAGGGCGAAGGGATCCTCGCAATCCGTCCGCTCCGCCAGAGGGGGGGCGCCCACGCCCCGCACGATTTCGACCCTGGACGATCGCAGCGTGATCTCGGCCAGGGGCGACCAGGCCAGTATGGAGAAGCGGGACGCGGCATGACCCTCGAGGCCGCTGTACAGGAGGACCGGGCACGGCGCGTCGCGCACGGCGGCGAGGGTGGCGAGGGGCTCGACCCAAAAAGCGGCCTCCTCGATGCGAGGCGCCCCCTCGGCCAGAGGAGCCTCGAGCAGGTCAGACACCACGGCACTCCCTGCGGACGAGGTCGCGGTAGCGCGCCAGCAGATTGCGGGTCACCGGGCCGGGACGGCCATGCCCGACGGGCCTGCCATCGACGCGCGCGACGGGCAGTACCTCCCACGAGGTATTGGTCAAAAAGACCTCATCGGCTGCGCCGAGCAGGCCGACCGGCAGGTCCGCCTCCCGGATCTCCAGCCCCGCCGCGGCCGCCACCTCGAGCACCGCGGCCCGCGTCACCCCCGGCAGCGCCCCGCCCGGCGCCGCGGGAGTGAGGAGGCGCCCCCCCCCGGTGACCAGGAAGAGGTTGCTGCTCGTCCCTTCGGTGAGACGGTCGGTGGCGTCGACCAGGATCGTCTCGAAGGCGCCGCTCTCACTCGCCTCGCGCCGCGCGAGAACCGAGGCCATGCGGCTGATCGACTTGATCGCCGGGTCGACGCAGTCCGCGGGTACGGCGCGCCGGCTGGCGATCGTCACCGGCACGCCGGCATCGACCAGCGCGCCGTCGAGACCCGCGAACGGGGAGGCGCTGATGACCAGGGTCGGCGGTCCCACCGTACCGATGTAGTCGCCCGGCCGCCCCTCTCCGCGTGTCAGCGTGAGCCGGAGCCGCGCATCTCCGAGCCGGTTGACCGACAGGAGCTCGCCAATCGCCGTGGCCAGGCGTGCACCGGCCGGGCCGCCCTCCAGCCCCACGAGCGCCGCCGAACGCTCCAGCCGATTGAGGTGCTGCGGTAGCCGGAAGACACGACCGTCGTAGGCACGCATCGACTCGAACACGCCATCCCCGAACAGGAAGCCGCGGTCAAAGACCGAGACGACCCCCTCCTGCTCCGGGACCAGCCTGCCATTGAGATTGATCAGCACCGACGACCTGTCCGCTCCGGCCCGTGACCGGCGCCGCAGGAGCGGCCGCGCCCCGGCCCAGGTCCCGGCGCGGTGAGCGTCTCAGGATGCCGGGGCGGCGGGAGCCCCGGCACCGTTTTCCATCGCCGGCGGGCCGCCAACCGGATGGGCCTGGAGGCGTCCCGCCCATGGCCCGACGGGGTTGTAAAGCGTGTCGCGCTCCACGGGGACGCGGCCGGCCTCCTCGATCAGGTCGATGAGGCGCTGGCGCGCGACCTTCTGGGGCGACACCGCGCCCGCCTGGTGGAAGATCTCCTCGGTCACCACGGTGCCGTCGAGGTCGTCGGCGCCGAAGTGAAGCCCCGCCTGGGCGACACGCGGCGTCATCATGATCCAGTAGGCCTTGATGTGCGGGAAGTTGTCCAGCACCAGCCGCGCGACCGCCAGCTGACGGAGGTCCTCCGCCGCCGAGGGCTTGGGAATGTGGGACAGCCGGGTGTTCTCCGGATGGAACGCCAGCGGGATGAAGGCCATGAATCCTCCCGTGACATCCTGCGCCTGCCTCAGGAGGAGCATGTGGTCCAGCCGCTCCTCGATCGTCTCCACGTGGCCGTAAAGCATGGTGGCGTTGCTCTTCAGCCCCAGCCGGTGGGCGGTCATGGCGATCTCGATCCAGGCGCGGTGGTCGATCTTGCCCTTGAACAGGACCTGGTGGGCGTGATCCGTCAGGATCTCGGCTCCGCCTCCGGGAAGGGAGCCCAGCCCCGCCTCCTTCAGCTGCTTCAGGACTTCCTCGGCCGGCAGGTCGAAGTTCTCCGCCATGGCGGCGATTTCGACCATCGTGAAGGCCTTCACGTGGACCTCCGGCCGAACGCGCTTCATGGCGCGGATCACGTCGATGTAGTAGCTGAGCGGCAGGTCGGGATTGACGCCGCCCACCATGTGGATCTCGCGAATCGGCTCGTCGATGTGAAGCAGCATGCGCCGCTCGACGTCCTCCGGGGACAGCACATACGCGTCGTGCTGCTTCGCCGTCCGGTAGAAGGCGCAGAACTTGCAGCCCGCAACACAGATGTTCGTATGGTTGATGTGCTGGTTGACGATGTAGTAGGCCGCGTCTCCGTGGAGTCCCTCGCGCACGCTGTTCGCGAGCGCGCCGACGGCCAGCAGATCCGGGTGGAGATACAGCTCCATGCCCTGCTCGCGCGTCAGGCGCTCCCCGGCCAGCACGGAGTCCCGGATGACACCCAGCCCGGCGTTCTCGATGCACCGATGCTGAAATGGAGTCAACACGATCTCCGGCTCAAATCCCGGCGCTCTTTCGGTAGGCGGGGGAGCCCACCCGCACGGGCGCATGGGTCGATGCGTCCGGCGGCGCCGTCAGCACTTCGCCGATCCTGTGGCGCGTGTTCTCGAGCGCCATCGAGCACAGCGTGCCGCACATGGTGCAGACCGCCTTGTCGTAGTCCTCACTGATCAGGCGCAGCTCGCGCGCCTTTTCCGGGTCGAGCGCCAGCCGGTACTGGCCCTCCCAGTCGAGCTTCTTGCGGTAGACCGACATCTGATCGTCGCGTTCGCGGGCACCGGCAACGCCCTTCGCCAGGTCCCCGGAGTGGGCGGCGATCTTGGTGGCGATCACGCCGTCGCGAACATCCTCTATTGTCGGGAGTCGCAGGTGCTCCGCCGGGGTCAGGTAGCAGAGAACGTCGGCTCCCGCCGCCGAGGCGACGGCGCCGCCGATGGCGCCCGTGATGTGGTCGTACCCGGCGCCGATGTCGCTCGTGAGCGGTCCCAGCACGTAGAACGGGGCCCCCCGGCAGATCCGCTTCTGGAGCTGCACGTTTGCCTCGATCTGGTCGATCGGCACGTGGCCCGGCCCCTCGATCATGACCTGCACGCTGCGGGCCTGCGCCCGCCGGGTCAGCTCGCCAAGCGTCAGCAGCTCCGTGATCTGCGCCGCGTCGGTCGCGTCCCCGGTCGCTCCGGGCCGGATCCCGTCCCCAAGCGACAGCGTCATGTCGTGCTCGAAGGCGATGTCGAGCAGCCGGTCGTACTGCGTCAGCAGAGGGTTCTCCTCGCCGGTTCGGGCGATCCACGACGCCAGCATCGAGCCCCCTCGCGACACGATGCCGGCGATCCGGCCGTCCGAGTCCACGCGCCGCACCGCCTCTCTGGTGACGCCGCAGTGCACGGTGACGAAGTCGACGCCGTCCGCGGCGTGTTGCTCGATCACCCCGAACAGGTCGTCCGCCGACATGTCGAATACCGACCCGCGGTCGGCGACCGCCTGGTAGATCGGCACCGTCCCGAGGACCACCGAACAGCGATCCAGGATGGCACGGCGGACGCCGTCGAGTCCTTCTCCGGTCGACAGGTCCATGACCATCTCCGCCCCGAACTGAATGGCCGTGCGGAGCTTTTCCAGCTCCTCGTGCAACTGCTGGTGGTGGCCCGATGTGCCGATGTTCGCGTTGACCTTGGTCGACAGGCCTCGGCCGATCCCGATGGGGTTGAACTCGTGATGGATGTTTCTCGGGATGATCGCCGTCCCCGCGGCGATGCGGCGCCGCAACTCCTCAGCGTCGACGCCCTCCACCGCGGCCACGTACCGCATCTCCTCGGTGATCTTCCCCCGCCTCGCCTGTTCCATCTGGGTCATCGCAACACTCCTCAGTGCGCCGTCTCGCTGGCGCGCAGTTCCCGGATCACGGTCACTTTGATCCGGCCCGGGTACTCCATCTGCGCCTGGATCTTCTTGGCCAGATCCGACGCCAGCAGGGCCAGCCGATCGTCGTCGATCCGCTCCGGACGGGCGATCACCCGGATCTCCCGCCCGGCCTGGATGGCGTAGGACTGCTCGACGCCCTCCGTCTCATTCGCCAGTCCCTCGAGCTGCTCGATCCGGCGCACGTAGTCGACGACGCTCTTGCGCCGCGCTCCGGGGCGCGACCCCGAGATAGCATCGCCGGCCGACACCAGCACCGAAATCGGATGGATCACCTCGACATCGTCGTGATGCGAGCCGATGGCGTTGATCACGATCGGGTCCTCATTGTAGCGCGTCGCGACCTCCACGCCGATCTCCGGGTGCGTCCCCTCGCGCTCGAAGTCGATCGCCTTGCCGATGTCGTGGAACAACCCGGCCCGCTTTGCGAGCGCCCCGTCGAGGCGGAGCTCCGAGGCCATGATGGAGGTGAGCTTCGCCACCTCGATCGAGTGCATGAGGACGTTCTGGCCGTAGGAGGTCCGGTACCGCAGGCGCCCCAGGAGCTTCACCATCTCGGGATGAACACCGTCGATGCCGAGCTCTTTGAGCGCCTCCTGGCCGGCGCCCAGCATGAGGTCCTCCACCCGGCGCTGGTTCTTCTCCACCAGCTCCTCGATCCGTTGCGGGTTGATGTTGCCGTCCCGCAACATCCGCTCGAGCGTCAGGCGCGCCACCTCCCGCCGGATCGGGTTGAAGCAGGAGAGCACGACCGCCCCCGGCTGCTCATCCATGAGCAGCTGCACGCCCGTGGCCCTCTCGAACGCGCGGATGTTCTTTCCTTCGTGGCCGATGATACGGCCCTTGAGCTTGTCGTTCGGCAGGGGGAAGGTGCTGACGCTGCGCTCCGCGGTCCACTCCGAGGCCGTGCGCTCGATGGCGAGCGAGACAATCTTGCCGGCCTCGACTTCGGCCCGCTTCTGGGCCTCCTCCCGCGCTTCGCGAATCGTCTTGGCCGCCTCGAACCGGACCTCCTGGCGGAGATTGCCCAGGAGCATCTGCCGGGCGTCCTCGGTCGTCAGGCCGGTGATCTTGGCCAGCTTCTCGTTGAGGCTCTCGCCGGCCCGGTGCAGCTTTTCGCGCTCGCGCGCGCTCTCGGAACGCTCCCGGTCCATCTCCTTCTCGCGCTGCTCGAGGTCCTGCTCGCGACTCTGTTGGCGCGCATCACGCTCGCGGTGCGCGGCCTCCTTCTCTTCCAGGGCGCGCTGCACCTGTTGCACCTCGCGGGATCGGGCGCGCATTTCCTGCTCCAGGCGGGCCTTGGTGGTCAGCCACTCCTCGCGGGCCTGCAGCAAGGCCTGACGCTTTTGATCCTCGGCCTCGCGCCTCGTCTGGGCGATGATCTCGCGGGCCTCGCCACGGGCACTCTGGACATCGCCGCGGTGCAGGCGGCCTTTCAGGATCCACCCCAACCCGAAACCCAGGGCCAAGGCGACGAAAACTCCCGGGATGAGGACCTGAAGAACGCTGCTTCCCATGCCATGCCTCCGACCCGCGCCGAGCGGGCGGCGTGGCGATGACCTGACCGGACGGTGGGCGGCTCGTCCCCGGTGGTGCGGCCCCAGCTACGCTGCGTGCGCGCGCGCCATACCCGCGCGACGGGGGGCCACGGCGTGAACCGGGCCGCGCCACCCGCAGGGTTCAGGATGCCGCCGGCGTGACCGCGAGATGGCGGGCACACCGGACCGGGTCTCTACAGGAAACGATGCGCTATGAGAGATCGGGAGGAACAGGAGTTCCAGGTCGAGCAGCAGCACGCCAGCCTCCCGGACGGAACAGACCCACCAGTTCCGGCGTCATCGCCGGATGAGATTCCCCCGAGGACGCGTCACTGCGTCCCCGAGCGACGGGAGTATAGCATCCGCCCGCGGATGGCCGCAATGATCAGGGGTCGTCGATCAGGGGGCTTCGGCTCTCCCCTCAACAATCTCTGGGCCTTCTATCCAGACGGCCCCGTCCTCATAGAATTCCTTCTTCCAGATCGGGGCTCGCTCCTTCACTCTGTCGATCGCGAAGGCGCAGGCGGCGAGGGCCTCGCGGCGGTGCGGAGCCGCCACGGCGATGAGCACGCTCGTCTCGCCGATGGCGAGCCGCCCGACCCGGTGCGCGATGGCGACATGCGGTGTGCCGAAGCGCCGCGATGCCTCCTCGGCGATCTCCAGAAGGACCCGCTCGGCCATCTCGACGTAGGCCTCGTACTCGAGCCGGACAACCTTCCGGCCGCCGTGATGGTCACGCACCAGGCCGGCGAACGTCGCGAGCGCACCGCGGTCCGGCCCCGCCACGGCGCGAGCCAGTTCGTCAGGATGGATCGGATCCTCGGTGATCCGGCACAACGCCGCCACGCGCCCCCCTATCCCCCGCTCACCGGAGGGAAGAACGCCACCTCCTGGCCTTCCCCCACCCGGCGATCGCCCGTGGCGTAGGCGCAATCGAGCGCCATGAGTGGGGCGCCCTCACCGCACAGCGCTGGGACCTGCTCCCGCACGGCGTACCACAGTGCCTCGAGGGTCGCGTCCTGGGACACCATGACCTCGATGGAGTCGCTGCCCGCCGCCTCCCGGTACCGGGCGAAGAGCAGGACCCTCACGATCATGGCCCGAGAGCGCCGCCGCCCCTCGCCCCTGTCTCCTCCCTCAGGCGCTCCTCCATGAGCCGCATCACCTCACGAACCATCGCCTCGATGCCGGTCCGGACGTCACCCAGGCGGGTGAATGCGCTGAAGCCGGGAGTGTGGACGATGCGGCGTTCGTCATCGACCGTCAGATGCTTCGGGCCGTGCGGCGCCGGGGGCTCCTCCATCTCCTGCCCCAGCAGCGTGCGGATCGGCACCTCACCGAGCCCGACGAGTCCTATCGGCTTGCGGGCCTCCAGGAAGTGCCGGAGGAACGCCTCGACCTCGGGGACGATGCCACGGCCCACCCCGGGCCGGGCGAAGCCGGTGGAGAAGTTGACCACCGGCCCGTAGCCGCCCGGGATGATGAGGGCCTCGAGATCCTCCGCGAGCGACCTGTCGAGACCGCGAATCGAGCCGCGGGCGAGACGCGCCGATTCGCGGAGGACGTTGCGGCTCTCCCCGTCCACGGCGACCGTGGTCAGGTGATCCACGGTTCTCTCCTGCCGGATGTCGGGAGCAACGAGCACCGGCCTCTCCCCCTCCGACTCGAGGGCCAGGAGGACCAGCACCGACTCCTGCGCGTCGCTGCCGTCGTACAGCCCGCAGCCTCCGAGGAGCACGCCGATCCGCATACGGTTTCTCCGCAGCCATTATATGAGGAGGAGCACACCAAGGGGTTGACGACACTTCCCCGGCGCGGTACTGTTGGTGCGCATGGTGCTGAGTAGTTTCTCAATATGGCATATGGTGCCGGATCGTACCGGCCGGCTTTCGTTCCGCAAGGTATGCTTCCGCACCATTGCGTTGCGCACCGTCCGGACGTTCGAAGCCGTCGGGATCACTCATGCTGTTACGGCTTGAGGTGCGGCCCGATCGCTGCAAATTGTTGTCGTAACGTCATTTGAAGATAGAAAAAGCTTGCCCGCAAGGAAACTGAGAGGGACAATTCAACCGGGCCTCGGCGTCTCCAGCAGTATGAGGCTTCGGCATAAGTCGGAAAGGAACGGCGATATGAATCAGGACACAGCGGTTCCGGGCTGTCACCGGCGGGCCGAACGTGGTCTGGGTCAGGTCAGCGGGAACCAGGCGGTCCGCAGGGCGATCGCGGTCTTGAAGGCCTTCAGCGACGAGTCTCCGGACATGGGCGTCACGGAGGTCAGCCGCAAGGTGAACCTGCACAAGAGCACGGTGTACCGGCTCCTGTCGGCCTTCGAGGACGAGGGGCTCATCGCCCGCAATCCCGAAACCGGCAAGTATCGTCTGGGGCCCGAGCTCATCGTGCTCGGCGAGCAGGTCCTGCGGCACACCGAGGTGCACCGCGTCGCCCTTCCCTTCCTCCGCGAGCTGGCCGAGAGGACCGGCGAGACCGTGGATCTCGAGGTCCTGAGCGGGAGCAACGTGGTCACCATCGAGGAGATCGCCGGAAAGCACGTGGTGGCCGCAGCGGGGGCCATCGGAATGCCCTGGGCCGCGCACGCCACGAGCAACGGCAAGCTCCTCCTCGCGTACCAGCCGCCGGAAAAGCAGCGCCAGATTCTGTCGCGCACACTCAAGCGGTTCACATCTCGCACGCTGACGGACCCGAAGGCGCTGGCGCGCGACCTGGCGAAGGTGCGCGATCAAGGGTACGCCATGAGCTTCGGGGAGCTGGAGGAGCACCTGGTTGCGATCGGCATGCCGATCCGCGGCCGCAACGGGGACGCGGTGGCGGCCGTGAGCCTCTCCGGGCCGGACACGCGGCTCACGCCGGACAAGCTGCCCGGGTTGCTGCGGACGGGGCTCGAGACCTGTGCCCGGATTTCGGCGCGGCTCGGTTATCACGGGCCCGCCTATGCCCGGAGCGCCCCCGCCAGGCCGACGTCGTCGCGCGCCGTCATCTGACCACCGGTCAATGCGAGAGGAGGGATCCGACGTGGACCACACCGAACTCTACGAGAAGATGTCCAACAGCGTCATCGCCGGCGAGGCCGAAGAGGCCGCGGGTCTGGCCCGCCATGCGCTGGAGATCAGGATCCGCCCTCTCGATGCGATCGACAACGGATTTGTGAAGGGTATCCGCGTCGTGGGCGATCGGTTTGGGGCGGGAGAGCTCTTCCTCCCGGAGCTGGTGATGAGCGCCGAGGCGATGAAGGCCGCCCTCGCGATCCTCGAGCCGGAGCTGGCGAAGAGCGCCACGGCGCGCGAAAGCATGGGAAACGTCCTGGCCTGCACCGTGCAGGGCGACATCCACGACATCGGCAAGCGGATTGTCTGCACGATGCTCTCGGCCAACGGGTTCTCGGTCACGGACCTCGGTGTCAACGTCAAGGTGGACCGCTTCGTCGAGGAGATCAAGACCCGGAAGCCGGACATCGTGGCGATGTCGGCCCTTCTGACCACGACCGCCCCCAACCAGGGGAAAGTGATCAAGCTGCTGCTGCAGCAGGGCATTCGCGACGAGTACGTCGTCATGATCGGCGGCGCTCCCACGAGCCCCTCCTGGGCCAGGGAAGTTGGCGCAGACGGCTACGGCGAGAACGCCACCGAGGCGGTGCGTGTCGCCAAGGAGCTGATGGCCCTCAAGAGGTCCGGCCAGCTGAAGCCGGTGCGCTCTCCCTCCGCGACGGCCAGCCTGGCCTCGGGAGCGACATCCCCGGCCGCAGCCGCCGCCACGACCGCCCCGATCGCCCCTTCGACCCCGTCGGTCCCCGCAGGGGCTTCCGCCGGCCAGGGATCCTGATCATGCACGGCAGGTCCCTCGTATCCGTGGCGCGCCGGTGGCTCCTGACCCACCCGGGCGCGGGGCGCATTCTCGACCAGATGTTCCGTCCGGTCGAGATCCTGATCAAGAAGCCGCTCTTCGGGTGCCGCATGTGCGGCCAGTGCATCCTGCACGAGACCGGTCTTGTCTGTCCGATGGGCTGCCCGAAGACGCTGCGCAACGGGCCGTGCGGCGGCGTGCGGCTCGACGGGTGCTGCGAGGTGATCCCCGACATGATGTGCGTCTGGGTGAGGGCGGAGCGCCGCTCGCGCCTGCTTCCCTGGAGAGACGCCATCCTCAAAATACAGCCCGCCCTCGACTGGACGCAGCGCGGTCGTTCCTCCTGGGTCAATGCCGTCGCGGGACGGGCCGAGGGGGTCGGGCCTTGATCCAGTCCCTGACGCCCGGTGCGGCACCGGGTCGCTCGCCGTCCTTGAAGGGCCTGCCTTCGACCCGCCGCCTCGAGGAGGCGTTTCGGAGCGGTCGCCGGGTCCTCACCTGCGAGATCGCCGCCGGCGACAGCCCCGATCCCGCCGGACTTCTCGAGCGCGCCGCCACCGTGCGTCACCATGTGGACGCGGTCAACCTCCCGGACAACACCTCGGGCCGAGTGCACCTCTCCGGTCTCGCGGCGGCCGCGATAGTCGCCGGGGCCGGCATCGAGCCGATCCTGCACGTCACCTGTCGCGACATCAACCGGATCGGCCTGCAAAGCCACCTTCTGGGGGCGGCGGCGCTCGGAGTCCGCAACCTGCTCTGCCTGACGGGCGACCACGTCGTGCACGGCGACCACCCGGAGTCGAAGCCGGTGTTCGATCTCGACTCGCTCCAGCTGCTGCGCCTCGTCGGGACGTTGCGCTCCGGGCGGTATCTTTCAGGGAGGGCCGTCGAGCCCGCGCCGGATCTCTTTCCGGGCACGACGGAGAATCCGTTCGCCCCCCCGCACGACTTCCGGCCGCTCCGCCTGCGCAAGAAGATCGAGGCTGGCGCCCGGTTCGTGCAGACCCAGATCGTCTTCAACGTGCCGCGGTTCAAGGCCTTCATGGCGCGGGTCTGCGACCTGGGAATCGACCGGCAGGCCCCGATCCTGGCCGGTGTCGCCCCGCCGCGCTCGGCGCGCTCGGCGCGCTACATGCGCGATAGAATCCCCGGCATGGATGTGCCGGAGGCGCTGGTGAAGCGGATGGAGGGGGTCGCCCCGGCCCGGGCCGAGGAGGAGGGACTCCGGATTGCCGTGGAGATCCTGGATGAGATCAACGGCATCCCGGGGATCGCGGGCTTCCACCTCATGCCGATCTGCTGGGAGGAGGCGGTTCCCGAGGTGGTCCGCCGAGCGGGTCTCCGTCGCGAAAGCGAGACCATGCCCGCGATCGAGGCCGGCGGGGCCGCATACCCCGAGGTTTCATCCGCCCCCATCCGCGAGCGCTGCACCTGAGATGAGGACCGTCGTCTCCTCCGCCACCAGGACCGTTGTCATCGGCCCCGACGAGCCGTTTGTCGTCATCGGCGAGCGCATCAATCCCACCGGGCGCAAGAAGCTCGCCGAGGAGATGCGCCGCTTCGACATGAGCCGGGTGCGCGCCGACGCCCTGGCCCAGGTTCAGGCCGGCGCGCACATGATCGACGTCAACGCCGGCATCCCGGGTGCCGACGAGCCGGGGATGCTGGCCGCCGCCGTTAGGACGATCATGGAGACGGTCGGCGCGCCGATCTCGATCGACTCCTCGACCCCCGAGGCCCTCGAGGCGGCTCTGCCGGTATACAAGGGAAAGGCCCTCGTGAACTCGGTGACAGGCGAGGACCAGGTCCTCGACCGGCTCCTGCCGCTGATCAAGAAACACGGCGCCGCCGTCATCGGCATCGCCAACGACGATACCGGGATCAGCAACGACCCGCAGCAGAGGCTGGCCGTCGCCCGTAAGATCGTCGAGCGGGCCGGGGACCACGGCATCCCGGCCGAAGACGTCCTGATCGACCCGCTCTGCATGCCGATCGGCGCCAACCACGAGTTCGGGCGCATCACGCTCGAGACCATCCGTCTCATCCGCGACGAATTGGGGGTCAACATGTCGATCGGCGCCGGCAATGTCGGCTTCGGATTGCCGGACCGGCCGCCCCTCACCTCGACCTTCCTGGTTCTGGCGATGGCGCACGGCCTGACGGCCGCCATCACCAACCCGATCGAGCACGAAATCCTCAGGGCAATCCTGGCGTCCGACCTGATGCTCGGCCACGATCCGTTCGGCGCTCGCTGGGTGGCCCAATTCCGCAAGCGCAGCAAGGCCGCGACCCTGGCCGCCGCCGCTGCGGTGGGAGCGTCCGGCGCGGCGCCGGCCGGGAGCGCTTCTGGAGGACGGGGCGGAGGCGCGGGCCCCGCCTGAGGGCCGCGCTCCTGGATCGTGGATCACGCCGGTCTCAAATCCAACAAGCTGCGGGTCACCTTCCTCCCCAAGGAGACGACGACCCGCGTTCCTCCAGGTACCACCCTGTTCCACGCCGCCGCCTGGATCGGCCAGCCAGTCGAGAGCACGTGCGGCGGCCGCGGCACCTGCGGGAAATGCAAGGTGCGCGTCGTCGACGGCTTGTTCCCGATCACGCCCGCCGACCAGCACCACCTGACCACCGAGGACCTCGCCGCCGGCTGGCGACTCTCCTGTCAGGCGGAGGTGCATGCCGAAGCCATCGCCGAGGTGCCGCGCCTCCTCGGCACACCGAAAACCGCGATGTTCGGCGTCGGCCGGCAGGTGGTTCTCGATCCCAACGTCCACAAGGTCCACCTGCGCCTGCCCCCGCCGGAGCTGCACGACCAGCGCTCCGACCTGCAGCGCCTGAAGGAGGCCCTCCATGCCGAAGGGTACGCCATGGCCGCCGACCTCCCGGCCCTGCGGTCGCTCCCGAAGGTCCTGCGGGAGGCGGAATTCGACGTCACCGCGGTCCTGTGCGGCGCCGATCTCGTCGCCATCGAGGCGGGCGACACGAGCGGCATCTGCTACGGTGTCGCCTTCGATCTCGGGACCACGACGATCGTCGGGACGCTCCTCGACCTCACGACCGGCGAGGCCCGGGCCGTCACCTCGGCTCTCAACGCGCAGGCGGTGCACGGCGGCGATGTCCTGAGCCGCATCTCCCGGACCATGTCGCACCGGGAGGGGCTGGACGATCTGCAGCGGCTGGCTGCCTCGACCATCAACGGGATCGTGGGCGAGCTGACGCGCACGGCGGCGGTCGCAGCCGATCGGATCTACGAGGTCACGGTGGCCGGCAACGCCACCATGCAGCATCTCCTTTTGGGGATCGACCCGGAGCCGATCTCGGTGACGCCGTTCGCACCCACCGTCGCCCACGGGCTGCAAGTGCGCGCCGACGCCCTCGGCATCGCCATCCACCGGAGCGGCCGCGCGTACCTCTTCCCGCACCTCGGGGCCTATGTCGGTGGCGACATCGTGGCGGGCCTGCTGGCCACCGCCCTGCCGCGAGGGGATCGGCTGCGACTGTTCGTGGACGTCGGCACGAACGGCGAGATCGCCCTCGGCTGGGAGCGCCGCACGGTGGCCACCGCTGCCCCGGCCGGACCCGCCTTCGAGGGGGCGGAGATCTCCTGCGGGATGCGCGCCACGAGCGGCGCCATCGAAGGGGTGCGGATCACCGAGGACCACGTGACCGTCCAGACGATCGCCGATGCCCCTCCCATCGGGCTGTGCGGATCGGGCCTCGTGGACGTTGTGGCACAGCTCTACCGCCGCGGCCTGCTGGATGCCTCGGGCCGGCTGCGATCGGCCGAGGAGGTCGCCGGCCGGATACCGGAAAGCCTCACGGTGCGCCTCATCAGCATCGACGGTGTGCGCGCCTTCGTCCTGGCAACCGCCGCCGAGTCCGGCGAGGCGCCCGTCGTCCTGACACAGAAGGACATCCGGCAGCTGCAGTTCGCCAAGGGGTCGATCGCCACGGGGATCCAGGTGCTGCTCAACGAGATGCGGGTGGGCCCCGGCGATCTCAGCGAGGTGCTCCTCGCGGGCGCCTTCGGCTCCTACATCCACCCCGACTCGGCGCGCACCATCGGCCTCGTGCCGCCGGTACCCCTCGACCGCATCCGCGCTGTCGGCAACGCCGCCGGCGAAGGGGCGAAAATCGCCCTCCTCTCGTACCGCGAGCGCGAGGCCGCCGAAGCGATGCCGTCGCGGGTCGAGTATCTCGAGCTTTCCGGCCGCGAGGACTTCAACGACCTGTTCATGAAGGCCCTCGGCTTCCCGCCGCTCGACACCCTCCCCTGACCATCGGTGCTACCCTCGGCACGATGACCCTCCGGGTACGGCTGGCCGGCCCGCGGCCCGTGATCCTCGACGGCGCCACCGGCACCGAGCTGCAGCGCCGCGGCGTCGACACCGGTCTCCCCCTCTGGTCGGCTCGCGCCCTGGCTTCGGTCCGCGGCCGCGAGATCCTGATCGGGATTCACGCCGACTATGCCCGCGCCGGCGCCGAGGTCCTGACGACCAACACCTTTCGCACCACGCCGCGCGCTCTGGCGAAGGCCGGTCACGAGAATCGCTGGGTCCTCTTCAACCGCCACGCCGTCGAGGCTGCCCGCGACGGCGCACGCGTCGGCACCCGCGCCGGGGCCGTCGCGAACCCAGTGGCCGCTCCCCGGTCCACCTTCGTGGCCGGCTCGATCGCTCCTCTCGAGGACTGCTACTCCTGCGACCTGGTGCCTCCACAGGCCGAGTGCCTGCGCGAGCACCTGCGCCAGGTCGATCTGCTCGCGCGCCTCGGCGTCGATCTGATCCTGATCGAGACCATGAACACGCACCGCGAAGCCCTGGGCGGCGTCCGCGCCGTCCGCGCCGCCGGCATCGATGCCCTGCTCAGTCTTTGTCCAGGGAAACCTGACGCGCTCCTCTCCGGCGAGCCCCTGGCGGATTCGGTGCCGCGACTCCTCGATGCCTCCGGCGGACGTGTCATCGGCGTTCTTCTCAACTGCGCCACGCCCGAGGTCCTTGCCCGCTCCGTCCCCGGCCTCGCCCAACTCGCCGGTCATCTCCCGTGGGGGGTGTACGCCCACCTCGGAGAGCCCGACTCTGTCACTGGCTGGCGGCTTCCCGATCGCCATGAGCCGGAAGCCTACTCCGAGTGGATCCGTGATCGTCTCTGCGATGGAGCCCGGCTCGTTGGTGGCTGCTGCGGAACGACACCAGAACATATAGCAGCCATCACCCCAGGCTCTGTCGATCGACATACCGCATCGTGAAGGAACGAAGCCTCAGTTCGCGTCGACCGCCTCCTGGCCCGCTGCCAGAACTCAACCACCGGGATACGGGGTGATGGTGGGCGTGCCTCCATTCACTGCCTCGGGCCCGCCGCGCAACGGCGCCGAGGCGGCGGTCGGCGCCGATCTCGATCGGTCCATGCACCTGGGCCCCTGCACCACCGAGGCCGACATCGACCATGACAGCCGGGAGTTCCGCAAGCGCGTGGAGGTGATCCCGTGAAGAAGTCCGTTCCGATCCTGGGAGCAGGCGCGCAAGGCAATGTGGTCGGTACCGTGCTGTCGCGCGCCGCCGACATCGGCCGAATCGTCCTGGCCGACATCGACACCGCCCGCGCCGAGGAGACCGCCCGCAGCATCGGCAGCGACCGGCTCCAGGTGGCGCGCGCCGACGTCACCGCCATCGACGAGACCGCCGCCCTGATGCGCCAAGGGGAATTCGACCTGGTGGTCAACCTCGCACCGCCGCAGTTCATCCCGCAGGCCATGAAGGCGGCCCTCATGGCGGGCCGCAACTACCTCGACCTTTCCTCGGTCTCTCTGTACGAGATCAACGGCCTGGCGTACGAACAGCTGCAGGACGCTGAGGCCTGGGCGTCCTCCGGCCGCATCGCCCTGATCAACGCCGGCGGCGCGCCCGGGATCACCAACATCATGGCGCGCGAGGGGGCCGATCTCCTCGACGAGATAGATCGCATCGAGATCAAGGACTACTCGCTGACCACCTGTGACGAGTATGTGCCGCTGTGGATCCTCTCCGTTTACGCCATCGACTGCGCCACCGAGCCCTGGATCTGGGACGACGGCCGCCCGCGCCGCGTGCCGATCTTCAGCGGCGAGGAGATCTACGACTTTCCGCCCCCGATCGGAGGGAAGAGGAAGGTGTACCTGCACGCCCACGAGGAGTCGGTGACCATACCGCTGCATCTCGGGAAGCCGGTGCGCTACTGCGACTACAAGATCGGCGACCCCGAAATCGACGCCTGGCGGTTTCTGGTCGAGCGCCTGCGCCTCATGGACGAGCACCCGGTCGATGTCGGTGGCGTCATGGTGCGGCCGCGCGACCTGCTGCTGCGGATCCTCCCACCGACGCCGTCGCCGCAGCGCGTGATGCAGATGATGCGCGAGGGCCGCCTCGCCAGCCGCTGCATGCTCACCTGCGACGTCACCGGCACGAAGGGCGGCCAGCGGACGCGCGTTCGGCTCTGGACCGACTCGCCCGACCTGGCGGGAGCCTGCGGGCTCGTCGCCGGCGCCAGCGACATCTCCCTCCTGACCTCGGTCCCTGCGGCGGTGTTCGCCCTGATGATCCTGCGCGGCCAGATGGATCGCGCGGGCGTCGTCCTGCCGGAGTCGCTCGACCGCGCGGAGCGCGACCTGCTGCTAGAGGGGATCGCCGAGTACGGCATCGAGATACGGCGGCGGGCGGAGCCGGCGCCGCCGGCAGCGCGACCTTGACGGGCGGACCGCCCTCGACGAAAGGATGCGGTAGAATCCTCCTGCCCCTGCGACGAAATCATCCCTGCATTGATGGAGGGACCATGAACCGCGCTCCGATCCAATCCTTCATCCGCCGTGCACTCGTTCTCGCCACGCTTGGAGCGCTTCTCGCTCCGTGCGCCACGTCGCCTCTTTTCGCCGAGGAGCCGGCCGCGCGCACGCCGATGACGGCCGATATCCTGTGGAGCCTCCGCCGCCTCGGCGCGCCCGCCATCTCGCCCGACGGCAGGTGGGCCGCCGTGGCCGTGACACAGTACGACCTCAAGGAGGACAAGGGGAAGACCGACCTGTGGCTCGTTCCGACCGCGGGCGGCGAAGCCCGGCTGCTCACGACGCACGACGCGGGGGACACGAACCCGGCGTGGAGCCCCGACGGGGCATGGATCGCCTTCGAGTCGAAGCGCGATGGGGACGAGGAGTCGCAAGTCTGGGCCATCCCGGTCTCGGGCGGCGAGGCGCGCCGCGTGACCAAGGTCCCGACGGGGGCCGGATCTCTCAAGTGGTTCCCCGATTCCAGGCGCATCGCCTTCATCAGCTGGGTCTGGAAGGACCTGAAGACCTGGGAGGATCAGGGCAAGCGGCTGAAGGAGCGCAAGGAGTCGAAAGTCAGCGCCAAGGTCTGGGACAAGCCGATCATCCGGTACTGGGACCACTGGGTCGAGGACCGCGATCCTCACCTTTTCAGCATCTCCGTCGAGGGCGGCGAGCCGCAGCCGATAACGTCCTCCGCGGGCCGCTGCCTGCCTCGCGAGGAGCCGGGGCCCGACTCCTACGACATCTCACCCGATGGAACGGAGGTCGCGTTCGCCTCCGATGTGGACACGACGGGCGTCGATCCGAACTACGACGTCTTCGCGCTCCCCGCCGCGGGCGGCGATGCGCGCGATGTGACCGAGGAGAACAAGGCCGATGACTTCTCTCCGAGGTACAGCCCCGACGGGCGATGGCTGGCCTTCGGGCGACAGACGATCAAGGATTTCTACGCGGACCGCGTGCGGCTGGCGCTTCGCGACCGCCGGACCGGCGAGACACGCCTGGTGACCGAGTCGTTCGACCGATCGGTGGGTGGCGTGCTCTGGGCTCCCGACGCCAAGGCGCTCTATGGCGCGATCGACGACGCGGGGAACCAGCGCGTCTACCGGATCGAGATCCCTTCGGGGAAGCCCGCGGCGTTGACCGGAGAGAAGAGCTATTCGGGCCTCGCCCTCGCGCGCGATGGCCGCACCCTCGTGGCGCTGCGGCAGAGCTTCGTCGAGCCGCCGACGCTTGTGAAGGTGGACCTGAAGACCGGTGACGCCTCGAAGATCTCCTCGTTCAACGACGACACCCTCGCCCGTGTGGATTTCGGCACATACGAGAGCGTGACCTACAAGGGCGGCCGGGGCGAGGACGTCCAGATGTGGATCAACTACCCACCTGGCTTCGACCGCGGCAGGCGCTGGCCACTGTTCCTGCTGCTGCACGGCGGGCCGCACAATGGCATGACCGATGCCTGGCAGCCGCGCTGGAACGCGCAGGTCTTCTCGGGCTGGGGGTACGTCACGGCCTGGCACAACTTCCACGGCTCCAGCGGATTCGGCCAGGCGTTCACCGACTCGATCAACCCGAAACAATCGGAGCTGCCGTACGAAGACACTGTCCTCGCCGCGAAGTACCTGGCCTCGAGGCCGTGGATCGACGCTGGGCGGATGGCCGCGGGCGGCGGGAGCTTCGGCGGGTACCTCGCATCGGTCCTCCTCGGCCGTGAGCACCCGTTCAAGACCCTGATCGCCCACGCCGCCGTCTACAACCTGTACACGCAGTACGGATCGGACTACGGCGCTGGCAAGCGCCGGTTCGGCGAGCACTGGGAGAACCCCGAAACGTTCCAGACCTCATCTCCCCATTTCGGCGCCGGGAACTTCAGGACGCCCACGCTCGTCATTCACGGCCAACTCGACTACCGCGTGCCGCTGAACCAGGGGATCGAGCTGTTCCAGACTCTGCAGAACCGCGGGGTGAGGAGCCGGCTTGTCTACTACCCCGACGAGAATCACTGGGTATTGAAGCCGAACAACTCGCTCTTCTGGTACCGTCAGGTGCGCGACTGGATCGATGAGTTCATCGGGCGTTGACCATTCACGCGTGCGGGCTTTCCGCGCGCTTGATTCACAAGGAGGCAGCGGATGAGAACAGCAAAGGTCATGGCGGTCGTTCTGATGGTCTTCGTCGCCCTGGTCGCGGTGTCGTGGGCTGGCGAAGAGAAGTCGGTGACCGTCAACGGCACTATCAAGTGCGCCAAGTGTCTTCTCGAAAAGACCGATGCCACGGCCTGCCGGGACGTGCTCGTGGCGGAGGACAAGACCGAGTATTACCTCGTGAAGAACGAGCTCGCCGAGAAGCACGGCCACGGGTGCAAGGTCCCGAAGCCCGCAATCGTCACCGGGAAGGTGTTCGAGAAGGACGGCAAGACGTGGATCGAGGCTTCGAAGATCGAGGAGCCCTCGAAGGGCTGAGGCTCCCGGTTCCGTGGTGACCGCGCCCCGCCCCACGTGGTGCGTTTACATCGTACGTTGTCGTGGCGGGTCCCTCTACACAGGCATCGCGACGGACGCGCGCCGGCGGATCGCGGAACATGCGCGAAACCCCGGTCGGGGCGCGAAGTATCTTCGCGGCAAGGGACCTCTCGAGCTTGTGCTCCTGAAGCCGGTCGGCTCGCGAGGTCTCGCGCAGCGGGTCGAATACCGGATCAAGAGACTCCGGAAGTCGCAGAAGGAAGCGCTCCTCAGGCACGCGGCCGTCCTCGCCCGCCTGATTCGAGGGCTTCGCACTTCCCCCTCGAGCCCGGTTGCTCGCTCGCGGACGACCGCGGATCACAGCATGGGATGCGCCTCAACGGTTCCGGCGCGAAACGATGAAGGCCCTTTGGGGGCGCGCGGCGGACAGCAACGCCCGTTCACTTGTATGCGATCGCCGCGCTCGACGGACCGGCCAGGTGCATCACGGTGAACCGCTTGAAGCCGGCCTCGCCGCACCACTTGCGGAAATCCGCTCCGGAGTAGTCGAACGCGTCGCCGAACTCGATCAGCATGTTCAGCGACATCAGCAGGCCGAAAAGGTTCTCCCGCCGCTCGTCGTCGATCAGCGCTTCGATCGCGACGAGCGCGCCGCCCGGTGGCAGCGCTTCGTAGGCCGCGCGGATCAGGTGCATCTTCTTCTCCAGGTTCCAGTCATGGAGAATCATGCCCATGGTGATGAGATCGGCCCTGGGAAGCGGGTCCCTGAAGAAATCGCCGGAGGCGGTGCTGACACGGCCGGTGAGACCGGCGGCGGCGATCGATTTCCGGGCGACCGGCTCGACCGCGGGGAGGTCGAACGAGACGGCCCGGATGTGCGGGTGTCTCCTGGCCACTTCGATCGAGAGCAGGCCGGTTGCCCCGCCGACATCACACAGCGTGTTGAACGGCTTGAAGTCGAACTTCTCGGAGAACGCCTCGAAATTGATGCGTGACAGGCCGGTCATCGCGCCCATGAACTGCTCCAGCCGCGGCAGGTCGGCGTAGAGCTCCTCGAACATGGGCTTCTGGCTGTGCTTGATCTCGTTCTGCGGCCTTCCGGTCCGCAGTGCGTCCGGCAGGTCGTGCCAGAAGCGGAAAAGGCGTACATTGAGCATCTCGAGGATCCCGCCGATGTAGTGAGGGCTTTTCTGGTCGAGGTACATCGCGACGGCAAGCATATTCGAGTATCGCGCCTCCGGACCGACACCTGCGCGGTCGAGGAACTTCATCGCCACCAGCGCGTCAAAGAAATCGCTTGTGCCACGGGGGTGCAGTTCCATCTCGGCACCGAGCTCCTTCCCCGTGAGGCTGCGGCCGTCCAGCCTTGTGAACAGTCCCATCTCCACGGCGGTGAGAAGGACTTTGGATGACCAGAATGCGAAGGCCGTCTGGAGAATCGTCGACGGATCGTGGCGCGTGTTCATCGTGTCGGCCATGTCGCATGCTACTACAGGTTTGGGGCCTACTGGCACGCGCCGATCGCCTGGGGCTTGCAGGCCGACAGGGCCGGACCCCGTTCCCCCATGCTCGACAAGCCGTAGGACCCCTCGTTCGCCGAGTTCTGCGGCACCACGATCCAGAACGAGTCCGCCGGGGGGTTCTCGATCAACCAGGCCCTGGTGCGGCCGGTGGTGCAGGTGAGGTAGGTCAGGCCGTCCCAATCGCCGATGCTCCCCTGGTACACGGCGTAATCCTGATTCGGCACCGCGTCGTCGTTGCACGGCAGGTCCCAGGTCAGGACCACGCTGCCCGCGTCCACGCCACCACCGTGGCCGCGAATCATCCACGTCCCGGAGGCGCTCGTGAAGGGCGCGAAGCTCGTCGGGTCGGTGGAGTTCGCCTGCCACCACGAGTCGCCGCTGCGGCTGCTGTCATAGTCCAGCAGGTACGTGGCGCCCGAGTCCGCCACGAGATCGTAGAAGCCGATGTAGAGATCGCCCGACGTCACGAACACGGGGTCCGCGAGCGTGAACTGGTTCCAGCTCCCGGAGCCGACCACCTGAACCGCGGTGTCCTCGGAGTAGGCGAGGGTCGCACCGGCCGGGCTCCCCAATCCGGCGGGGTCCTTGTACACCAGGATCCGTATGGCCCGGCCCGGGGCGACAGTCGTGGTGTTGCTGATCTTCAGGTCCATGCCTGTGAGCTTGAACGGGTAGCACGATGGCGTGAACCGCTTGATCCACGCCCCCTGGGACGTGCCGGAGTAGCCGTAGCTGCCGTTCGTGGCGCCGTCGTCGGCCTGGAGGTTCCCCGACGCGCAGATGCCTGCATCACTCACCAGAAGCCCGCCCACCTCCCCGGGCATCCCGGCGATGTCCATGCATCTTGGGTAGGCCGCCTGGGCCCCCGGCCGGACCTTCTCATCACGCTCGCGCTGGTGGAACGTGCTCAGGCGTACCGTGCAGTACGACATGACGGTGCCGGTTGTCTGTAAGACTGTGCCGGTGAAGCACCCGGATTCGGTGTTGTAGCACTGGTCGATCTCGGGCAGGAAGCAGTGGCTGTGCGGGCTCGAGAAGTTGTGCCCGATCTCGTGCGCCACGAGCCGGCGCTCCCACGACCCGCCATTCCCCTCGAGCAGACTGACCCCGTAGTCGTACGCGTTGGCGTTCGTGGGCACGTTGCTGCACAGGACGTTGATGTAGGCCCGGCCCGCTCCGCCCGACGGGTAGGTGCTGAAGACGTGCGAGGCCGTCCGGAACACCCCCTGCATCGACGGCAAACCGTTCCACTTGGCGCGCATCTCGTTGAGGACCGTGCTGGTGTTGTTCGAAGCGCCCGAATAGCCGTCCGGCTCGACGGCGTTCATCAATATGTAGGGCACCTGCAGCTGGACCTTGATGTCGCTCTCGTAGACCGCGGAAACCTGGGCCATCAGGTTCAGGGTGTAGGTCGTCGCCGCTGCGACCCCGCCGTGCTTCGCCACCCACTCAACCGTGCCCTCCAGGGCGATGTGGCCAAGGAGGAGCGTGTTGGCGTCGATCGACTCCGTGGAATACGACTCGAGGCTAATCCGGCCGTCGAAACCGTTGACAGGGATGGTGCCGCCGCCCGCCCTTTCATCGTCGCCATCGCACTGGCCGGTCGGCCCTCCCTCCATCGTCTCATCCACCATCTCGATGTCGTTGGCCCCCTTGCGGTCGACCGAGTAGGCGCGCGGCCCGAAGGAGTACTCGCGACCGTCATGGCGCACGAAGCCGGCGATCCGGCCGCCGAACAGGTTCAGCGACACCAGACTCTCCGGGTCCCCCGCCACGCGGCCGCGGAAGAACCGCATCGAAGGCCCGGCGACCTCGCGCACGCCATCCCTCGCGCTGACGAAAAAGCGCGTCTCTCCGCTGACGATTTCAATCGAGGCGACTTCGAGATCGACACGCTTCCCGCCGGGCAGCGGGAAATCAGCAACCCGGGCGCTGCCGGCGTGGAAGAGTCTCTGCCAGGCCGCGGAGTCGGTGGCAATCCCGATCCTGCCCGGGCCCCTGGTCTCCGGGTGCTTCGGCGCGAGGACGATCTTCGCCGGCCGCGGGGCCATCGGCGCCTGGCCCCGGGCATCCCCATCCTGCAGGGCCCCGAGGAGGATCGTCATGAAGGCCGCGGCCCCGACCAGGCCCTCCCAGCGACGCGTGCCAGTACAGATCGGAATGCGAGGCATGACCTCCTCCCTGCCGATGCTCCCAGGAGAACATGAGGCCCATCGTGGTCGTTGTCAGGAGGTTTCACAAAAGCGTGGCGGGGCGTTTTCGTAAGCACCGGCCTTTACGATTGTGCATGCCAGCCGGCGGCAGATAACCCAGGCAAATCGATTAGAATCCAGAGTTCAAGCCGGAGTGCCACAGAGTGGTAGAATCGCCGCGACGTCAGGAACCAGGAAACCGGGCATGAATCCAACCCTCAGGTTTGCGATCATCGCGACGGCACCTCTTCTCACGCTGGCCGCGAAACAGCGGCCCGACGCAACGGAAGGACCGAAAGCGGCCATCGAGATCGAGATGAAGGAGAACCGAGTTGATGGGTGCACGTCCTGCGGGTGCCGAATCCCGGGGCACATCGAGGCCGGCACGCGGGGCGACTGGTGGCTGGCCTTCGGCGTTGCCAGGCCTACCGAAGGCGGAGAGTGGGACGCGGTGTCGTCCTCCAGCCATTGCGGCCGTGGCCCATTCAAGGCAATCTCCCCCGACTTCCTGCGCACGGTGGGAACGCCGTACCTGATCGCGGATCTCTCCCTTCGGCCTGCCCGGTCCGCATTGGACGGACCGCAGGCAATGGCGCGGCTGACCGTTCGCAGGCTCACGGGATTCGACGCGGACGGTCGCGCCGCCTACGCCGGGAGAAGCGAGGAGCGGGCCCTCCTGCTGGCGCGCGACGGCGACCTGGCCCTGCCCCTTCTTGTCGCCGATCCCGGGGAGCGGGAGGTCTTCGGGATCCACGAGATCATGCTGCGACTGCGCACGGCCCTTCTGGCGCGCGATGCGCCACGGTCGTACGGTGCTATCGCCGTGACGGCCGACGTCCCGGCCGCCTCGGTCCTGCTCGACGGTGGATTCGTCGGGCGGATCAGGGAAGGCGAGCCGTTGTTGCTCGGCAATGTGCTCTCCGGAGATCGTGACGTGCGGATCGTGGATTTCTCCGGACGCGAGGCGCGACGGACTGTGCGGGTTCCCGACGGGCGCACCGTTCATGCGTCGCTCTCGGTATTGAGTCTCCCGATCGATGCATCCGACGGCGGCCTTCATCACGTGGGCCGCAATCCCCAGGGATACGAGGAGTACTGGCGCTCGTCGGACGGCGCCCTCGTCGTCCGGATCCCAGCGGGTGACTTCCTCATGGGAAGCCCCGAGGGTCGCGGCAATCCTAACGAGCGGCCCCAACACAAGGTGCATGTTTCGGAGTACCTCATCGACAAAACAGAGGTGACCTGGAGGCAGATGCGCAAGTTCCACGAAGCCACGGGCCAGCCTCTTCCAAAGGCGCCGATCTCCGGGTCACCCGACCACTTCCCCGCCTCGAATGTCCTCTGGGAGGAGGCGTCCGCCTACTGCCGCTGGCTTGGAGGACGACTCCCGACGGAGGCGGAGTGGGAGAAGGCTGCCCGCGGAATGGATGGCCGGGAGTACCCGTGGGGCGACCGGTGGGATCCGGTGCGTTGCAACACGATCAGCGGTGGCTTGCATCAGGTCGAAGACGTGGGGAGCTATCCCGGGTGCCTGAGCCCCTACGGCGTTTTCGACCTCGCGGGGGGAACGTGGGAGTGGTGTGCCGACTGGTACGCGGAAGACTACTATGCACGGAGCCCCGCCGCTGACCCGCAGGGCCCAGAGACCGGCACCCTGCGAGTCGAGCGGGGGGGCGCCTGGATGAGCCAGGCCACCTGGGTTCGAGCCGCCTACAGAGACAAAGGGACTCCGTCGTCGCGCAACGCCGATCATGGATTTCGCTGCGTCCAGGGGGCACCCGCCGAATGAGCTCCCTCCTCCGTCGCGCGTTTCTCACGGCCTCGATCCTCCTGCTCGCCCCGGCGCCGGACGCCGGCGCCTTTCTCGCGCGCGATCGCATCCAGGTGAGCGCGGATATCGCCCTCAATCCCTCGTCGGGGCCCCCGCGCATCGAGTGCGCGGGCTCCGAAGAGGTGGCCGCCTCCACGACCAGGACATGGTCGTACGCCCTCGGGGACGTCGCGCCCCGAGTCGAGGGTGACCGCGTGCCGGCCGCCCTCCCGGCCCGCTGCGCCAGCTCGACCGGGTCCGATCCGGCCGTGGTGTCGCAGGAAGATCCGACGACCCCACCCCTCCTTCTCGAGATCACGACAAAGGCATCCCTCGAATCACAGATGGAGGACGAGAAGGTCCTCGTGTTGAAAGTCTCCTGGGCCGCGAAGAGACTCACGGGCTTCGAAGGCGGTGGCAATCCGGTCTACCAGTCCTCCGTGAACGAGAGAGAGCTTCACTTTTCCGATGACTCGGATGCGTTCCTTCCGCTTGTCGTCGCCGACACGGGCGCGGACGCTGAGTTGAGGTTCCGGGAGGTTGTCATCGGTTTCCGCGTTGTGGCGCAATTCGCGGAGCCGGCTCTTTATGGCGCGATCTCGATCACCTCGGACGCGAAGCAAGCCGGAGTCCTGCTGGACGGGGGTCCCGCCGGGACGATTCCCGTGAACGGCCGGACGACGCTGCGCAACGTGCCGGTCGGGCTGCGCGAAGTGGGAATGCGAGATTCCTCCGGTGCCGAGGCCCGCAGGGCGGTGCGCGTCCGGCCGGGCCGGACGGCTCTCGTCGATCTCGTGCCGCCTGGAGCACCGCGGGGCCCGGCTGCCATGCAGCTGGTCTCCCTCGGACGGAACGACAAGGGATTCGAGGAATACTGGCGCCCGCTCGATGAGGGGATCGTTGTGAAGATCCCCGCCGGCGAGTTCCTCATGGGGAACAAGGAAACAGAAAGAGCCCCGCACGAGCACGGTGTATTTGTCTCCGAGTTCCTCATGGACAGGACCGGCGTGACCTGGGCGCAGTTCAAGAGGTTCGCCGCTGCCACCGGTATCTCCCTTCCGCTCCACATCCCTTACTGGGGAATTCACGACAACCATCCGGCCGTCTACGTCACCTGGGAGGAGGCAAGAGCCTATTGCGCGTGGGCGGGGGGCCGCCTGCCGACGGAAGCGGAGCGGGAGAAGGCGGCCCGGGGAACGGACGATAGAAAGTACCCCTGGGGCGACGAGGAGCCGACCACGGAGCGTGGCGTTTACCGACACACTTGGGGCTACGAGGCCACCGGCGCCGTCGGAACCCACCCCTCGGGGGCGAGCCCCTACGGACTCCTCGACATGGGCGGGAACGTCTGGGAATGGTGCTCGGACTGGTACAGCGAGGACTATTACATTGCCGGTCCCCACATGGATCCCCAGGGCCCTCCGACAGGCCGGCTTCACGCCGTGCGTGGGGGCTCATGGGACAGTCGGCCGACCGTCCTGAGCGCGTCCTGTCGCAACTGGGGTCACCGAGGCTACCGCGAAGGCGATTTCGGGTTCCGGTGCGCCATGAACTCTCCCGGCGCCAGGAATCCGGTCCAGGAATGACAGACTGACAAGCTGATCCTACGGGCAGCCGGGGGCCGTGTGCGGCACGCCCGAGGAGTCGGTTCCCATGTTCGCTCCGCAGATGTTCCGCGCGCGGACCAGGTAGTAGTAGGCGACGGGTGGAGTTTCCGGATCGCTTGCCATGGTCGTCGCCAGACCGGTCGCGACGCAGGTGGCGGCGGCCCACGTCGTCCGGTCGATGCTGCGCAGCAGGTCATAGACGATGCCGGGCCCACCGGGAGCGCCCGGCGAATTCCACTGCATCGTCACAACGTCGGGCCCCGGGAAGAGGAGATTCTCGGCCGGGCCCGGAACGGTCCACGCCGAAGGATCGCCCGGCGCGCAGTCGGAGGCGTCGGGAACGCCGTCCCCATCGGCGTCGAGCGAACCGACTGTCGTCAGCTCGACCGACGAGTCGTTCGACGGATTCGGATCGATGACGGTTGAGGTCACAGCAACGCCGTTCAGGATGGACCCCGGCGATCCCGGCGCCGTCACCTCGATCTGGACCGTCGCCGACGCCCCGCTCGCGATGCTCCCCAGCGCACAGGAGACAGGCCCGGTTCCGGCGCACGACCCCTGGCTCGGGCTGGCCGCGACGAACACGGCGCCCGGGTCCAGGTCGTTCTGCAAGATCACGCCCGCCGCTGGCGACGATCCCAGGTTGTCCACCGTCGTCGTGTAAACGACGTTCGCGCCCGGGGCCACGGGGTCGGGGGCATCGATCACGTCAACACCGATGTCGGTCGGCGGCCCGATGCGGCAATCCCGGGCGATCGACAGCAGGTAGTCCCCCGGAGTACCGCTCGAGTACTCGACCTTCGCGTAATAGGTGCCGCCCGAGCGCGCCCTGTAGGTGAGAGAGTCCGCCGGGGAATTCGGGCTCGTCGAGGTCAGGCTGCCGGTCCCGGACGTCACGGAGGAGATCGCGTTGGCGTCGTTGACCACCACGAGAAGGGCGCCGGAGGCGTCCAGCAGCGACAGGGAGCCGTTGAATGGCGTGTTCTCCCTGGTCGGATCGAGGTCGAGCCCGACGTGGATCAAGTCCCCGGCCACGGCGGCGAACGAGAAGATGTCGACGTCCGACGTCCCGCCAAGGACGCCACTGAAGTACAGACTCGCCCCGGGGGTGGCGGCGGCGATCGAGTTGTTCGGCTCGACCTCGGGCGTGGCGCCGGCGGATGGGGGCTGGACCGCGGCATACAGGCGGTACGGGTCGGCCGAGGACGTCGTCCTGTAATTCAACCGCAGATACGCCGAGGCGCCCCCGAACGGCGTGCCCGCCAGGTTCGGTGACAGGCCCCCGAACAACGCGTCGTTGTCCTGGTGATCGTACTCCAGCGTGTCGGCCGTGTTCGTGACCCTGAGATCGAAATCAGTCGCGTTGGCAGCGACGCCGTCCAGAAGCGCGAACACCCGCGCGCCGGCCTCGAGCGCCCCGAGCGAGAAGAAGTCGACATCGAATGTGGCCAACCACCCCTCGATGCCGCACACGAAGGTGTTCGCGTTCGCCGGCGTGTTGTTCGTGTTCGTATTTCCGCTCGTGTCCGACTCGCCTGCGCACTCGTTGACCTCGATGGTGAAACTGCCGCCGATCGAGGCAGCGATCTCGTCGACATACACGTAGACTGACTCGCCGGCGGCGAGAGCGAGACATCTCACCGCTTCGCTGCCAGGCGTGGTGGAATTGCGATTGGCCGCTCCGAGGCAGGTGGTGATGTTCGCGGGTGGCCCGGCGACCGGACAGTCACCGGCCGCATAGAGGACCGCGTTGCCGGCTCCGTAATCGCTCACCCGGAAGGAATAGGCCCCGGCCGCGGGCGCCGTGTACCTGTACACCACATCGCGTCCCGCGGCGATCGTGACCGACTGTCCGAGGCCCGCAAAACAGGTGGAAGCCGCCGGCAACTGATAACCATCCAGAGCGCCGAGCGTCGTTCCGATGACCGGGGTGTCCAGCGCGAGGTTGACCGCCGCGGCGCAGGTGTCGTTGCCCGGAACAAGGCTCTGTTCGACCCGAAGCTGGACCGCCCTGTGTCCGGCCGCCGGCGGCCCCGTATCGAACTGCCACGCGACGACGTAGTACGTCGCCCCCGCCGTCAGCGTCACACCGCTGAGCGCCGATTGCGTCGGCTCCACCACGCAGTTGAAGTCGTCGTTGCACCCGCCCGCCACCTCCTCGAGCCCGGAACAGGCGCCGTTGCTGCCGTAGATCGCCAGCACCGTGTCGTCGACGGTCGTCGCCGTCGGCGCGTCGGCGCACAGGCTGAAGCTGTAGCTGGCGGTGGTCGCCGGCATGAACGAGTACCAGACGCTGCGCGACACAAGCGACTGGCAGGTCGGCGAAGGCGGATCGCCGGCCGTGGTCGCTCCGCTGATGTCCGACACGGTCGTTGTGAGATAGGGGAACGGCCCCGCTCCGGGAATGGCCTGCGATCCGGCGCACTGATCGTTGGCCGGCGCGCCGGGCGGCGGCGGCTCCTGGGTCACCCGCAATTGCACGGCCGCGCTTCCGGCCGGCGGCGGGGTGCTGCCGAACTGCCAGGCGACGACATAGTAGGTCGTCCCCGCCGTCAGCTGGAGACCGTTGACGACGGATTGCGTGTCTCCGATCGCGCACGAGTCGTCATCGCACCCCCCTCCCACCTCCGAGAAGCCCGCGCATGACCCCGGAGAGGAGTAGATCGCCAGCATCGTGTCCTCGACCGTCGTCGCGGTCGGTGCGTCGCCGCACAGAGAAAAGGTGTAGATGCCGGTCACCGACGGGGTGAACCGGAACCAGACGCTGCGCGAAATGTTCGCCTGGCACGAAGGGGTCGGCGGATCACCGGCGGTGGTTGCATCGGTGATGTCGTACGTGCCGGAAAGATAAGGGAAAGGGCCGGCACCGGGGACGGTCTCCGCACCCTCGCAGGCGTCATTTGATGGCGCCGCCATCAGTTCGAAGCCACCGCGCTCCACCTCGTCGACAGGCCTCGCGACAGCGCTACCCGCATATTTCGGCGACGTCAGGAGTCCGCGCACCATCATCGGCGCCACCAATTCCGTGGCGTCGACCCTGAGACGGAGCCCCACTCCGCCGTCCCCACCCGCGTTTGTCACCTCCCACCGCGCCGCCGCCCCCCTTCCCTCGGCATCCACAACACGCAGGTCGTGGTATGCGAGCAGTGTCGTTCCGATCGTATCGAGAAACCGCACCGATCTGCGGTCGGGCGATACCTTGAGAGCGAGCGTGGTCTCGAGGGCAAAATCAAAGACGAGCGGGCCGGAAAATGTCCCGGCGGGCAGGTCCAATCCATGCTGGAGCCCCTTCGGCCCGTTCAGGAACCACTCCGTCAGGCGCGAATCGTGGCTGGTCTCGATGCGCTCCCCGAGAGCCAGCGGCAACGGACGGGCGGTCTCCCGCACGTCGTCGGCATGACCATGCCGGAGGAGGGTGAGTCGTAGTTTCCACGCCACGATCGACGGGGTCTTCGGGGTGATGAGAACACCGTCAGGCGAGAACCTGACCCGGAAATGGTGCGCGTCGTTGACCGCGTTCAACTCCGCCGGTCCGGCGGACGCCACTTCGTAGGCCGCTCCGCCACCCGCCGCCTGACCCGGCCCGCAGGCCTCCGGCTTCGGCGGGGAGCCGGGCGCCGCTTCCACGGTCACGCCGCTGCCCGGCAGCGCGAGTGCTATGAGCATCACCAGGCCGGTGACCAGTCGAGGCGATCGATTCACGCCGCAAACACCTGAAAAAAGTGGCCGGCCGATGAGTGATCTCATCGCCCGGCCACGGATTCACGCTCGGAAATCTCCGGTGGTCGGGATGGGGTCAAACGGACCCCGTCCCGACCACCGATTCAGAAGGCCGTTACGGGATGTCGTCGAATCCGACGAGAGCGTACCCGTTGGCCTTCAGTGTGAACGACTTCTCGACGCCGTAGGCGGGCAGGCGGACCTTGTACGTCGCCGCCTTCCCTTTGTGCTTGTACGAGAACTGGAACACGCCGTCCTCGTCGGCGGTCTTCGTCTGGAGCACGACCCCGGTCGGCCCGATGAACTGGACCGTCGCGCCCGCTATCACTCCATCGGGGTTGACGGCCGCGCTGGGCGATTTCTTGACCTGGCCGTTCGCGCCGGGGTTGCCCTTGAAGGTGTTGTAGCACTGCGGATCCGGCGTGGTGTCTCCGCTGGCTCCCGAATTCGTCTCACCCCAACCGAAGTCGTACGTCTGCGGGCTGGCGATCTGGACCTCTCCGTCATCGAACGGCGAGTCGCCGGTCCCAACATGGTACGCGGTTAAGTCGAGCGAGTTCGCGAGGTTCCTGGACCACTGCGTCGTTCTCTCCAAGCCGTAGTCCAGGTGGATGGTCAGGTAGAAGACGCCCGTCGCCGGCACGTCGCAGCCCGAGACATGCACCGCCTGCGTCCCGGCGCCCGATCCGACCT
>Ga0247727_10003148_pt1 | contig 36860 bp, 37 predicted proteins | sample WisWelCaveWW1625_FD_202498 | JGI IMG/M metagenome (GOLD analysis project Ga0247727, IMG submission 202498) | Biofilm microbial communities from Wishing Well Cave, Virginia, United States - WW16-25 | ecosystem: Environmental > Aquatic > Deep subsurface > Groundwater > Cave microbial mat | place...
TGTCAGCTCTCCGTGCGCTGAAGTGAGTCTCACCAACTAGTTGATTCTCATCCCGATTATTTGCGACCTTGTGACTCAGTAAGACTAATCCGCCCTACATCTGGCAACGCAAGGCACATGGGCTTTAGCGCGCCGCCGCCGCGCCAAGTTGGCGCACAAGTTCAGTGAGGCCGCCGATCAGAACAACGCCCGCGAGCACCGCGGCAAGCAGGATGAGGGCGAGGGCGGCCTTGAGGCCCCATGACAGACCGCGGCGGGGTGGTGCGGGTATCAGTCCCGCAGGATCTGAAAGCATGGCTTCGGCCGGCGGCTCCGCTTCGCGCCCGATGGGCGCCGCCGCGTCGCCGAGAGCGAGTACTACACGCTGCAAAAGGGCGCCGTCGGGCTCCACACCGGCAGCCGCGCTGTAGCGCACGACATCCGAGGCGATGGTGCGGGCGAGGCCGGCATGGGCCTCGGGGTAGCGCTCCAGAGCGGGCGCCAGCGTGGCGAACGCCTCCTGGGCCGCCTTCGCGGCCTCGGCATTGCGCTCCATTGCGGCCAACACATCGGACATCACGCTGAGGCTGCTGGCGAGGTCTGGGCGGAAGACGTCGGGCCGGTCCTTGGCGAGCGCCCGATAGATGTCGACGGCTTCCTCCGACGCCTTGAGCGCGTCCTCGCGGCGGTTGAGGTTGGAGTAGCGAATGCCGAGCTGGCCCACGGCCGCCGCGTAGGCGGATCGGGCGGGCTCCAGGACCTCGGGCCTACCTTGCCCCACCTCGGCCAGGGCTGCCCGCGTCAGCCCGCAATGCCGCTGCGAGACGGACAGCGCCAGCTCCAGAAGCTGCAGGTGCATGAGCGGCAGGGCGAAGTCGAGCGCACTCAGCGCGTCGCGTTCGAGATCGCCCAGCGCGGCATCCAGCACCTCGCGCAGCCGCCCCGGCGTGTCCGTCATGACGGCCACGATGTCCTCGGCCAGCGTCGGTGTGTGCATGCGGACGAGGTGACCCAGCAGCGCCGCGGCTTGACCGGCGGCCTTGGCGCCGTGCTCGGGCTGGGTGGCGCGCTGCAGCACGGTGATGAGGTCGCGGCGCTTGGCGGCGGGCTCCGCGCGCGACGCGGGCGTCCCCTCCCCCCTCGTGGGGGAGGGACAGGGTGGGGGGGGACTGCAGAACATCGGATGTCGGGGTTCCCCCCACCCCTAGCCCCTCCCCGTCATGTCGAAGACATGCCTCCGGCATGGGGGGAGGGGAACCGCGAGGAGCGTGTGGCTGCCCTACGTCGCCAACTTCCGCGCTCCACGCCAGGCAGCCCTCGATCAGGTCGGCGTCGGCGACGGTGGCAACCTGGTGCTCGCCGATGAGGTCCGGCTCCAGGTGGGCGATGCCGCCGCCGGCGCGGCCGTAGACGCGGGACAGATCGCGCCGGATGGGATCGACGCGCACACGGGCGATGCGAACTCCCCGGTAGAACGGGTCGGCCATCAGCAGGCGCTCCGCCAGATCGGCGGAGGGCACGCCGGCCACCGCGGTGACCTGGGCCACGCCCCGATTCATATCTCGAATGCGCTCCTCTTCGAGCCGGCCCAGCAGCCTCTCCCAATGTCTGCGCTCCGCGCCGAGCACCTCGTCGAGCAGCGCGTCAATGCCGTACACGCCAGGCTTGGGCGCGGCGGACAGCAGATGCAGCAATGCTTCCATCTGGATGGCGAGCGGGCGGTCGTAATCGGGCTCGCGCATGATGCGGATCATGCGTTCTGGCGCCAGTGGCCGGCCGTCCCAACGCGGGATCGTGCCGGCTTCCGCCATGGCGTTCAGGCTCAGGCCGTAGGCGGCCCCCGTCCTGTCGAAGAAGTCCCGGCGCGCCTCTCCGGCCGGGATTGGCGTGAGCGGATGCACGTCGCCGAGCGGCCTGCCGGCCAGGCGGAAGACGGGCTCGACGCCGTCCTTCTGGAGGTAGAAGTCCTGCCACCAGCCATCGCCGCGCGCGAGCAGGACGAGCCGCACGGGCCGCACCCCGGTGCGCGGACGGCGCGCCAGCAGCCGCGCCAGGTCCTCGACCTCACGCTGGCGGCCCTCGGCGTAGTCCACGACGAGGAGCACGCCCAGCTCCTCGCCCAGCGCAAAGAGCTGCTCCAGCGCCTGCTCGCGCTGCCGCATCTCCTGGACGTCGTCGGCCCGTTTCGGCGGCTGAATGAAGCCTGCGAGCCAGTCCTGCGTGCGCAGCCTTCTTGCTGTCTCGATCATCAGCCGCGTCTTGCCGAGGCCACCTGGGCCATAGAGAAGGCGGCCAGCCGTGGCACGGGCCCCATCGCGGCACCAGGCCAGCATCTTCCCAGCGAGGCCGGCCGCGTCGATGAAGTCCACCGCCTCGTGCCTGGCCTGCAGCAACTGGGAAGGCGCGAGGTCCGCGGCTTGGCGATCGAGCGGCTCCCGCTTCGGATCGAGCAGGTCGACGCCGAACGCCTCCAAGTAGTGCTCGTGCTGCGGCTTGGCGGGCTCGTAAGGCTTACCGGTCCACACCGCGCGGACGGAGCGCAGCAGGCGGTGCGGCTCGGCAAGGTCGAGCTTGTCGATGTGCAGCGCATTGAAGGGAACGGGCACCGCCGAGGAGGGGAAGTCGGTCAGGCGGGCGTTGACGAGCTTGCGTGCGGAGAGCGCCTTGCCGGCTTCGGCCTGCACGTAGAGGGATTCCGCTGCCTCCTTGTTCCAGATCACGACCACCACGGCCGCGCCAGCGAGGGCTTCGTCGATCTTCGTTCGATAGGAGGCCCAGCTCTCTAGCTCGACGTCCCACCAGACCTTGTAGCCCTCGGCCTCGAGGAGCTTCGCCAGCTGTTCGGTGGCACTGCGATGCTTCGATGAGTAGCTGATGAGAACATGCGCCATGAAGTGCCCCGCGGCGGCAACCGGCCCAGTCTGGGGTGCGCGCATGGCGGCATGAAGGCCGCCCTCGATCGCGGCTGCCGACTAAAAACTCCGGCTCACGAACAGCAGAAGCGTGCCGAGCAGGCCCAGCATGAGGGCGATGCCGAGGAACTCGGGGACGCGGAACACCCGCATCTTGGCGATCGAGGTCTCGAACAGGACGAGCAGGAAGCCGCCGGCGATGAGCTTGCCGAGGTAAGCCAGGAGCCCGATCGCCAGCGCCCCGGGGCCGCTGCCCAGGGGCGCCAGGCCCCAGGGCACGAAGATGCAGCCGATCAGCGAGACGTAGAGCAAAAGTTTGAGGGCCGCGGCGGCCTCGATCAGGGCCAGATGCCGGCCCGAGTATTCGAGCACCATCGCCTCGTGCACCATGGTGAGCTCGAGATGGGTCGCCGGGTTGTCGACCGGGATGCGCGCGTTCTCGGCGACGGCGACGATGACGAGGGCGGTGGCGGCGAGCCCCAGCGAGACGCGCAAGGTGGCGTTGTCGAGCATGAAGTTGGCGATCGCCGACAGCTGAGTGGAGCCGGCGACCAGCGCCACCGTGAAGACGATCATCACCATCGCCGGCTCGGCCAGCGAGGCAAACAGCATCTCGCGGGAGGAGCCGATGCCGCCGAAGCTGGTGCCGACGTCCATGCCGGCGAGCGCCAGCAGGAAGCGCGCCGAGCCGATCAGCGCGACAAGCGCGATCAGGTCGGCGGCCCAGCTGAAGGGGAGGCCGGTGGCGAAGGTGGGAATGAGCGCGGCGGCCACCCAGGTGGCGGCGAAGATCAGGTAGGGGGCTGTACGGAACAACCAGGAGGCGTTGTGCGCCAGCACCGCCTCTTTGCCGATGAGCTTGAGCAGATCGCGGTACGGCTGCAGCACGGGCGGGCCGCGGCGGCGCAGCAGGCGGGCCTTGACCTTGCGGGTGAAGCCGAGCAGCAGCGGCGCCAGGGCGAGCACCAGCGCCATCTGCAGGCCCTGCAGCGCGAGACCGAGGATCAGCTCCAGAATCAGGACCATATCGACAGCACCAGCAGCAGCCCGACCAGGGCAACGAACACCAGGCTCAAATATTGGCGGATGGTGAGGAACTGCAGGCGATTGAGTCTCTCGGCGGCGAGTGCGGTGCCGGCGGCGAGCGGGAGGTAGAGGAGATCCCAGATCAGGTCGCGCAGCGTGACGGTGAGGCGGGCCGGCCGCGCGTCGCCCGGGGGCGGCATCTGGACATGCTCGCGGGCGCGGAACACGGTGGCGCCGAACACGCGGCGGATCGGCTGTGCGAAGCTGTCGGCCGTGTACTGCGTGGCCGGGTCGGGATCCGGAAAGCCGCAATCCCAGGCCGGGCCGCGGCGCACCTCGCGCGAGGCGTAGCGGTGGATCACCTCGGCGGCGGCGAGCGCCGACACGGCGATGAAGATGAACACTAGCAGGCCGTTGTAGGAGCTGCGGCTTTCGGCCACCGGAACGACCGACAGCCAGGCCATCGTGCTCTGGGTCGGCATGCGGGCGCCGACGAGGCTCTGCGCCACCGGCGCCAGGCCGTCGATGAACAGTCCGGGCAGGATGCCCGCCAGCAGACAAAGCGCCGCGAAGGCGAACATGGCGGCGAGCGAGTAGCGGTCCACCTCCGTTGCCGCCTGGGCCGCGGCCGTGCGCGGCCGGCCGAGGAAGGTGACGCCGAAGGCCTTGACGAAGCAGGCGGCGGCCAGCGCCGCCGACAGGGCGAGCATGGCGCCGACCGCGGGCACGATGAGTTTGAGGCCCCACGACGGCAGGCTGGGGCTGAGCAGGATGGCCTGGAACGTCAGCCATTCGGAGACGAAGCCGTTGAGCGGCGGCAGCGCCGAGATCGCCGCGCATCCGGTGAGAAACGTGAAGGCGGTGAGCGGCATGGTGTGAATGAGGCCGCCCAGCCGCTCCATGTCGCGCTCGCCGGTGGCATTGAGCACGGCGCCCGAGCCGAAGAACAGCAGGCTCTTGAACAGGCTGTGGTTGAAAACGTGCAGCAGCGCCGCGGTCAGCGCGATTGCGGCCGGAGCGTTCATGCCGTGTGCGGAGAAGGCCAGCGCCAGCCCGAGGCCGATGAAGACGATGCCGATGTTCTCGACCGTGTGATAGGCCAGCAGGCGCTTCAGGTCGTGCTGCATCAGCGCGCTCAGCACACCGAGCACGCACGTGATCCCGGCCATGGCGATGACGAGGATGCTCCACCACGACGCAGGCGCACCGTTGAGATCGAAGACGATGCGGATGAAGCCGTAGACCGCAACCTTGGTCATGACCCCGCTCATCAGCGCCGAAACGTGGCTGGGCGCGGCCGGATGGGCGAGCGGCAGCCACGCGTGCAGCGGCACCAGCCCGGCCTTGGAGCCGGCGCCGAGCAGCGCCAGGATCAGCACCAGGCCCGGCAGCGCGCGCTCGCCCGCGCGGATCTGGTCGAAGGCGTAGCCGCCGCTGCCGCCGGCGAGCAGGCCGAAGGCGAGCAGCAGGGTGAGCGTGCCGAAGCAGGCCATGACGATGTAGACGTATCCGGCGTGCCGGTTCTCCGGGTCGTGGTGGTGGGCCATCACCAGCGCCCATGAGGTGAGCGACATGAACTCCCAGGCCAGCAGGAAGGTGAAGGCGTCGTCGGCGAGGACAACGAGGTTCATGCCCGCCAGGAACGCCGGATAGAACGGAAGCACGCGGGCCGGCGAGCGTTCGTGCGCGCCGTAGCCGATGGCAAACAGGCTGGCGCCGGCAGCGCCCAGGTTGACCACGATCAGGAAGAACGCGGCCAGCGCGTCGAGGCGGAAATGTGCGCCGATCCAGGGCAGGCCCAGAGGCAGGACGACGGCCGGCGCGCGCGCCGAAACCAGGAGGAGGTGCACGCAGCCGGCGCCGAGATTGACCAGGGTCACCGCCAAGCAGACGGCGTAGACGAGGCGGCTCGCCGCAGCACCGCGGCCGCTGGCCACGACGGCCAGACCGGCGGTTCCAAGGAGGACGGCCACCCCCAACAACGCCACCACGGTCGGCACCGGACGCTATCCCCTTTCAGCCAGCTTGCAGATCGGCGGCCGTGGTTGCGGTTTTGCCTGCGGCCGGCGCCACGGCGTTCAGCCAATCGTTGCCGAGAGGCGCCCCCGCATTTCTGCCGACGTCATCATCCAGCTTTGGTTGGCAGGAGTTAATGCGACGCTGTGGCGCCGCGCAATACCTGTCTCGACAACACGGCAGGGCGCCGCATTGGGCGCGGCAAGCTCGCGTCCATTGTCCAAACTGCGCAACGCATGGTAGCCTCCGTCCAAAAACAGAACGCCGATAGGGAGGCACCGTGCGCCGCGGCTGGCAAGTTGCGTGCGTTTGTTTGTTGGGCATCTTTCTGGGCGCCCTTGTCACATCGCTGGGCTACTCGCTCACCGATGCCCTGGGTCCTGGACCGGGCTTTTTTCCCTTTTGGTTGAGCGCGATCGGCATCGGGCTCACCGGCGCCATGCTGGTGCAGCTCGCGCGCGGCAGGATCCTCGCGGATGCCGCAGTCGAGGTCCTGCCGAGCCGGCAGGCGGCATTAAAAGCAGGTGCCGTGCTGGTCGCCCTGAGCGTGGCGGCAGCCCTCTTGGAGCCGCTCGGGTTCCGGCTCACCATGCTGCCCTTCATCGCCGGCCTGCTGCTCGCGCTCGGCGCGCGCTCTTTGCTCGCCATTGCGCTCACGGCGGTTGCCGGCAGCTTCGGCGTATTTCACGTCTTCTACTACTGGCTCAAGGTGCCGCTGCCGATCGGCGCGCTCGGGATTTGAGGGGTTGGCCGTGGACACCCTGCAACACCTGATGACCGGCCTGGCGGCGGCGCTGAGCTGGCAGAACCTCGTCTTTGCGCTGATCGGTTGCGTGCTTGGAACACTGATCGGCGTGTTGCCGGGGCTTGGTCCCGCGGCGGGCACCGCCATCCTTATTCCGCTCACCTTCCGGCTCGACCCTACCGGCGGCCTGATCATGCTGTCGGCGATCTACTACGGCGCCATGTACGGGGGCACCATCACCTCGGTGCTGATCAACGTGCCGGGGGAGGCTGCATCGGTCGTAACCTGCTTCGACGGTCATCAAATGGCCAAGCAGGGCCGCGGCGGCACCGCACTCGGCATTGCTGCCATCGGATCGTTCGTCGGCGGCATCACGGCCACCATCGCGCTCGTCGTGGTCGCGCCGCCGCTGGCGAGAGTCGCGCTGAGCTTCGGCCCGCCGGAAATCTTCGCCCTCATGCTGGTGGGCCTCGGCCTCGTGACCGGCCTTGCCGGACGCTCGCTGCTGGCGGGCCTCGCCATGGCCGTGCTCGGGCTGCTGATCGCTATGGTCGGTATCGATCCGGTGCGCGGCGCGCCGCGATTCACCTTTGGCATCCCGAGCCTCTACGACGGCGTGGGCTTCATTCCCGTCGTGATGGGGCTGTTCGGGGTGGCCGAGATCCTGCTCGTCGTCGGGGCGCCCACGCGCCAGGTCATCGCCACCAAGCTGACATCGCTGCTGCCTTCGCGCGAGGAATGGCGCCGCTCAGGCGGCGCCATCGGACGCGGTACCGGCATCGGCTTCTTCCTGGGGTTGATCCCGGGCGTCGGTGCCATCATTCCGACCTTCGTCGCCTATGTGCTCGAGAAGCGCATCTCGAAGACGCCCGAGCAATTCGGCCAAGGTGCCATCGAAGGGGTGGCCGCGCCCGAGAGCGCCAACAACGCGTACGCCAACGCAGCCATGATCCCCCTCCTTACGCTCGGCATTCCAAGCTCGCCGACCATCGCGGTGTTGATGGGGGCCTTCATCATCAATGGCCTGACGCCCGGCCCCTTCCTGTTCCAGGAGCGTCCCGACCTCGTCTGGGCGGTGATCGCCAGCTTTTTCCTGGGCAACATCCTGCTGCTGGTTCTGAACCTGCCGCTGGTCGGTCTGTGGGCGCGCATTCTGCACCTGCCCTATCAGTACGTGTGCGTCGGCACGCTGCTGTTCTGCATCTTGGGCGCCTACAGTCTGCAGCAGAACGTGTTCGACGTCGGCGTCATGATCGTCTGCGGCATCATCGGCTACGGCATGCGCCGGATCGATCTGCCGATCGCACCGCTGGTGCTCGGTCTGATCCTCGGCCCGTTCATCGAAAAGGCGCTGCGCACCTCGCTCGAGATGTCGGGCGGCGACTTCTCGATCTTCTTCACCCGGCCCTTGTGTCTCGGGCTGCTCATCGTCGGCGCCCTGATCCTGCTCGGCTCGGCGCTGCGCTTGGCTCCGGCCGAGGTCCGTAAAGCATCCGCCGACTGACAACACGCTCAACAAAGGAGGAACGCCAGCATGTCACGGTTCGCCACAGCCACCCTCGGCGCCGCACTCGCGGTCGCTGCAGCCATCGCCGGTGCCGCCGCACAGCAGGACTACCCCACCCGGCCCATACAGCTCATGGTCGCCTTCCCCGCGGGCGGGTCGACAGACATCGCTGCCCGCATCGTGGCCTCAATCGCGGAAAAGGAGCTCGGCCAGTCGATTGTCGTGGTGAACAAAGGCGGCGCCGGTGGGCAGGTGGGCTGGACCGATATGGTTCGCCAGAAGCCCGACGGCTATTACATCGGCTTCATCAACCTGCCCGCGACCAACACGATCATCCTCGATCCCGAGCGCAAGGCCATCTTCTCGGAGAAGGACTTCACGCCGATCATCAATCAGGTGCTCGATCCGGGCGTCATTTGGGTCAGGGCGGACAGCCCTTACAAGACGGTGCAGGACCTGATCGAGGCCGCCAGGAAATCACCGAGCACCATTCGCGCCGCCACCACCGGCATCCTGGGCGACGACCATCTGGCGATCCTGATGACCGAGGAGGCGACGCCCGGCGCCGTGTTCCGCATAGTGCATCTGGAAGGCGGCGCGGCGCAGTTCAAGGAAATCATGGCCGGCAACATCGACGTTGCCTTCGACAACGTCGGCAGCATCGTGCCGCGCGTCAAGTCGGGCGAGGTGCGCGCGCTTGCCGTCATGGACGACGTGCGCTCGAAGTTCCTGCCCGAAGTGCCGACCACGAAGGAGCTGGGCTATCCGACCATCATCTCAAATTCGACCCGCGGCATCGCCGGACCAAAGGATATGCCAGCCCCGATCGTGGCCAAGCTGCGCGACGTCTTGAAGAAAGCCATGGAGAACCCCGAGCACATCAAGAAGCTCGAGGACCAGGGCATTGCCATCAAGATCATGGTGGGCGAGGAGTACGCCAAATACTTCGCCGACACCCATGCCAAGGCCAAGAAGTACACCGAGTGGGCAAAGACCCGCCCGATGAAGTGATCCAGGGGGGAGTGCACGAGGCGGCTCGCCGCAGCACCGGGCCCCTCGTTCCACGACCGCCAGGCCGGCGGCTCCAAGGAGAACGGCGACCCCACGCAACGCCACCACGGTCGGTGGTGACACACCGCTGTGCAGAGGGGATAGAGCTCCTTTGGGTCGCGGCCTCGGCCACCGGGTTTGTCCTTCCTCTGCTTCAAAAAAAGTGAAGGTCTGTCACCTTTGGGACAGCGTTCCCTGGCGATTTATGATGTTCTCTGCCTGACAACGGGAGCACGCTCATGTTCGAAAAGGCGCGACGTCAATTTCTTCTCAAGTCGTTGCTGTTTACTTCCGTCCCCATGTGGCCGACGCCAATCTTTGCAAGGCCTCGGCGAAACCTTCTCGACCCCGACCGCCTGCGCAATTTTAGGATCCCGCAACGCAAGTCGATCGTTCGTGGGAATAGTCGAATCTCATACGTGGACTTTGGTCCGCCCAATGGGCCTACGATTCTCTATTTCCACGGCTGGCGGGGTGGCTATGCCGCTGTGTTACCTCGAGAATATATACTGACTGACGCAGGGTTCCGCGTCTTGATCCCAAACCGGCCTGGGTACGACGGTTCTGATCTTGACCTCGGAAAAACCGCACGCGACGCAGCGGATATGGGAAGACATCTGCTTGATAGCCTCTCAATCAAACAGGCGATAGTCCTGGGGACCTCAGGCGGAGGACCGGCTGCCCTCGCTTTCGCAGATCTTTACAACGGACGGACTCGGGCCCTGGTTCTCCAATGTGCGGTCACACGTCCGTGGGCCGACCTCGACCACGTGCCCAGGATATTCCAAACCGAGTTTGCAGACTACAAAGCAGGCAGGATGTCAAAGGGTCAGTTCGTAGAAATGATGGGAAACAAGCTCAGTGAGCTCCAGAGTAAGGACCTTGTGGAGCTATTGAAGATCTCGGTCGGGAAGCGATTGGCGAACGTTCAGAATGACCCAGCCTTCGCCGAGTTCTTCCGGACGCTCGCGAGAGGAGACAGCCCGAACAATAAACACGGAGAAATCAATGACGTGATGGAGATCTTCTTATCCGGATCAGAATACTTCACCGGCAACAACATCAAGTGCCCCACTTGGATCATACACGACACGGAAGATCCGTTCGTCACACACCACCACGCAGCGCATGCTCATGCCACGATTCGGGGCTCGCGGTTGGTCGGCGCCGACGGCGGACACTTCATTTGGCTGGGGTCGGAATCGGTGAAGTTGAAGAGTGAACGGGTGCCATTCCTCAGGAGGGTATAGTTCACGAATACCAGGGCTGGTTGGCGTACAAACTTTTTCCTGATGGAGGCGGTTATGGCGATATGGCGGTTGGTCGTTCCTACGCTGATGCTTTCTGCGATTGCATGCAGCTCTGAGGTCTTGAGCGCGGACCTGACGGTGGAGGTCACTGGTGTGCGCGCAGGGGGTGGAAAAATAGTGTTTGATCTTTGGCGGCAAGGGAGTGATGCGACGCGTTTCCCGAGCTTTGGATCGGTGCCGGAGAGCAAAACCAATGGAAAAACCGGTGCCAGGAGCTGCGATTGGACGCAGGGCAGGACGAGTATATGCCGGCAGTCCGTGGTAGTTTCAGGGACCTCTGTTTCCTACACGTTTAGAGGCCTGCCGAACGACAAATACGCAGTCTCCGTGTTCCACGATAAGGATGCAAGTTGGGACGCCAATCCTGGCCCGCCCTTCAACGTCCCGAAGGAAGGGTACGGTGTCTCAGTTGAGTCGGGCCCCCCCCCGCTTATCCCGGACTTCGACTCCGCAAAGCTCTCTATAGATGGAACAAGAAGCATCAGTATTCAGCTGATCTACCGGTAGCGCCTTGCCGCCATGGTTGAGGTGAGCCCGGGGGGGAGGCGACCCCAACAAGAACACCGCGGCACCTGGGCTGGGGCACCGGTCCCGTGCCCCCGAATCCGCTCGAGGCTACGGGCGTTCTCCCCTGTTGCTTGCGGAAGCCATTGACGCCGGGCGCGGGAACGCGGTAATTCCAGTATCGACAACGTGGTGATTTGGCCGGCCGGCTTGCAGCCACGCAAAAGAAATCGCTAAAAGGCCGTGCGCGTGAACCGACTCAGGGGCGCCCGGCCAGCAAGGCCGGCGCGGAATGAGCCGGTTTTTTTGTTGCCTGCGGTCGGGCAGGCGAGGGAGTACGCGCAATGACTGACAACCCCGAAGCCGCCTGGAGCCCCGAGACCCGGCTGGTGCACGGCGGGACCGTGCGGTCCGCCTTCGCCGAGACCTCCGAGGCGATCTTTCTCACCCAGAGCTACGTCTATGCCTCGGCGGAGCAGGCCGAGGAGCGGTTCAAGAGCGAGGCGGGCTACATCTACAGCCGCTACGCCAACCCGACGGTGGCCATGTTCGAGGAGCGCATGCGGCTGCTCGAAGGCGCCGAGGCTGCGCGCGCCACGGCGACGGGCATGGCGGCCGTCACCTCCTCCCTGCTGTGCTTCCTGAAGGCGGGCGACCACGTCGTCGCGGGGCGCGCCCTGTTCGGCTCGTGCCGCTTTGTCGTGGAGGACCTGTGTCCGCGCTTCGGCATTGCCTCCACCCTGGTCGACGGCCGCGACATAGGCGCCTGGCAGAAGGCCATGCGCCCCAACACGAGAGCGTTCTTCTTCGAGACGCCGGCCAACCCGACGCTCGATCTGGTCGATATCGCCGCGGTCGCGGCAATCGCTCACGCTGCCGGCGCCGCGGTCGTGGTCGACAACGTGTTCGCCACGCCGATGCTGCAGAAGCCGCTGAAGCTCGGCGCCGACATCGTCGTCTACTCCGCCACCAAGCACATCGATGGCCAGGGGCGCTGCCTTGGCGGTATCGTGCTCGGCTCCCAGGCCTACGTGAAGGACCACTTGCACAACTTCCTGAAGCACACCGGGCCGTCGCTCAGCCCGTTCAACGCCTGGGTGATGCTCAAGGGCCTGGAGACGTTGCCGATCCGTGTGCGGGCGCAATGCGAGACTGCGGCCCGGGTCGCGGATCATCTCGCGGGGCAGCGAGGCGTCGAGCGCGTGCTCTATTGCGGGCGGCCCGACTATCCGCAGGCGGTGCTGGCAAAGCGGCAGATGTCGGGCTTCGGCCAGGTCGTCACCTTCGAGCTCACCGGCGGCAAGGCGGCCTCGTTCCGCTTCCTAAATGCGCTGCGGCTCGTCAAGATCTCCAACAACCTCGGCGACGCCAAGAGCCTGATCACCCACCCGGCCACCACCACGCACCAGCGCTTGAAGCCCGAGGCTCGTGCGGAGCTCGGGATCTCCGACGGCATGCTGCGGCTATCGGTGGGCCTGGAGTCTTACGACGATCTCGCCGCGGACATTGACCGCGCGCTCGCCGCCTCTAATATCCGCTGAAGGCGTTGAGGCGCCCAGCCCGCACGACCCTCATGGCGGCCCCATGTACGAAGCCGTGACCCAAGGCATCCGCGTTCGCGTCACACCCCAGTACCTGGAGGAGGAATCCTCCCCGGAGGAGGGCCGCTACTTCTGGGCCTACAGCATCGAAATCGTCAACGAGGGCAGCGAGACCGTGCGGCTGCGCACGCGGCACTGGCGCATCACCGACGCCACCGGGCGCACCGAGGAGGTGCGGGGCCGCGGGGTGGTGGGGGAAACACCGGTGCTGGAGCCGGGCGCTTCGTTCCGCTACACTTCGGGCTGCCCGCTCGCGACGCCGTCCGGCATCATGGTGGGGAGCTACCAGATGACGACCGAGGCGGGCGCGCGCTTCGACGTGGCGATCCCGGCCTTCTCGCTCGACAGCCCGCACTCCGTCGCCCGCTTGAATTGAAGGACGAGATGGCACCATCCGTTGCGGCGGCCAAGGAATTGCTGGCACGGCTCGTCGCCTTCGACACGACGAGCCACAAGACCAACCTTCCGCTGGTGGCTTTCGTCGAGGATTACCTTCGACGGCATGGTGTCGACAGCGCGCGGGTGCCGACCGTCGATGGGCAGAAGGCGAGCCTGTTCGCCACCATCGGCCCCGCCGGCGCAGGCGGCATCGCCTTGTCCGGCCACACCGACGTGGTGCCGGTGACGGGGCAAAGCTGGGACACCGATCCGTTCACGCTCACCGAGCGCAACGGCAGGCTCTACGGTCGCGGCGCCTGCGACATGAAGGGCTACCTCGCCTGCGTGCTGGCCATGGTGCCCGAGTTCGCCGCGCGCCGGCTCGAGACGCCGGTCCACATCGTCTTCTCCTACGACGAGGAGGTGGGGTGCACGGGTGTGCGGCCGATGATCGCCGAGCTCGGCAGGTCCCTGCCGCTGCCGCGCATGGTGCTCGTGGGCGAGCCGACCACCATGGCGGTGGTCGATGCCCACAAGGGGCCGATGCGCTGGGTCGTGAACGTGACGGGCAAGGCGGCGCACTCGGCGCTGCCGCATCTGGGGGTCAACGCCGTCACCTATGCCGGGCATCTTCTGGGCGAGCTCGCCCGCATCGAGGAAGAGCTCAAAGGTGTCAGCCCCGATCCACGCTTCGATCCGCCTTATACAACCCTGCAGGTAACGCAGCTCGAGGGCGGCACGGCGTCGAACATCGTGCCGGCGAGATGCTGGTTCGGCTGGGAGATCCGGCGCCTGCCAGGCTTCGATGCCGCGGCGCTCGATCGGCGCGTGCGGCGCTTCGCTGCGGAGCAGTGCGTGGCGCCGATGCAGCGGGCCGCGCCGGAGACCGGCATTAGCATCGACGTCACCAACGAGGTGCCGGCGTTTCAGGCCGACGCAGGCTCCGGCATCGTTCCGCTCGCCCTGAAGCTTGCCGGGCAGAACGAGACCTTCGCCGTCTGCTACGCCACCGAGGCCAGCCTGTTCCAGGCCGGCGGCGCCCAGGCCGTGGTTTGCGGGCCCGGCAACATCGCCCAGGCGCACACGCCCAACGAGTTCATCGACATCGTCGAGCTCGAGAAATGTCTGCGCTTTCTCGGGCGTGTGGCCGATTGGGCGGCCGCCTGATCAACCGTTCCCGACGCGTCACTACCATCATTGCCACCCGAATCGGTGTAGAGGGCACAAGAAAGCTTGCCAACCCAGCTTGCGCAGGTCCGATGGTCCAAAGCCGTAGCAGCAGCGGTCGAAGCCTCAGGCGTTGGGGTCCCAGCACGCCATCGCAGAAGTCCTTCGCGGCCGACAAGGCCGCGATCGGGGCCGCCTGCCAGGAGTTCATCGACATAATCCTGAAGCCGCGCTTCCTTTCCGAGATTTCCCCGACCGAGTTCAACTACCCGGTCGACATTTGCGGCCGATGGCACGGCAGCTATTTTCGGTTCATCCAGCGCTACCGCTCAGGCTTCGCGCGCAACGCCGGCGAGGAATTCGATGCGCCCTTCACCCGCCTCGAATACGTCGCGCGGGGTCGCTTCCATCTCTCCTTCTTTCGCCACACCGGTCAGTGGCATTGCCTCTACTCGGACATTCCGCTCTCCGAGGCGCTGAGCTTGATCGAGAGCGACGGCCTTCTTCATCCGCATTGAACGAGCGAGTGGCGCCAGGCCCCCAGGTAGGGCGCCAATCCGGCGGCAGCCAGGATTGCGCCGATCTGTTCCCGCCGTTTGTGGAACGGGCTTCGCCGCATTGGCACCCTACGCTGCTCGGCGCGGCAGCTTCTTGACCCTGATGTCGGCCTCGCGGCGGCGCAGCTGCGCGAGGTCGTAGGCGGCCTGCATGCCAAGCCAGGCGTCCGCCGTTCCGCCCATGCCTTTCTCGAGTCTTAGCGCCATTTCCGGGGTGATGCCGCTCCTGCCGTTGATGACGTTGTAGAGCTGCTGGCGCGTGACGCCGAGCGCCTCCGCTGCCTCGGCCACCGTCAGGCCGAGCGCATCGATGTCATCCTTCAGGCCGCGGCCCGGATGCGGCGGGTTCTTCATCGGCATGGATCATTCTCTCTTCAGTGGTAGTCCACCAAATCTACGTCCAAAGCCCTGCCGTCCTCGAAGCGGAAGACGATCCGCCAGTTGGCCCGCACGGTAACGGCCCAGAAGCCCCTCCGGTTACCCTTGAGCCGGTGCAGCCGAAAGCTCGGCCTGTCCATCGCCGCGATCCTCGAGGCCGCATCGAGGGCGGCGAGGATAACGGCGATGCGCTCCACCATGTCGGGCTGCAGCTTGCTCCGGTCGTCCTGCTGGTAGAACCGTTTCAGGCCCTTGTGCCGGAAGCTTTCGATCATCTGCGACCAGCGTCAAATGTAAATTGACATTTGTCAAGACGGATGTGAGCCCGCACCTGGCGACGGGTAGCTCAAGCCGATCTTTTGTAGTCAAGCCCGTGCTCGCCAATCCGATTGGAGTGCACGCGAGATGGCACTGGCGGGGCCTCACCGGCCGCACCCGTCAAGCGGCTTCCCGAGGCGCCTCGCGCTGTCCGGGGCGGTAATCCTCGACGGTTCGCGCAAGCGTGGCTCTGATGGCCGCCAGGGAGCCGCGCTCCATACTGGCGTGAAGCTCGGCCAGCAGCGCCTCGAGCATGTGCCGCTGGAGGTATGGCTCGCGGCTGCGCATGATGCGGGGATGCTCGGTAGGGCTGATGTTGGCCCCCAGAAGCAGCTCCTCGTAGAGTTTCTCGCCATCCCGCAGGCCGGTGTACTCGATGGCGATATCGCCGTCGGGATGGGTCTCGTCGCGCACCTCCAGCCCCGTCAGCCTGATCATCGACCGGGCGAGGTCATCGATCTTCACCGGCTCGCCCATGTCGAGCACGAACACGTCGCCGCCGTTCGCCATGGCGCCGGCCTGGATGACAAGGGCCGCCGCCTCCGGGATCGACATGAAGTAGCGGATCATCGCCGGATGCGTGACGGTCAGCGGGCCGCCGGCCTCGATCTGGCGCCGAAAGCGGCGCACAACGGACCCGGAGCTGTCGAGCACATTGCCGAAGCGCACCATGGCAAACACCGTGCGCCCCTTGCGCTCCGCGGCGCGCGCCTGCAGCGCCATCTCCGCCAGCCGCTTGCTGGCGCCCATGATGCTGGTTGGCCGTACGGCTTTGTCGGTCGACACGAGCACGAACCTCTCCACGCCGGCGGCGGCCGCGGCGTCTGCAAGAGTGATGGTGCCGAAGGTGTTGTTGCGCAGGCCGGCGACCGGGTTGTGCTCAACGAGCGGCACATGCTTGAACGCGGCGGCGTGGTAGATCGTCTCGATGCCGTTCTCCTCGATCGTCCTGCGCACGGAAGCGGCATCCTCGACCGACCCCAGCACCGAAACGATCGGCGTCCGCTCGTCTGCGTGCGCGAACGCCCGCCGCACCAGTCCCTCGGCCTCGAGATCGATCTCGTATAGCTGCGCTTCGCTCCGCTCCAGCAGCACCAGGCGTTTGGGGCCTCGGCGGACAATCTGCCGTACCAGCTCCGAGCCGATCGAGCCGCCGGCGCCCGTCACCATCACCGATTTGTTCGCAATGTTGCGCTCCAGCAGGACAGCGTCGGGCGGAACCGGCTCGCGCCCCAGTAGGTCCTCAGCATCCACTGGCCGTAAGTCGCTCACCGTGAAGCGGCCGGCCGCGACATCCTCGATCGCGGGCAGGGTCCGCACCCTCACCTTCAGCGCCTCGAGTTGCCGCAGCGCTGCCTGTCGGTCGTGACGCCGCGCTTTGGGCATCGCCAGCACGACCTCGTCCACATCGAAGCGCTGAATGAGCCCCGGCATGCGATCCGGCAGATACACTTTGAGCCCGCCGACATACTGACCGCGCAGCGTCGCGCTCGGATCGATGAACGCGACCGGCCTGCAGTTTCCTGTGGAATGCAGCGCCTCGAGCAACTGCACCCCCGTGGTGTCGGCCCCGTAAATCAGCACCTGCCGATCGCGCTCCTGGGTGCGGGATAGAAGCTCAACGCCGGTCCCTCTGAGAAAGCCTGCTGCCGCCTGTCGGCTACCCCAAATGAGTGCGGTCGCAAGAATGGGATAGAAGAGGACGACCGAGCGGGGCACGCTGTGTATACCCGAAAGGTAGACCAGCAATCCCCAGTACAGGGCAGACAGGCCGACCGCCGCCGTGCTCAGGATGGCGCCTCGCCAGCCGATGAACCGGGTCACCATCCGATAAACATGCAGCTGAAAGAACGTCGCAACGCCGATGAAAGGGGCCGCCCCCAAGACCAGAAACAGCGTCCAGCTCGGCGGGACAAAGAACTCCCCAAGCCGTACCGACATGGCGAGCCACAACGCCAAGTTGAATAGAATGAAGTCGTTGGTGGCGAGGATGACGCGCTTGCTGTAGCGGCCGAGGCCCACGAGCCACAGGGCAAGGCTGCGAGCCTTCACCTCGAGTGCCGACGTCCGTTGCAGCCTCATCAACACCCAGCCGCCCCCCGCGCCCGAGTCGAACCATTCCGACGAACGCATAAACCGCAGCGGGAGGGCTGTGAACTATGCAATCCCCGGTATCAACAGGCCGCAGGAGTGCCTGCGGCCGCCTTTGCAGCCCTGGCGTACGTTGAACCGTCCTCTTGCTCGTCGCGACCAACTGGCTGCGGCGGCTTCCCTTCGGCGGGGCGGCGGCCCTATTGGTGACGAGGGCGCCGGTAGAGCCTAAACTGGTGTTTCGGCGGGTGACAAAACCACTGTGGGAAAGTCCTAATGCGCGTGGCAATGATCGGTGCGGGATATGTCGGTCTGGTATCAGGGGCTTGCTTTGCCGATTTTGGCCACCGTGTGACCTGTGTGGACAAGGATGCGGAAAAGATCGCCGCCCTCAAGCGCGGGGAGATGCCGATCTATGAGCCCGGGCTGGCGGAACTGGTCGCAAAGAACGTCCGCGAGCAGCGGCTGTCGTTCACCACATCATTGGCGGATGCCGTCAAGGGCGTTGCTGCGGTTTTCATCGCGGTGGGCACGCCATCGCGCCCCGCAGATGGGCTCGCCGACCTCAGCTATGTGTACCAGGCGGCCCGGGAAATCGCAGGCGTTATGGACGGTTACGCCGTCATCGTGACCAAATCGACGGTTCCGGTCGGCACGGGCGACGAAATTGCGCGCATCATTGCGGACGTGCAGCCGAACGCCGACCTGTCGGTCGTCTCCAACCCGGAATTTCTGCGCGAAGGGGCGGCGATCGCCGATTTCATGGCGCCCGATCGCGTCGTCATCGGCACCGATGACGAGCGTGCGCGCGAGGTCATGCACGAGCTTTATCTTCCTCTTGCCCGCAAGCAGACCCCGATCCTGTTCACGCAGCGTCGCGGTGCCGAACTCATCAAGTATGCCGCGAACGCATTCCTGGCGACAAAGATCACTTTTATCAACGAGATCGCCGACCTTTGCGAGCAGGCCAGCGCCGATGTGGAGGAGGTGGCGCACGGCATCGGTCTCGACCACAGAATCGGGCCGAAATTCCTCAATGCCGGCCCGGGCTACGGCGGCTCCTGCTTTCCCAAGGATCTGCTGGCGCTGCTCAAGGCGGGGCTCGATTTTGGCGTGCCGATCCGCTCGATCGAGACCATCATCTCCATCAACGACCAGCGCAAGCGGGCCATGGCGCGCAGGATCATCGCCGCTTGCGGCGGCAGCATCAGGGGCCGCACGATTGCCATGCTCGGCCTGACGTTCAAAGCCAACACCGACGATATGCGCGAGTCGCCCTCGATCGCCATTGTCACGGCGCTTCAGGACGCCGGCGCCAAGGTGCGCGCTTACGATCCACAGGGCATGGAGCATGCCCGGTCGATTCTGAGCGCGGTCGACTACGCGGGCGATGCCTATGCCTGTGCCGAGGGGGCCGACGCGCTCGTCGTCATGACCGAATGGGACATGTTCCGCGCGCTGGACTTGGGCCGCATCAAATCGCTGCTGAAGCGTCCCATCGTCGTCGATCTGCGCAACATCTTTCGGCCGGAAGAGATGGCCAAGCACGGTTTTGCCTACGTCAGCGTGGGCCGGCCGCAAATCGGCAAGGCATGAAAGGGGCCAGGGCACTGCACGACCCGGAGAGCTTGTCTGCACGGCGTCGGCCGGCAGGGAGTGGCCTAATCGGCGTGCTCCTGCTGAACCTCGGCACGCCGGACGCGACGGACTACTGGTCCATGCGGCGCTACCTCAAGGAGTTCCTTTCCGACCGGCGTGTCATCGAAGAGCCGCGGTTGAAGTGGTGGATGATCCTCAATCTCATCATTTTGACCGTCCGTCCGCATCGAAAGGGCAAGGACTACGGGAAGATCTGGAACCGGGAGCGAGACGAAGGGCCGCTCAAGACCATAACGCGCGAGCAGGCAAGCAGACTGCAGGCGGCACTGGCGGATGAGCGCATCGTCGTCGACTGGGCCATGCGCTACGCTAGCCCGGCCATTGCGCCGCGCGTCGCCCAACTCCAGGAACAGCGCTGCGATCGCATCCTGCTGGTCCCGCTCTATCCGCAATACGCCGCGGCGACCACGGCAACGGCCTGCGACCAGGCCTTTCGCGCCCTCATGGCACTGCGCTGGCAGCCCACCATTCGCGTGGCCCCGCCCTACTACAACGAGCCTGTCTACATCGACGCCGTTGCCGCTTCGATTCGCAGTCACCTGGTCACGCTCGACTTCGAGCCCGAGGCGCTCGTTGCTTCCTTCCACGGCATGCCGGTCAAATATGCGGAGCTGGGCGACCCGTACCACGACCAGTGCCAGCAGACCGCGCGGCTCGTGCGCGAGAAGCTCGGCTGGCCCGCCGAGCGCTGGCACACGACGTTCCAGTCCCGGTTCGGCAGCGACCCCTGGCTCGAGCCGTACACCATCGACACCGTGGAGCGGATGGCCAAATCCGGCGTCAGGCGATTGGCGATGGTCTCTCCCGGCTTTGCCGCCGACTGTCTGGAAACGCTGGAAGAGCTCAACATGGAGAACCGGCTCGCCTTCTTGAGGAGTGGCGGAGAGAAGTTCGCCTACATCCCCTGTCTCAATGCCAGCCCGCTCGCCATGGGTGTGATCGAGCACATCGTGCGCCGCGAATTGGCGGGATGGATTTGAAGCCTTGGCAGGCCAGAGCCCCAGTTCCTCTCCAAATATCGCGCAAGTTGGCGCAAGTTCTTCATTTGCCGAATTGTCGCGCAGTTTACTGTCCGTAAACCTTTGATTTACCAGTATTTTGTGTTCCACCTCTAAAACCGAGGACGAATCATCACCAGATCTCAATTCTTGTGAACAGGGCGGGCCTTGTCATGAACCCCTTCTCCAACATCCTCTCCGGCGGTTTTGAAATCGTTGTCGTACTGCTTGTCGTGTTGGCTTTGGTCACCTTGTGGACCACGATCAAGATGGTGCCGCAGGGCTTCAACTACACGATCGAGACCTTCGGCCGCTACACGCGCACCCTCACCCCGGGCCTCCACATCCTGATCCCGGTGATGGAGCGCATCGGCGCCAAGATGAACATGAAGGAGCAGGTGATCGATATCCCCTCGCAGGACATCATCACCAAGGACAACGCCATGGTGACCGTCGATGGCGTCAACTTCTATCAGGTGCTGAACGCGGCCAAGGCGGCCTACGAGGTCGACCAACTGCGGGCGGCGATCGTCAACCTCACCATGACGAACATCCGCACCGTGATGGGCTCGATGGATCTCGACGAGCTGCTCGCCAACCGCGACCAGATCAACGCCCGCCTGCTGCAGGTGGTCGACGCCGCCACCGAGCCGTGGGGCGTCAAGGTCACCCGCATCGAGATCAAGGACATCGCCCCGCCGCGCGATCTGGTCGACAGCATGGCCCGCCAGATGAAGGCCGAGCGCGAGAAGCGCGCGCAGATCCTTGAGGCCGAGGGCCTGCGGCAAGGCGCCATTCTTAAGGCCGAAGGCGAGAAGCAGGCCGTCGTGCTGGCCGCGGAGGGCCGCAAGGAAGCGGCCTTCCGCGACGCCGAGGCGCGCGAGCGCTCGGCCCAGGCGGAGGCCAAGGCGACCGAGGTGGTCAGCCAGGCCATTGCCGGCGGCAACGTGCAGGCGATCAACTACTTCGTCGCCAACAACTACGTGAAGGCCCTGGAGGCCATCGCCAAGTCGCCCAACCAGAAGATCCTGATGATGCCGCTCGATGCCTCGAGCGTAATAGGCTCGCTCGCGGGTCTGGCCGAGATTACCAGCGAAGCGTTCGGCAAGAACGGCGCCGGGCCGGGCGCGCGTCCGGCGACACGCTCCGGCAGCGTGCCGTCGACGCAGACGTAGGCGGCGCGCTGATCGATTGTTGGGGAGAGACTCATGCAGAACGTATCGGCGTTGCTTTACAGCCTTGGAGCCTGGAATTGGCTGATTCTGGCCGTGGTACTCCTCATTCTCGAGACGGTGATCCCGGGAGTGCATTTCCTATGGTTCGGCATCGCCGCCGCCTTCATCGGCGTCCTGGCATTCTACACCGGCATTGTCTGGCAGTGGCAGGTTCTGGCCTTCGTTCTGCTTTCGGTGCTGGTGGTATTTTGGGTGCGCCGGTTCGTGCGCCCGGACGTGGCGATCAGCGATCAGCCCGACCTCAACGTGCGCGGCCAGCAGTACGTCGGCCGCTCGCTGGTGGTCGAGCAGGCGATCCAGAATGGCCGCGGCAAGGTGCGGGTCGGCGACACGCTGTGGTCGGTCGAGGGCCCCGATGCGCCGGCTGGCGCGAACGTCACCGTCACCGGCGCCAGGGGCACGGTGCTGGTGGTGGAGCGTGTGCCGGCGTAATCGAGTGGGAGTGAGCTGAGCGGTTTCTACTGCGCGGCCTTGAAGTAAAACTCCGCCAAGAAGCTGTCGTCTACGTGTGGACCCTGCTGTCCGCCGGTGGCGGCGAGAACCTCGGAGCGCACCCGTATGAACAGGTGGCGCAGCTCCAGACCGGGCGTAGGCAGGTGCTTCAGAAGGGCCTCCGTGAAGGGGCTGTGGTGGCCCACGCCGTCGAGGGCGACGGCGCCTGGTTGGGCGGCATAGACAAGGAAGAGGTTGTGGCGGGGCTCGATCCTGGCGAGCCCCTTGCCCTTGCTGCCCCCCCGGTGCAGCCCGCGATTCTGGCCACGTACGTAGCGGCCGCTTACGAAAGGGTCGTCCCTGCACGCGTCGAGGATCACCAGCCCGAGCTTGGCGTCGGCGAGCTGCTCGATGACGGTCTCGAGCCGGATGGCGTCGAGGTCGACGTCGCTGCGCTTCTCCAGCTTGGCATCGACCGGGATCAGATAATTGCGACCGTCTACTTGGATGCCGTTGCCGGCGAAGAAGATCATGCCGACCTCGGCGCCCTGTGCCTCGCGCGACAGCTCGCGCAGCGCTGTGCGGAAGCCTTCGATGCCGAGGTCCTTCTTCAGGATCACCTTGTCAAAGTTGAGCTTCTCCAGGGCCTCGGCCATAGCGGTGGCGTCGTTGACCGGGTTTTTCAGCACCGGCAGGAACTGGTGCTCGGCGTTGCCGATCACCAGCGCCACCCGCCGCGCTTCGGCCGGCGTCATGTTCAGGCCGGCGACGGCAAAGCAGATCAGAAGAGCGAGACGAATGACACAGCGCACGGTCTATTCCTCCTGAAAAGCGCGACGATGGCGCCCGAACCGCCGGGTGCGCTCGAACTGGTCCGGCGATGGTGCGGCGGAGCGGCTCCGGCTCCGCCGCGAGAACGGTTTGGATGTGCCATACCCTCACTTGGTCATCGCCACCGGCCGGCCGCCGCTCCACGTAACGGTGAGGACATCACGCCCACCGGACGCCCCGTCCGCGGTCTTGAAAGCGCCGGCGCAACGCGTCTGGGTGGACGACGCGCGGGTGCAGGAGAAAGTGCCAGAAACCGACGCGATATTTGCGCCGCGAATGCGCGTACCCTTCAGGCTCAGGGTGTTGCCCGCAAAGGTGCCCGTAATACTCGAGACGAACCCGACAGATGGAAACGAGCCCGCGTATCTGGTCGGAATATCGGCGGCAGCAAATGCCACAGCCGCAAACGACACGCCGGTCGCCAATGCCAATGCTTTGCGCATAAATCCTCCCGATTTGATGAGCAGCTTCATGTCGACGCCCAGCGCGCCGATGCAGTCATTCTGTCAAAGCCGGCCGGCGCCGCCAATCCCCGTGCCCTCCAATCCGATTGGAACCCCCGCCGGCTTCCTCCGTCGCCGGCCGACTCCTACTGCGGCGCCTTGAAGAAAAACTCCCCGTCAAGACTGTCATCTACATGCGGACGCTGGGTGCCGGTGTCGGCGAGAACCTCGGAGCGCACCCGTATGAACAGGTGGCGCAGCTCCAGGCCGGGGGTTGGCAAGTGCTTCAGGAGCCCTCGCGCGAACGGACTATTTAGCCCGACCCCGTCGGACGCGACCTGACCGGGTTGAGCGGCGTAAGCGATGAACATGCCGGTTGGCACGTCCCGGCGGTCTACCATCGCAAGACCACGCTCGACGAACGCAGAGCGCGTCGCCAGGGGCTGAAGGCTTGCGACCTCTTGAGCGGCCGGCCTGTTGCGGCACGCGTCGATGATCAGGATGCGGACACCGCGCTCGCTCTTGATATCGTCCATCACAGACTGCAGGGTGACGAACTTCCCGAGGTCGCGTTCGTCCGCATCGATGGGCGCCAGGTAGTTGACACCGGCGTCCTGCTGGCCATGGCCGCCAAAGAAGAAGAGGGCGGTCTCGGCGTCGCGCGCGGCATGCGCGAAACGCGCCAGCATCTCCGCCATCTCCGCGTGCGTGAGGTTGATGCCGCGAAACACCGTAAAGTCCAGCGCATCGAGCACCTTGGCGATGGCCTCGGCGTCGTTGCGCGGGTTTGGCAGCCAGCCCAGCTTCCGATATGCCGAGTTGCCGATCACCAGCGCGATGCGATTGGCTCTGGCCTTCTCGCGTTCGGCGTTCTTGCGTTTTTCCTTCTCACGCTCGATCCTCTCGCGTTCCGCTTTCTCGCGGGCAGCCCTCTCGGCTCTTTCGCGGGCGGCCTTCTCGACTCTCGCGCGCGCGGCCCTCTCACGCTCGGCCCTCTCACGCTCGATCCTCTCACGCTCGGCGCTCTGGCGGGCTGCCTTCTCCAATGCAATCTTCTCGCGGGTGGCCTTTTCGCGTTCCGCTCTCTCGCGGGCGACCCTCTCGCGTTCGGCCCTCTCGCGGGCTGCCTTCTCCAATTCGGCCCTCTCGCGGGCGGCCTGCTCCGCCCTCTCGCGGGCCGCCTTCTCCGCCTTCTCGAGGGCGGCCCGCTCACGTTCGGCCGCCTCGCGTTCGGCCTTCTCGAGCCTCTCACGCTCGGCCTCCTCACGTTCGGTTTTCTGGCGTCTCTCACGCTCGGCCTTCTCGCGGTCGGCCTTTTCCTGAAGAGCGCGCAGCAGCTCGCGCACGGCGTCCTGTACGCTCTTGCTCCGCTTGTCCTCGGCAGGCAGCGCCAGCGCGGCCTCGAAATCCGCCCTGGCTTGCTTGTCGTTTCCCCCCTTGTCGCGCCAGGCGCGCCCCCGTGCGGCGAGTGTATCGATGTCCTTGGGCCCGTGCCGCATGGCTGCCGTATAATCGGCGATGGCGCGATCGTAGTTTTCCTTCTGCAAGTGAACCGTGCCGCGGTTGAAGAACGCGTAGGCAAAATTCTGCTTCAACTCGAGGGCCCGATTGAGGTCCGCCATGGCACGGTCGTCGTTGCCCTTGTCGCGATAGGCCCCGCCGCGATTGTTGTACGCGAGAGCGTTTTTCGGAGCGATGCGCAGAACCTGCTCGAAGTCCTGGATGGCGCGGTCAGGGAAGACGAGCTCCGCCCATGAGCCGCCGCGGTTGATGAAGGCGTGGGGCGAAGCGGGATCGAGGTGTATGGCCTTGTCGAACTCCCCGATGGCCCGAAGGTGGAGCTCTCCGGCCTTCTTAGGCTCCTCATTGGCTGCATGGCGGCGGGCGATCGCCTGGTACGCGCCGCCGCGCTGGTTGTAGCGCCTATAGAGGCTGCCGTCCTTGTCCTTGCTCAAGGCCACCGGTTCGATCTTGCGGCTTACGTCCTCAATGAAGCGATTGCAGGCGGCGATGGTATTTCGGTCGGACGGCGGATGCAGACACGCCTTCTCGTCGCGGGTCTGAGCGGCTGCCGGGGCCGGCGCAAGCAGGCCTAGCAGCACCAGCATGAACCAGCCCAGACCGCGCATGGAGTTCTCCCAGATGGCTTGTTGCCCCTCGCCGGCACCAACTGCCGCTACTTCCCGAATGCCGTCGCCACCGGCCGGCCGCCACTCCACGTTATAGTCACAACCTGGGGTCCAGAGTCGCCACCGCCTTGGTACGTTCCCGGGCAACGGGTTTGCGTCGGAGATATCGTGGTGCAGGAATAGCTGCCGGTCCTTTGGATGATCTGACTCCCTCTTTGTACGACAAACCTGAGGGTCAAGCTCTTTCCGGTAAAGGTGCCCGTGATACTCTTTCTCACGCCGTCGGATGGAAACGAGCCCGCGTATCGCGTCGGGATATGCGCCTGCGCGAGGGCCACGACCGTAAACAGAGCAACACCGGCAACCAATAGCAAGGGCCTACGCATCATCTCCTCCCAATATGACATCATACCCCCTTCGACTTCGATCTAATGCTTCTTCCCGAAGTGCATATTGACAGGCTTCCCGCTGCTCCAGGTTACGAGCACGCCTGCCCGTCCGGCAAACTGACCGTTGTCCGTTCTGAACTGACCGGTGCATCTCGTCTTGTTTGGCGCCGAGGAGGCGCACGAATAGTTGGCGGTCGTCGGTATGAACCTGGTGCCGCGAACGGCGGTGTACTTCAAGGTCAGGGACTTTCCCGTGAAGACGCCAGTGATACTTGTGATATTCCCGGCGGAAGGGAACGAGCCCGCATATCGCGTCGGGATATGCGTCTGCGCGATGGCCACGACCGTAAACAGAGCAACACCAGCAACCAATAGCAAAGTCCTTCGCATTGTCTCTCTCCCGTTGATGACCAACCCTCAATTCTCTACGCGAACTCCGAAGTCGACAGAGGATTCGCTCGTCCTCTCGCTTCGGCATCCAACTGTAACTAGTGTCCGAGCCAGACCCAGGGGCAAAAATCGCCGCCAGTCTGTCTGGCGACGCGCTTGCCGGCCCCCCGCCTAAACCTCAGGCTCAAACGCTTTCCCGTAAAAGTCCCTGTGATCTGACTTCTCACGCCGTCAGATGGAAACGAGCCCGAGTACCTTTCCGGAATAACGGCTTGGGCGAGTGCTGCCGCCGAAAACAGAGTCATGGCGGCAGTCAATAGTAAAGGCCTTCGCACGGTCACCCTCCCATCGCGGTCATGCTCGGCTGAATCCCGAAATCGAGAGGGTCTGTCCGCCCGTCTCGCTCGACATCGTCGCCGCTACTTCCCGAATGCCGTCGCCACCGGCCGACCACCGTTCCACGTCACGACCACGTACCCTGGAGCGCTGAATTGGTCGCCGACGCCCTGGTACGTGCCTGTGCAGCGGGTTTGGGTGGGCGACGTCACGGTGCAGGTAGCCGTTAGAGCTCTCTGCAGGACGGTGTTGCCCCATGGCCGCTCGAAACGGATGTTCAAAGTCTTGCCGGTAAAGGTGCCGCGAATGTTCCTTCTGTCGCCGTCAGATGGAAACGAGCCGGCGTACCGCGTTGGAATATGTGCCTGCGCGAGTGCCGCAACCGCAAACAGAACGACGGCAGCCGTCGATGCTATGGCTCGCAACATCTCTTCCTCCCCCAGCGCAAGAACGAACACAATCGGCAATCACGCCGACAGCGCGACAATGCCCGATCGACCTGAGTGCTGCCAAGGCCCCCGCCCTCCAATCGGATGGGAACCCCAGTTCCCTGTGGCCGCCGAGTGTGTGTAGGCTGCGGGCGGCGCGACGCGGTAAGCTGCAACGCCGAGGAGAGCCGATGAGCGAACCCGAAATCACCCGCGAGGATGGCCCGACCAAGGGCCGCTATGTCGCCAGGGTGGACGGCATCAATGCCGAGGCCGAGCTGACCTACAGCCGCGCCGGCCCCAAGCTGGTCATCGCCGACCACACCGAGGTTCCCGACGTCTTTCGCGGCAAGGGGCTGGGGCGGCTGCTCGCGACCCGCATGGTGGAGGAGGCGCGCAGGGATGGAGTCAAGATCTACGCGCTGTGCCCGTTCGTGAACGCGGAACGCAAGAAGCACCCGGATTGGGCGGATGTGTTCCAGAACTGAGCCGGACTTCGTCAATCAGGCTGGGCGTTGTAGGTCGATCTCGTCCTCGCTGCAGTCGAAGCGAGTTGTAGCCGCTTCGGAAGTTTGTAACGCGGGGGCGGGCAATTTCTCGCACCAATTCTCCCGGCTACCCCCGTACCGGCCAAGCCGCCGAGGCCAAAAAATTGCCTGCCCCGCGTTACGGCAAAGGCCATCTGGAGCCGCCCCTCGGTCGATCCGCTTCAAGCGTCGAAGAACACCGTCTCGTCGGCGCCCTGCAGACGGATGTCGAAGCGGTACAAGCCGGGGTTCTTCGCATCCGGCTTGGCGATCAGCGTATCGCGGCGATCGGCCGGCACCAGGGCCAGGATCGGGTCCTTGGCGTTGGCCGGATCGCCGGCGAAGTAGACGCGGGTGAACAGCCGCTTCAGGATGCCGCGCGCGAACACTCCCACGTTGATATGCGGCGCCTGCGTGGTGCCGTTGGGGCCCGGCACGGTGCCCGGCTTGACGGTGTCGAAGCGATAAGCCCCGTCTTTGCCGGTGGCGCAGCGGCCGAAGCCGCGAAAGGAGTTGGAGGCGAGCGGCCGGCCGTCCGCCGCGTGCGCATAGCGGCCCTGGTGATCGGCCTGCCAGATCTCGACCATGGCGTCGGGCGCGACATTGCCGGCGCCGTCCACGACCCGGCCCTCGATGCGGATGTGGGTGCCCGGCATGCCGGCATCCGCAACCACGTGGGTGAACGCTTCGCGGAAGGCATAGCCACGGGCCGTCGGCGTCAGCGCGATGTGCAGGTACGGCCCGACCGTCTGCGAAGGTGTGCGCTCAGGCATGGTCGGGGTCCGTCGGCGTGGCGTTGAGGCCTCTCAGCACGATGTCGAAGATGTAGCCGAGGGCCCAGTCGGGCTTGGTCGTCTCCATGTCGAACCTGCACACCATGCGCTCGCGCGCCTTGGCGTCGGTCACCGAGCTGAAGATCGGATCGAAGGCGAACAGCGGGTCGCCCGGGAAGTACATCTGCGTGACCAGCCGCGTCAGGAACGACGGCCCGAACAGCGAGTAGTGGATGTGCGCCGGCCGCCAGGCGTTGTGGTGGTTGCCCCAGGGATAGGCGCCGGGCTTGATGGTTGTGAACTGGTAGTTGCCGTCGCTGTCGGTGACAGTGCGGCCCGCGCCCGAGAAGTTCGGATCGAGCGGGGCCGGGTGCTGGTCGATCTCGTGCATGTAGCGCCCCGCCGCGTTGCACTGCCAGAGCTCGATGAGCGTGTCGGGTACCGGCTTCCCGCGCTCGTCCAGCACGCGGCCCTTGACGATGATGCGCTCGCCCAGCGGCTCGCCGGCGTGCTGCCTGGTCAGGTCCGCCTCCTCGGGCCGCAGGTCCGAATGGCCGTACACCGGCCCGGTGAGCTCCGCCAGCGTCTGCGGGATGAGCACCAGGGGCTGCTTCGGCGACCGCGTGCGGGTGCCGACGTAGTCCGGATAGAGGTACGGCGGATCGGCAGCGTCGCCGGCGCGGGAATAGGTGTCTTGCATGGTCGACGGCCCCCTATCGTTGGGATTCGATTGCAGCGTTGGTTCGCGCGTGCAGATCGCGCAGCACGGCAAGCTCCGTCTCGCTCGGTGGCGGCGTGTCCGCAATCTGACCCGCGAACTTGATAGCCCATCCCGTGGCACCGGCAATCTGCTCGCGTGTCACACCCGGGTGGATCGCAACCACGGTCAGCTCCTTGCTTTCCGCATCCGGCTCCATGACGCACAGGTCGGTGATCACCCGGGTCGGGCCCTTGGTGGCGACACCGAGCCGCTCGCGGCTTCCCTTGCCTTGGCCGTGACCGAGCGACGTGACGAAATCGAGCTTGTCCACAAACGCGCGCTTGCCCTGCGCCATGATGATGAGCACCTCGGCGCAGGAGGTGGCGATTTCCGGCGCGCCGCCGCCGCCCGGCAGCCGCACCTTGGGGCTCGCGTAGGTGCCGCCGATCGATGTGGTGTTGAGGTTGGCAAAACGGTCGATCTGGGCGCCGCCGAGGAAGCCGATCGAGATGCGCCCGCCCTGCAGCCAGTAGCGGAACATTTCCGGCACCGACACCGTCGTCAGGGCTGTCTCGCACAGCTCGCCGTCGCCGATGGAGAGCGGCAGCACATTGGGCTTGGTGGCGATGGTGCCGCTCTCGTAGATCAGCGTGATGCCGGGCGCATGCGTGAGGCGGGCGAGGTTGCAGGCGGCCGACGGCGCGCCGATGCCAACGAAGCACACGTCGCTGTTCTCGAGGGCCCGCGACGCGACGATGGTCATCATCTCGGTGGGCGTCCAGGCGGGTTTGCTACTCATGCGGCCCGCCCTTTCCCGGCTCCGCGTCCGAGTCCTGCTGCAATCTCGCGCATGCTTTGTCTTCTACCAGCCCCGACTTGCGCCAGCCTCAACGCCAATCGTCAACAAGGTAGACGCCCGGCCGATTGTATGCAGGCTCGTTCGGTCTTTGCATTGCCACACCCTGACGGTCAACACGAAAGCCGCGCGCCAACATCTGGCGATAGGCTTCATGGCGGGAGGTGTTGACCCCGGCTACGAGCCGCGACAGACCTCGAGCGGCGGCCATCTGCCCGCAGGCATCCAGCAGTCGCTCGAAGGTTTGCTGCGCGGCCGGCCCTGGACGCGCCGCCCCAAACTTTACGTAGCACGTGCCACTCCCGGCCTCCGTGCCTGGCCCACAATGACAAACGGCCAATCCGACCAATCTCGAGCCTTCCCACAGCAGTACCGTCTCGCCAAGCTTGTGCGCCAAGACGGCCTGGATTTCTCCTCCGACGTCCAGCCCTGCATGGACAGCGTCGGTCAGTCCACGGCAGGCGTCGAGAGCGGCTTCCCGCTCGCTCGCTGTCAGGTCAGAGAATCCCGACCATGACGGCACCTCGCCTGGTGGCTCGACGGGCTTGGACATGATCGCGGTCAGGAACCGCGGCCAGAAGCCGAACTTTTGGTATAGGCCAACGTGCTGCTGGCTATGAGCAAAGGTATACAGCCCAGCGTGCCTTGTTCCCCAGTCGGCAAAACGCTGCATGATCGGCTCCATGAGGCGCTTGCCGACGCCGCGGCTCCACAGGTCTGGGCGGATCGACAATGGGCCGAAGAAGCCGACGCTGCCCCAGTTCGTCGCCAGATTGGAACCGATGACCTCGCCGCCAGCTTCAGCTGCAAAAGCGGCAGTGGGATCAGCCAACCAGCGCGTCCGAACATAGCCGGCATCGCCCAGGAAGGCGGCCGGCTCGGGGAGGCCAAGGAACGTTCCGAAAGCCAGCCTCATAATGCGGTCGGCGGCAGGGAGGTCACGCTCTCGAAGTGGACGAATGGAGATGTCCATCCTCATTGTCCCTGCCGTTCGTCTGGGGTTGACTGCGCCCCGGCCTCACTCATGCGGCGGCTTTGCGCGCATGCGCGGCGAAGGCCTCGGGGCCCTTCTGCAGCACGTTGGCGTCCATCCAGGCCTTGAAGCTGTCGCGGCTGCGGGAGATCTCGTCCCAGGCCTCGTAGAAGGCGTTGTCGCGCTTGTAGTAGCCCTGGGCGTAGGAGGGATGCGCGCCGCCGGGTACAACGGCGACGGCCGTGACGGTCCAGTGCGGCAGCACGCAGGCGTTGAACGAGCGCGGGCCGAGATCGTCCACGACCTCCTCGACCGTGACCAGCGAGCGCTTGGCCGCCAGCACCGCCTCCTTCTGCACGCCGACGATGCCTTCCAGCAGCACGTTGCCGGCGCGATCGGCCTTTTGCGCGTGGATCACGGCGCTGTCGAGCCGCATGGCCGGCACCGTCGCCAGCACCTCGCCCGTATAGGGACAGGCGACCGACTTGATGGTGGGGTTGACGCGGGGCAGCTCGGCGCCGCGGTAGCCGCGAAAGACCGCGAAGGGGAGCCCGGCGGCGCCCGCCTCGTAGGCGTTGGCCATCGCCGCGTGGCTGTGCTCCTCGATCTCCAGGGGCTGCGGCCAGCCCTGCTCGTAGGCCTCGCGGAAGCGGTGCAGCGAGCCGACGCCGGGGTTGCCGCCCCAGGAGAACACCATCTTCCTGGCCGCGCCCATGCCGATCAGCTGGTCGTAGAGCAGGTCCGGCGTCATGCGCACCAGGGTCAGCTCCTTGCGGCCCTGGCGGATCGCCTCGTGGCCCGCGGCATAGGGGATCAGGTGCGTGAAGCCTTCGAAGGCAACCTTGTCGCCGTCGCGCACTACCTCTTCGATTGCGGCAGACAGGGGGAGGAATCTGGCCATGAGACAAACCCGGATGCAAGGCGCCAATCTTGTGATCGGTCGGCGGGTCAAATGCAAGTTTCCAATGTACGTATCCGATCCGCTTGAACCATTTCATCCGGCGCAGCGACCAATAGACTGGCAGGGCTTCCTGAACGAGCCCGGTCGCACGCCGCTGTTCGTCGGCCAACCGTACAACTTCGAAGGCAATTGGCCATGTCCAGATCGACCTCCGTCCTCAGCAGCGGCTGGACCCGCAGCCCGCAGGCCGCCGCGCGGCGTGGGGACGTCATGTCCAGGCTGAGGGAAGCATCGATTTCTGCGGTGCTGATCAGCATCGCGCTCTCCCTCTTGGTCGCGACCAGTCAGCGCGCGCCTGGGCTTCTTCAGGACAGCGCCTCCACATGCCGAGCCAGCGCGACACCCATGGCCCGGCTCGAGCTGCTGTTCGGCATGAGCCGGGCGGACGGCCGCTCCGTTGCGGAAAGCGAGTGGCAGATGTTCGTCGATCGGGAAGTGACGCCGCGATTCCCGCAGGGCCTTACGGTGATGAGCGGCAGCGGTCAGTGGCGAAGCAGCGACGGGACCATCGCCAAGGAGCGGTCGCGCATGTTGATCGTGTGGTATCCGACCAGGGGCGAAAGCGAAGCCAGTATCGAGGCCATCCGCAGCGCCTACAAGGCACGATTCAGCCAGGAGAGCGTGATGCGTGTCGACAGCAGCTCCTGCGTCTCATTCTAGGCGGCACTACGCCGCCATGGCGGCGTATCCGTTTCACGGCGGGCTGCGCCGGAGCCATGGCCGCGTCCCACCGGAAGGCTCGGCCACGCCGGTGGGCTGGTAGTAGAGGGAGACGTCGGCGATGCGGCCCTCGGCCAGCGCGCGGCGGGTGGGGGCGTGCGTCACCTCGAAGCTGTCGAAGCCGACGCGGCGCATGAAGGCAATCTGATCCGACAGCACGTTGCCGACGGCGCGCAGCTCGCCTTTGAAGCCATGCTTCTCGCGCAGGAGACGCGCGGTCGAGAACGCGCGACCGTCCGTGAATTTCGGGAACGAGAGTGCGATGAGGGCGAAACGGGGCAGGTCGGGGGCGATGTCGTCGATCGCCTCGCCAGGCTCGATCTGCAGGCCCAGCGGCGCGTTGCGGTTTGCGAGCCGATCGCGTTCGGCGACCCACCGGTTCTTCGGCAGGATGACGGGACTGTCCGGTAGCGCGCCTTCAGCCTCTGGTCTTGCCCAGGCGTTGCGCCGGAATTCGCCATCCTGCCAGATTGGCCCATCGGGATCGGGCGCGTCCCCAGCAGGCGAGCCAGGGTGACTTTCGCCAACGGCTGCCGCATCGTCCCCTCCCCCCTTGTGGGGGAGGGACAGGGTGGGGGGGAGTTCAGAGGGCCCTCCGTCGGGATTACCCCCACCCCTAACCCCTCCCCGCAAGGGGGAGGGGAATCCTGTCGGCGCAAGTGGGGAGGGGAATCCGGTCGGTGCGAGTTGGGAGGGGAGCGGCACCTCAAGCGGCGGCATAGAGCGCCTCCTTGAAGGGGGCGGCGCCGAGACGTCCGTAGGCGGCGAGGAACGGCTCCTGCGGGCCGGAGCGCAGCTTGAGATAGGTGTCGACCACCTTCTCGACCGCATCGACGATGCCCTCGGGCCCGAAGCCTGGGCCGGTGATGCCGGCGAGCGCGGCGTCCTCGGCTCCGGAGCCGCCGAGCATGAGCTGGTAGTGCTCCTCGCCGCGCTTCTCCACGCCCAGGATGCCGATATGGCCGACGTGGTGGTGGCCGCAGGCGTTGATGCAGCCCGAGATCTTGATCTTCAGGTCGCCGATCTCATCCTGCCGCGCGGCGAGCCGCTCCGAGATGCGCTGCGAGATCGGGATCGAGCGGGCATTGGCGAGCGCGCAGTAGTCGAGGCCGGGGCAGGCGATGATGTCGGTGACGAGGCCGGCGTTGGCCTCCGCCAGGTCAATGTCCTCGAGCGCGCTGTAGACGTCCCAGAGATCGCCCAGGCGCACGTGCGGCAGCACCAGGTTCTGCTCGTGGGTGACGCGCACCTCGTCGAAGGAATATCGTTCGGCGAGGTCGGCGATGGCATCCATCTGCGCGGCGGAAGCATCGCCCGGAATGCCGCCGATAGGCTTGAGCGAGATGGTGACAATGGCGTAGCCCGGCCGCCTGTGGGCATGCGTGTTGCGGGTGACCCAGCGGTCGAAGGCGCGGTCGGGCGCCCGCAGCGCGGCTGTGGCGGGCCTCGTCTCGAATGCCGGCGGCGCGAAGTATGCATCGATCCGCTTGATCTCTTGTTCCGGCAGCTTGAGGGCGCCGTCGCGGATGCGCCGCCATTCGTCTTCCACCTGGGCGGCGAAGGCCTCGGCCCCGATCTCGTGCACCAAGATCTTGATGCGCGCCTTGTAGATGTTGTCGCGCCGGCCATGCAGATTGTAGACGCGAAGGATCGCCTCGAGATAGCTGAGCAGGTCCTGCTCGGGTAGGTCGTCGCGGATCAGCTTGGCAAGGAACGGGGTGCGGCCCTGGCCGCCGCCGACCCAGACCGCAAAGCCAAGACTGCCATCGCCCAGGCGTTTCAGGTGCAAGCCGATGTCGTGCACCTGGATCGCCGCGCGGTCGTGCTCGGCCGCCGTCACCGCCACCTTGAACTTGCGCGGCAGCCAGCTGAACTCGGGGTGCAGCGACGACCACTGGCGGATGATCTCGGCGTACGGGCGTGGATCGGCCACTTCGTCGGCCGCGGCACCGGCGAAGTGGTCGGCCGTGACGTTGCGGATGCAGTTGCCTGAGGTCTGGATCGCGTGCATCTCGACGTCCGCCAACTCGTCCAGAATGGCGGGGATGTCGGACAGCTTGGGCCAATTGAACTGAAGGTTCTGGCGGGTGGTGAAGTGGCCGGTGCCGCGGTCGTAGACGCGGGCGATGTGCGCAAGCTTGCGCATCTGCCGCGACGACAAGGTGCCATAGGGAATGGCGATGCGCAGCATGTAGGCGTGCAGCTGCAGGTAGACGCCGTTCCTCAGCCGCAGCGGCTTGAACTCGTCCTCGGTGAGCTCGCCGGAGACGCGCCGGGCCACCTGGTCGCGGAACTGCGCCACGCGCTGGCGCACGAATTCCGCGTCGAACTCGTCGTAGCGATACATCTCAAGCGGCCTCGGCTTGCTCCCTGTCCCGCAGGCGGGGAGCGGGAGAAGGCGCCTCGTAGCCCGGAACATCGCCGAGGATGCTCGGGCCATCGACCCGCACACGCTCGCGGGCGCGGACGGGTACGAGCCTGCCAGCAACCTCGTGCACTTCCGCCAGATATGGCTCGACCACCAGGTTGCAGGCCGCATCATGGGCGCCACGCGCCTCGAGCGCCTGCGTCTCGTCCGGTGAGCGGGCCACGGCTGCCCCGTCGATGCGCTCCACCCAGGTGCCGCCCGAGTCAAGAAACACCACGATGCCGTCGTCGAGCCGGTTTGCCGTCAGCACGCAGACGGCTGGGGCACGCTTGCTCATGGATCCACCTTGGCCGTCAGCGCGCGCTCCGGGTGGGTTCGGCTGTTCGCCGGCCGGCGCTGACGGCGATAGACCGTGACCGCGGCAGGGCGCTCCAATCCCGCGTCGGTCCAGTCGAGGCCGACGAAGATCACCGCAGGTCCGGAGATTTCCAACTGCGCCACGCAATCGGTCAGGTCCTGAAGCGTGGTGGCGACCGCACGCTCGTTCTCGTGCGTGCCGTTCTCCACGATCACCACGGGCGTTTCAGGCGCGGCGCCGGCATCCAGCAGATTGCGGCGAATGAAGGGGGCGTTGCCGACGCCCATATAGACCGCGAACGCCGTGCCCTTCGCGGCCAGCGCCTGCCAATCGAGCGCCAACTCGGCGTCGGCGGTGGCGCCGGTCACGACCGAGAACTGGCGCACGTGCTCCCTGAGCGTTACCGGAAGGCCCACGCGTGCCGCACAGGCGTGCGCCGCCGTCACGCCTGGCACCACGTCGACTGGAATGCCGGCCTTCTGCAGGGCCGCCATTTCCTCGGCCGCTCTGCCGAAAATGAAGGGGTCGCCGCCCTTGAGGCGGGCCACGATCTTGCCGGCCGTGGCCTCGCGCACCAGGACGCGGTTGATCTCGGCCTGCGAGGTGGTGGGTCCGCCCGGCGTCTTGCCCACGAAGATGCGCTCGGCATCACGGCGGGCGTATTCCAGGACCTGAGGGTTGACCAGGCGGTCGACGACCAGCACGTCGGCTTCCTGCAGGCGCTGCAACGCCTTCAGCGTGAGCAGATCGGGATCGCCCGGACCGCAGCCGATCAGCGACACGCGGCCCACAGCCGGCAAACCGGCTCCGCCGTGCAACTCAGCCCCGAGAATGCGATCGGCTTCGGAAGCAGCCCCGCTCAGCACAGCGCGGCGGAACGGGCCCAGCAGCAGCCGCTCCCAGAGGCGGCGGCGCGCGCGCGCGTTGGGGACGGTCCTGGCGATGAGCTTGCGCAGGCCCTGTGCCCGGCTGGCGAGCGCACCGAAGTTCGCCGGCAACAGGGCTTCGATCTTGCTCTTGATCTCGCGCGCCAGCACGGGCGCAGCGCCCTCCGTGCCGATCGCCACCGTCACCGGGGCACGATCGACGATCGCCGGCATGATGAAGGTGGACAGCTCCGGTGCGTCGACGACGTTGACCGGAACGCCCTTGGCCTTGGCTGCAGCCGATGCGGCGGCGTCGAGAACGCGATTGCCGGTGGCCGCATAGACCAGCCGCTGACCTTCGACGTCCCGGGCCTCGAAGTTGCGCGGGACGATCCAGATTGCGCCTTGCTCGCCGAGTTGCCAGAGCTCATCGGTGACCGCCTCGGCGACCACCGTCACGCGCGCCTCGGTCTTGCGCAACAGGCGGACCTTCTGCGCTGCCTGTTCCCCGCCGCCGACGACAAGGACGTCAGCGTTCTCCAGGTCGGCAAAGAGCGGAAAATACTTCATGGGTCTTGTGTTCCAGCGAGCGTGAGTTCGAGGCCGTCCAGATGTGTGTCCCAGATGATCTGACAGGACAAGCGCGAGGTCGTCTCAGTGCGGGGCAGCGAGTCGAGCATCGCCTCCTCGTCGTCGCGCGCCGGATGCAGCCGCTCCGCCCATTCGGGCGCCACATGCACATGGCATGTGGCGCAAACGCAGGCACCGCCGCATAGGGCCTGGATGGGGAGCCCGTGCATCCGGATGAGCTCCATCACGCGCCAGCCCTCGAGGGCATCCAGCACGTGCCTTTTTCCGTCGGCCTCGTTGACTTTGATGAAGCCCATTGTCGTCTGGTCTCTGCTCGTGAAGCGTGGCGCCTGCGGCAGGCCTTGCAGTGCGGGGATGG
>Ga0247727_10003149_pt1 | contig 36856 bp, 43 predicted proteins | sample WisWelCaveWW1625_FD_202498 | JGI IMG/M metagenome (GOLD analysis project Ga0247727, IMG submission 202498) | Biofilm microbial communities from Wishing Well Cave, Virginia, United States - WW16-25 | ecosystem: Environmental > Aquatic > Deep subsurface > Groundwater > Cave microbial mat | place...
TGACAAAACTCCGCCGGCGCATGGGTGACCTCTCTTGGACCGCCAGCATCTTGCCGGCAAAAAGAGCCGGCTGGAAGCCGGCGGTCCGGGCATTTGCTTGTCAGTCCCGGAAGGCCACATAAAGGCGCATGGACGACCTTTACCACCCGCGTATCCTCGAACTCGCCGCCGACATTCCCCATGTCGGCCGGCTGGAGGCGCCCGACGGGGCGTCCACCAAGGTCAGCCGGGTCTGCGGTTCGGTGGTGACGGTGGAGCTGAAATTGAAGCACGGCCTAGTCAGCGAGATCGCCGTGCACCCGAAAGCCTGCGCGCTCGGCCAAGCCGCCACCGCGGTGTTGGCGATGCACGCGGTCGGCGCGACGCCCGCCGAAATTCGCGGGGCGCGCGATGGCTTGCGGGCGATGCTGAAAGAGGGCGCCGCCCCGCCGACGGGCCGCTTTTGGGAACTCCGCCACCTCGAAGGCGTCAAGGACTACCTGCCGCGCCACACCTCGACCATGCTGGCGTTTGACGCGGCGGTGGAGGCGATTGAGATGGCGCAGCGCGCCGGATAGAACGTTTAATTCAGCGAAAGCGGAGACAGGCGATGGCCGGAAAATTGCCGACGGATCGCAATTTGCTAGAGGCTATCTTCAAAGGCTATTACGCGCCCTTCGCCGCATTTTCCGAAGAGGCCAAGACGCGTTCCGCGAAAATCTGGATGCCCATCGACGTCGACGCCATAGCGCGAAAATTCCGCACCGATCCCGACATGATATTCGGGCGACTCTATTATCATTTGAACGGCAAATACGGACAGGTGGGCACGGACGGCGTGCGGCTTGGCTTCTTTGAGATGCGTGTCGGCGGCGACAAGCATTGCGTGAATTTTCCGTTCCTTGCCTCGGTGTTGGCCGACCTCAAGGAGGAGCGCGGCCGCTTCGTTTGGGCCACGAGCATAGCGGGTTTGTCCCTGGTGGTTTCAATCGTGTCGATCAGCATTGCGCTGCTGGCATGAGCGCGGCTTACAAGTTCATTCACCCAGCCGCCAAGGCGCTGCGCGCCGCGGCGATGGCGTTTCCAGGCACAAACGAGGATTTTCCCTGGGGGCATCCAGCTTACAAGGTCGCGGGCAAGAAGATGTTCCTCAGCCTGGGGGCTTATGAAGAGGGCGAGCTGTCGGTGTCGATGAAGCTGCCGTATCGCAGCGAAGAAGCGCTGCGGCTGAAATGCGCCAAGCCGGCTGATTACGGCCTTGGCCGTTCAGGTTGGGTGACGTTTACATTCGGGCCGAAAGCAAAAGCCCCGCTGGCCAAGCTCTGCGATTATCTCGACGAAAGCTGGCGCGCGGTGGCGCCGAAAAAACTTTCCGCGTCGCATGCGCCGCCTCATGTGTTGACTCCGGCCACAATTCTCACCCATTCCCGGGGCGCCGTGAAACGGCGAGCCCGGGACCCATAAACACAGCGGTTTGTGATTATGGGCCCCGGAATGCACGTTCGCGCATCCGGGGATGGGTAGATCGAGTGTTTGTGGCCAATTGCGCACGCGCGCGAAAGAGGCGATCATGTTCAGGTTCTTGTTGCTGTTGCTGGTGATGGCGGGGGTCGGCGGCTATTTCACCAAACCGACCGAGGCTCAGCATCGCGCCGCCGCGCGCGCCGCGCTGGAGCAATTACAAAAGGACGCGATCTCGAACATGGATATTGGCGTGCTGGTGGAAACCAGCCTCGCCCGCTTCGGCGACGAGGGCAGCTACCAGGATTATTATGTCGCCTCGCGCTACACGGTCGAAGTGAACGATCGCCCTGTCGCCGATTGCTGGGGCGCGTTCACCCAAGTGCGCTGCGCGCCGGCGTTGGAGGACGTGGCGGTGGTGAAGGGCGGGTGATCTAAGGGTTTATGGGCGCGTCGGGGAAATTGCGCCCCGGCATGGGCGGGGCCGGCGAGCGGCCGAGCATGAGGTTCCAATAGGCCCATGAGCGCGCATCGACGATTCCCGGCGGCGCTGCGTCGATGGCGCGGCAAAAATCCTCGTCGCTGACATGGGCGCGGATGATTTTCATGTCCTCATGCGTGGCGTAGCGCATGGCGTAGGCAAGCAAGCGCGCCGGATCGGCAAGCGCCTTTTCCGGCGGTTCAAACCAGATGATGCGAGCGGCGGCCACTTTCATCGCATCAGTTGAGGGCAATGAAATCATGGCGCTTCCATCGGCTCAAGCATAGGCAGTTTGTCCAAATCAACGTTGCGTACAGCGCTCAACAGATGCCGCTGGACGATGAGTGGCAGCGCGTGCAAATCTCCATCCCCGAAATAGCTGAGCGCTTTGAGCGTCGCTTGCGGCGCAAATCCATCGCGATAAAGCGTGCGCCCAGCCGCCAGCGCGTGGGGCAAATCCACGCCAGCGCCGATCAACGCGTCAAGGTCGAAATAGTCTTTGGCTTCGGCGCGCACCTGCACCACCGATGCTTTCGTCCCGGCTAGGTCGAGCAGGGACGCGACGTATATTTTATTCGCCGCCAGCAGACGCGGCGCCAAGCGGGGGAAGCCCGGCAGGCCGAAGAACGACACTTTTACTGGCCCGTTGCGATCGACAATAGCGCTGAGCGTTTGCGGTTCGATTTGCGTCAGCACCGCGCCATGCAAGAGGGGGAGTTCCGCGGCAAGCGCGCGCGGGTCAAAGCAAGTGCTGCCGAAAAAGTCGAAATCGACCGAGGACCTATGCCCCAGATGCAGCGCAATGGCGGTGCCGCCGTAGAGCGTGAATGTCGCGGGAATCGACGACATCTCGTCCCACAATTGGCGCTGCGGCGCCGGCAGCACGTCGAGGCGGGGCTCAAATGACATCGCGGCAGTTTAGCACGTCTTGGCGGGGCGTCATTTAGCAGTTCGCTGAAAAATTGAAAGCTTTGGCGGTCTGTCGCTTGTTTCTGCGGCCTGGCGGGTGCTTGGGCTGAGTTTTTGCGTTGCACGAGCCGATTTTACGGCGCCGCGGACGCAGCCGTGCTCACGCGGCGATCAGTTTCGGGATGCGGATCAGATTGTAGGCGATTAGGTTGAGCAGGAAATCGCAGGCGACGCGTTCGACGCCGCGATGCTTGGTTTTACGCATCGTTCCGTGCTGCTTGCCCCAATTGAACACGCACTCGATCATCTTGCGGCGCGTTTAGCGCAGTTTTTCGACTTGGCTGTATTCGAGATCGACGGGAGTTTCGCGGCCGAAGATCATCACCGCGACTTTCACCCGCCCGCCCTCCTCATCGACTTCAGACACCGTGCCTTCGAAGCTCTGGAACGGGCCGTCGGAGACGCGCACGCGCTCGCCGGTTTCATAATGGATGAGTTGACGCGGCCTAGCCGCGCCAACTTCGGCGACGCGGCCCAGGATGCGCTCGACTTCCTTGTCGGTCACCGGTTGCGGTTTGTTTTGCTGGCCGAGGAAGCCGGTCACTTTCGGCGTGTTCTTAACCAAGTGATACGTGTCGTCGGTCAGTTCCATCTTCACCAGCACGTAGCCGGGGAAGTGGCGATGCTGACGCACTTTCTTGGCCCCGCGCACCACTTCGGTGATTTCCTCGGTCGGTACTTGGATGTCCTCGAATTGCTCTTCCAAGCCCTGGCGGCCGGCCTGATCGCGGATCGCTTCGGCCACCTTCTGCTCGAAGTTGGAATAGGCATGGACGATGTACCAGCGTGCGCGGCCACTTCCCTTGCTCGGGGCGGCGGCTTCGGCTTGTTGTTCTTGCGTTTCGACCATGATTATCAACCGATATTCAAAACGCCGCCGATCAGCAGGCGCAGCAGCAAATCCACCAGATAGAAAAAGATTGCCGCCGCCACGCCCATGACCAGCACCATGATGGTCGATACCGTCACTTCTTGACGTGTCGCCCAGGTGACCTTGCGCGCCTCGGCGCGCACTTCGCCAAAAAACCGGAACGGTCCGCCCCGGCGGCGGGGTCCTGTATCTTGATCGGCGGAATCCGTTGACATCTGTTTTTCCAATTTCCTTCTTACGCTTACCCGATGGCAGGAGTGGAGGGACTCGAACCCCCGGCCCTCGGTTTTGGAGACCGATGCTCTACCAGCTGAGCTACACTCCTAGTCTTGGCGTTTCCCAAAATTCTCGAGTCAACGCAACAGGCCGGCGACCGCGCATCGCGCCGCCGACCGGTTCGAGGCCAGCGCTTATGCCCGAACGAAAGCAGGCCGGCAAGGGCAACAGCGATGGCTTTCCTCCAGGGAACATGGACCGCCGGCGCCCTCGCCGGCGCTTGTTTGTGCGTGATACAACGATGCCGGCGAGGGCGCCGGCGGTCCATGTCAATAAGCGCAGGCCTCGAACACGGGCTTCACCTCTCTGCCCCATTCGGTGTTGTAGCGTTCGATCAGGCGTTCGGCGGGGGTGATGCCGGAGGCGGCGATATCGTCGAGCTCGGCGAGAAAATGGCTTTCGTCCATGCCAGAATTGTCTAGCCGGGCGCGCGATTTGAGGCCCTGACGCGAAATCGCCAAAGCCGCTTGCGCGATGTCGCCGGCCTTGATGCCGCGGATCGGCGCGCGCAAGCCCAGCACCGGCACGGCGCGGCGCAAAGCTTCGCGGTCCTCGGCGGTCCAGCTTTTCACCAAGCTCCACGCCGCTTCCAGCGCCGCGTCGCAATAATAGATGCCGGCCCAGAACGCCGGCAACGCGCACAGCCGCGACCATGGCCCGGCATCGGCGCCGCGCATTTCGAGATAGGTTTTCAAGCGCACTTCGGGAAAAATCGTGGTCAAATGATCTTCCCAATCCTTGTCGGTGGGGCGTTCGCCGGGGAGCATCGGCATTTTACCGTCCATGAACGCGCGGAAGCTTTGCCCAGCGCAATCGATGTATTTGCCGCCCCGATAGACGAAATACATCGGCACATCGAGCGCGTACTTGGCGTAACGCTCAAAGCCCATGCCGTCCTCGAACACGAACGGCAGCATGCCGGTGCGATCGGGATCGGTATCGGTCCAGATGTGCCCGCGATAAGAGAGAAAGCCGTTGAGCCGCCCTTCCGCGAACGGTGACGCCGCGAACAAAGCGGTGACGATCGGCTGCAGGGCGATGCCGACGCGGAATTTTTTAACCATGTCGGCTTCCGAGCCAAAATCGAGATTGGTCTGCACGGTACAAGAGCGGAACATCATCTGCCGCCCGAGCCGGCCCACCTTGGCCATGTAATCGCGCATGATCTTGTAACGGCCCTTGGGCATGATCGGGGTTTCTTCCAGCGACCAGATCGGCGAAAAGCCCAAGCCCAGAAAGGCAATGCCCAGCTTGCCGGCGACATCGCGCAATTGCGTCAGATGCTCGCCGGTTTCCGTGCAGCTCTGGTGCAGGTGCTCAAGCGGCGCGCCGGAAAGTTCGAACTGCCCGCCAGGCTCGAGCGTGATAGAGGCCATGCCCTGCTTCAGCGCGATGGTGTTTTCGCCTTCCTTGACGCGCTGCCAATGGTACGCCTCCGCAAGCCCGTTCAAGAGAGCGCCGATGCCGCGCTCGCCGTCGTAGGGAACCGGCTCAAGCGTGTCTTTGTAAAAGGCGAACTTCTCATGCTCGGTGCCGATGCGCCACGTCGAGCGATCGGGCTTCGATCCTTTCTCCAAATGCGCGACGAGGTCGCGAAAGCCCGTAAGCGGCGGGACTTTTTCCTTTGTCTTGGCCACGTATTCCTCCCGCGCATTGTCAGCGGATGTGGAGACTCTAAACCGCACCCGCAAGCATGTACCCCTCGCGCCAATCGCCCCAAGCGGCCTGAATAATGCTTAACGCCGCGATCACCGCCGTTTCCGCACGCAGGATGCGGGGCCCCAGCGACACCGGAACCACAAACGCGCATGCCCGCAGCATGGCGCGCTCCTCCGCTGTAAAACCGCCTTCTGGGCCGATGAGGAGGCTTAAGCCCCTCCCCCCTTGCGGGGGAGGGGTTGGGGAGGGGGGGCGAGCAGGAGGAAATGCGACGGCGCCGCTTGCGCCATATTCTTGGACCGCCGGCGTCTCGCCGGCGAGGACGCCGGCGGTCCAAGGCGCCATCGCGCTTAATTCCGCAAACGCCGCCAAAATCGGCACGGCCTCCACCGCTTCGTCCGCGAAAATCAACGCCCGCGACCGATCCCAGCCATCCAGCACTTTCGGCAATGACACCGGCGCAAAAATCTCCGGCGCGTCGAAGCGTTCGGTTTGTTCGGCGGCTTCGCGCGCGATGGATTGCAGGCGATCCAAGCGCACGGTTTCGGCAATGGTGCGCTGGGTGATGACCGGGCGGATGCCCCGCACGCCAAGCTCGGTCGCCTTCTCGACGATGAGGTCGGTGGCGTAGCGTTTCACCGGTGCGAACAAGAGATCGAGATCGGGCGCGGGCTTTGCGGCGCGGAGGAATTGCTCCACCTGCACCGACATGCCGCGTTTGGATTTCGCGCTGACATGCGCCCGCCATTCGCCATCGATCGCGTTGAATACGCGCAAGCTATCGCCGACCTCCAAACGCAAGACAGTCCCGACATGGCGGCTCTGGCCCTCGCCCAGCGCAAGCTCGCCGCCCTCGGCCAGGACTTCAACGATCAGCAGGCGGGGTTCTGTCATCGGCCCAGCATGTACCGCCGGCTTCCAGCCGGCAAACCCCTTGACCCAGGTCCTCCCCCGGCGCTCATTCCAAACGCGCCAAATGTGGAGGGGATTATGGCCGCTGAAACGCTTATGGTGAATGCCGGCGATGTCATCGAGGTGCAGCTCACTTCGGAAACCGTGGTGATCGAGAGCGCCCGCGGCCGTCACCCCGCCGACGAGCCGGGCCACGTGCTCAACCGCATGCGCTTGTTCGTGCGCGAGACCGATGGCCGCGAACAAAAATACGATTTCGACGATTCCGAACTCGGCGTGCGAGAAACCCAACGCGTCGCCATCGTGCGAGGGCGTTTGAAAAAGCGCCCTGACCCGATCAATCTCATCTTGTTCAATCTCTCCAGCGGCGAGAAGGATTGTTTCGAGTCCGAGCTCGCGGCCTATTTGCGGCGCAAACCATTCTTTGGACCGCTTTGGAAGGCCCTTATGTTTTCACTTGGCGTTGCATTGGTGTTCTGGTTCGTCTCCAATTTCATCACCCGCCAAGGTCACGGCGGCACAATGTCGGCATTTCTGGCGATTATGTTCGGCTTCCTCACCTATCCGGTGTTCTGGTGGCTGTGCGGCCTGTGGGACCGCTTCACCGAGAACATGCGCTATAAAGCCGCCCGCAAACGCTTCATCGCCGACATGGCAGGCCGCGTGCGCGCCTACGCGCCGAGCGCCTAAGTCGTGAGCAAGCCCGCCGATGCAGTTGGACGACATTGGACCGACGCGCTGCCGCGTGCATGGAAACCCTACGCGCAGCTCTCGCGGCTCGACCGCCCGATCGGCTGGCAATTGCTGTTGCTGCCGTGCTGGATGGGGCTTGCCCTCGTGCGCACGCAGGATGGGTTTTTTGCGGAGGATGCGCGTTATGCGCTGGCATTCCTGCTCGGCGCCATCGCCATGCGCGGGGCGGGCTGTACCTATAACGACATTCTAGATTGCGACATCGATTCCAAAGTCGGACGCACGCGGCTGCGGCCGCTTCCCTCCGGCGCGCTGACGCTGACAGCCGCGTGGGCGTGGCTGATCGCGCAATGCCTTCTCGGCCTCGCGGCGCTATTGATGTTTCCGCGCTTCGCGCAAATCGTGGCTTTGATCGCGCTGCCCTTGGTGGCGCTTTATCCGCTGATGAAACGCATCACTTGGTGGCCGCAGGCGTGGCTGGGCGCGGTGTTTTCGTGGGGCGTGCTGGTCGGCGGGGCGGCGGTGGCGTCTCCTTCCGGTGTGCCCAGCGAAGCCATCGCGCTTTATGCCGGCTGCATGCTGTGGACCATCGGCTACGACACCATCTACGCGCTGCAGGACCGCGAAGACGATGCCCTGGTCGGCGTGCGCTCCACCGCGCGCTTGTTCGCGGATCGGTGGCGGCTCTGGACCAGCGTGTTTTACGTGCTGGCGCTGTTCCTCTGGGCGCTGTCCGCGGCGCTGGCCGGCGCGCCGCTGCTCACGTTCGGCGCACTGAGTTTGATTGGCGCGACTCTGATCTGGCCGATGTTGCAAAGCGTCGATGATTCCAAGCCAGACACCGCGCTCGCGGCCTTCAAGCGCAACGCGCTGATCGGCGCGGCGGTTTTGCTGGCATTCGCGCTTGAACCGCTTTGGCGGACGCTGCGGCCTTGGTTGGAGATGGGCTGATGTTGCTTTGGCTGAGAAGCCGCTTGAGTAATCTCGGACCGAACTGGGATGCCCATAACGAGCGAATCAAGCTTATCGCCTTTACACTGAACGCCGCCGGAATCGCCTCGCTCGTTGGCGGCCTGCTTGGCCCGCTCTTTGACGCCCCCCGTCAGCTCCAGCTTCCATTGGCGCTTATCGGCGCCCTCGTTTGGCTTGTCTGTCTGGTGGCGGAATACCAAATTCTGGGCTATACAAGGGGGAAGGAGGACTAAGCGCATGAACGATCAGATCCTCGCCATCTTGATCCTTGGTATTGCAGGCCTATCGGCCATGCCGCTGGCGGCGGCTTTGCGCTCACTTGAATTGTGGGCTGAGGCCCGCCGCGCCGAGCGCGCATCCGCGGAGTGAATCCCGCCGAAGCCCACCTGAGCAAGGTCTGCAAGCGCTTCGCTCGCGTGCTGCCGGCGCACGCGCCGTTCCCGACAAAGTTCGATAAATCAAAAGACCCCTACCGCGCGCTGGTGCGCTCGGTGGTCTACCAGCAGCTTTCCGGCAAAGCGGCGGCGACGATTCTAGGGCGGGTCGTAGCGCTTTTCCCCGACAAGGATTTTCCCAACCCCGAAGACCTAGTCGCGGTGAACCCAGAGAAATTGCGCGGCGCGGGCCTGTCGCGCCAGAAGACAGCGGCGCTGAAGGACGTGGCGCAAAAGCGCATCGAGGGCATCATCCCGCCGGCGCGCGCGCTGAGCAAATTGCCCAACGAGGAAATCATCGAGCGCCTAACCGCCGCGCGCGGGGTTGGGCGCTGGACGGTGGAGATGTATCTCATCTTCACGCTCGGCCGGTCTGATGTTTTGCCCATCGACGATCTCGGCGTGCGCAAGGGCGCGGAAAGACTATACCGCCGCGAGTTCACGCCCAAGACGCTCGGAGAATATGGTAAGCGCTGGACGCCCTGGCGCTCGGCCGCCGCCTGGCATTTGTGGCGTGTGGTGGATACGCAAACGCCGGAGAAATCGAAAATCTAGCACCGTGTCCCTTCTCCCCGTTCCGGGGGAGAAGGTGTCAGCGAAGCTGACGGATGAGGGGGCGACGCCGCTTTCCCGATAGACCTCGCGAGTTCCCGTGCGCCACTTTCTGACAGGTCGCGATCCCCTCATCCGGCGCTTCGCGCCACCTCCCCGAGAACGGGGAGAAGGGACTCCTGGCGCAAATCGATGTATATTCTCTCCATGCCCGCCGTCGCCCGTCTTGATCCGAAAGATGTGTTCAGCCCCGAGGAATGGGCGTTGCTTGCGCCGCGTTCATCCTGGCGCGGGCTAGTGCTGGTGGCAGGCGCTTGGGGGTTGGTCGCGGCGGCGGCGGCGATGGTGGTGCTCTGGCCGAACCCGCTGACTTACATTCTGGCGGTGATGCTGATCGGGGCGCGGCAATTGGGTCTGGCGATCCTCATGCACGATGCCGCGCACGGGGCGCTGCACGCTGATCAGCGCATCAATGATTGGGTTGGCGATTGGCTGTGCGCGGCGCCGGTGGGCGCTCGGCTTGGCGTTTACCGCGCTTATCATCTGAAGCACCACCGCTACACCGAACAGCCCGAGGACCCCGACCTCGCCCTTTCGGCCCCGTTCCCGATCACGCGCGCTTCGCTGTGGCGCAAGATCGTGCGCGATCTGACTGGGCAGACCTTCTACAAGCAACGCATCGCGCCGTATTTCGGCAAGCAGCGCTTGGAGGCGCGCCAAGGCGGAAATGTTACCGCCGGCCAAGTGAACTGGTTCTTGGCCATCAATGCAATTATGTTGCTTGCGCTGACGCTGGCGGGATTGTGGTGGGTTTATCCAGCGCTGTGGATCGTGCCGATGGCGACCTGGTTTCCGCTGGTGACGCGCTTGCGCAATATTGCCGAGCATGCCGTGGTGGATACCGGCGAAGATCCCTTCAGCCACGCCCGCACCACCCACGCCAATATCCTCGAACGCCTATTCATCGCCCCCTATTGGGTGCATTATCACGGTGAACACCACGTGTTCATGCATGTGCCCTGCTATAATCTGCCGCTTGCGCATGATCTGTTGATGGCCAAGGGCTACGGCGCGCGCATGCGCATCGCGCCGGGTTATGCCGACGTGCTGCGCCAAGCGGCGCCGGCATAAAGCGCGTTGCTCACCATTTGATGCTTCTGCGCAGCCGATAGCGCAGCCAGATGGCCGAACCGTTGAGCAACAGCGTGATGGCGAGCAGCACCAAGCCGGCGGCGGCGGCGATTTCCAGAAATTCCGCTTGCGGGCGCGAAGTCCAATTAAACATCTGGATTGGCATCACGGTGAATTCCGATCCCAGCCAATGGCCGGGCGACCAGCTCGCAACTGCATCGCCCCAATCGGCGACGGTTTGCACCGTGGCGCCGTGCGGCAGGTCGAGAACTTGGCCGGCCTCGACCGGCATTTCGCTGAAGTCAGGCATCACCACCACGCCGTCATTGCCGATAACGATGCGCTCGCTCGCGTCCGGCGTCACCGGCGCGCCATATTCATCGACCGCGCCGATAATTGTGAATTTCGCATCGCCCGGCAGCGTCACCGGCAGGAACGCAACGAAGGTCAGCCCGCCGATCAGGATCAGCGGCGCGGTTTCCCCGATCGCACGCGAAATGCCGATAATGATGCCGGTGACCACGCCCGGCAGCGCGTAGGGCAGCACGTGATGCTGGGTCGCCTGCCATTTGGTGGCGCCGATTGCGAGCGCGGCGTGGCGGATGTCCTGCGGCACGCTTCGCACCGCTTCACGGGTCGCCACAATGACCACCGGTAAGATGAGCAGCGACAGCGTAATGCCGGCGGTGAGAATGGATTGGCCGAGATTCAGCACCTGCACAAAAAGTCCAACGGCAAGCAGACCGAAGATGATCGAAGGCACGCCGGCGAGATTATTGACGGCGATTTCGATGGCCGACGTGACCGGGGTTTTGGGAGCGTATTCTTCCAGATAGATCCCCGCCAACACGCCAATCGGAATGGCGAACGCGGCCGTCGTCACGATGACCAACAACGATCCCACCCACGCCGACAATATCCCCGCTTCAGCCGGATCAGAGGACGGAAAGGTTAGGAAGAAATCAAGCGAAACGCGATGGCCGCCGTCATTGACAAGTTCCGCCACCAACGCAACCAGCGTGCCAAGCCCGATCAATGTTGCGATCAAGCCCCACACGATAAAGCTCGAATCCTTGAAGCGGCGGAACGCCAATCCCTTTGGGTGAGCGGCGATGTCGTTGGGCGGCTCGGCGGCGGCGCTCATCAATAAGCCTCCCGGAAGCGGCGTTGCAGCGCAAAGGCGATGAAATTGAACATCAGCGTCAGCATCAGCAGCGCCAAACCGGCCGCGAAAATGCTGCTGTATTCCAGCGTGCCGAACGGAATATCCCCGAGCGCGATTTGCGCGATGAAGGCGGTGACGGTGGCGCCTTGCTGGGTGGGCGAGGCCACCATGGTTGGCTGTTGGCCGCCGGCGATCATCACGATCATGGTTTCGCCGACCGCGCGCGACATGCCGAGAATCACCGCCCCGATAATGCCGGACAAGGCGGCCGGAACCACCACCCGCAATGCCGTTTCAAGCCGCGTCGCCCCCATGGCGAACGAGCCGTCGCGCATCGCGCCCGGCACTGCCCGCATCGCGTCCTCCGACAGCGAAGCGATATAGGGAATGATCATCAGCCCCATCACCATGCCAGCCGAGAGCAGATTGAAACCGGGCAGATCGATGCCGAATGGGGCCAGCGCGTCTTGCAGTAATGGGGTTACGAACAGCAGCGCGAAATAGCCGTAAACTACCGTCGGCACGCCGGCGAGCAATTCAAGCGTCGGCTTGATGGTCTCGCGCACACGCGAGCTGGCGAATTCACTGAGATAGACCGCCACCAACAGCCCGAGCGGCACCGCCACGGCAAGCGCCACCAAGGTGGACATGAACGTGCCGGTGAGCAGCGGGGCGATGCCGTATTGGGGATTGTCGAAAGTCGGCGTCCAGACGGTCGAGGTGACGAACTCGATGACGGAAACCTGCGCGAAGAATTTCACCGATTCGGAAACCACGGCAATGATAATGCCGGCGATGATCGCCACTGCGAACGCGGCGGCGGCAAACAACAAGACTTCGATCGCCCGCTCAAACGGGCGCGCACGCTTTTTGGTGAAGTCCCGTTCCACGCTGATTCTCCGGCGATGAATGGCGCGCAATTCTAACGCGCTCTCGGGGGTTCAAGCTAGTGGAGTGGATTTGACATTCGCATCCGGTGTAAGCGGCAAGCTGGTAGCGAATGTCAAATCCATAAACTCCACTAGAAACCTATACTTGCTAGTGGTCCTTATGATTCCAACATTCGCAACAGAGCGGGCCGAAACGGGATGCGAATGTTGGAATCGGACCACTAGGGCCGTCCAGATTGAATCAACGCCCGTGAAGCCGCCGTGCTCCCCGGCCGGTTGCTTCGCACCGGCTCTTTTGCACAGAGCGCCAAGATCGCTTTGCGATCTTGGCGGAGGGGGAGCTGTCAGCGAAGCTGACTGAGGGGGCAGCGCCGCCGCTTGCAAGCTTGGCGCTGCCCCCTCCGTCACGCGCTTCGCGCGCACCACCTCCCCCTATTAGGGGAGGACGGGCGTTGTTCAGGCCACCTCACTGCGACGTCGGGGTTAGCGCCAAGCGGCGTTGCAGCAATTGCGCGACCGTCAAGCCAATCGCCTGACGGCCGCCGAAGGCAGTGCCAACTTGCCGGCGCTGGGTGCGCTGGAGATAGGCGGCATAAGCATTGGCCGGCAGCGGCACGTAACCCACACGCTGCGAAGATGTAGCGGCGTTGTTCAGGTAATATTGCACGAACTGGTTCACCTGAGGCCGGCGCAGCGCGGCGGCGTTGACATAGATGAACAGCGGACGCGATAGCGGCGCGTAGGTTCCGTCCAGCACGCTGGCCGCGCTCGGCGCCACCGGGCCGGCGCCATTGTCGATCGACAGCGCGCGCAGGCGTGAGCGGTTTTCTTCGTAATAGGCCAAGCCAAAATAGCCAAGGCCGCCGGCATTGCTGGCGACGCCTTGCACGATGACATTGTCATCTTCGCTGGGCGTGTAATCGGTGCGCGAGGCGCGCGCGGTTCCGTTCACCGCTTCGGTGAAATAATCGAACGTGCCCGAGGCGCTGCCGGGACCGAACAGCGTAATCGCCTGGTTCGGAAAGCGCGGATTGATCTGGTTGAAATTGTTGATGCGGCCTTGCGCCGCCGGCGCCCACAAGCGGCGCAACTCCGCCACGGTCATCGAACGGATCGGGCTCGAGGGATTGACCACGACGGTAAGTCCATCAAACGCCACTGGGATTTCAACATATTGAATGCCGGCCGCGGCGCACGCAGCCATTTCACTGGCGCGGATCGGGCGCGAAGCGTCGGAAATGTGAATCTCGCCGCGGCAGAATTTGCGGAAGCCGCCGCCAGTGCCGGATTCACCAACGGTGACACGCACCCGGCCTTGGGTTTGGGCCTGGAAGCCTTCGGCCAAGGCTTCCGAGATTGGAAACACGGTCGATGAGCCGTCGATTTGGATGGTGAAGGATTGGCCAGCAGCTTGCGCGAAAGCCGAGCCGGACGTCAGCGCCAAGATCGCGGCAGAAAGCGCAACTGCCTTGCATAGAATGTTTTTGAATCCCGCGAAATCGCCAAGCCCTCGTGCTCCCCCAATTGGCCGTCGCGCGCCAAAGCGCGCGCCACCTCCCCCAAGCGGGGGAGGACGCCGCGTATGATTGGGATTGATCCGCCCTAGTGGAGTGGATTTGACATTCGCATCCGGTGTAAGCGGCAAGCTGGTAGCGAATGTCAAATCCATAAACTCCACTAGAAACCTATACTTGCTAGTGGTCCTTATGATTCCAACATTCGCAACAGAGCGGGCCGAAACGGGATGCGAATGTTGGAATCGGACCACTAGGGTGTTCAGAATTTCGGTATTCATGAAATGCCTCCAAAACTTTGGTGATCAGAAATCGAATTGCGTGCGCAGCGTGACGATTTGCGCTTCGTCATCGACGGTCGCCGGGCCGGTGCGGTCCATTTCACTCAAGGCGTAATTGAGCTTGAAGCGGACGTGATCGAGCGGGATCCAATCCAATCCGAGCGCGTGAGCGCTTTGCACCCCGCGTGTCGGCGCCGTACCGGCGGGATCGCTGAGATCCATGTTTTCATAGCGCGCCGCGAGCATCACATGGCCGATGCCGCCCTGATTGATCGGCTGGCGCGGAATGACGGCGCCGAACGAGCCGGTATTGCCGCGATAATTGCGCGCTTCGCCGGTGATCGACCAGAACGCATCGACATAATAGCCGTCGAAGGAAAACGACGATCCGCCGGCGGTTGGCGTTTCCGTGCCCTCGAGTGTGGCGTATTCGGCGCTGATGCCGAACTGGTTATACTGCATTGCCAGTTCCGCGCCCCATGTCGTGTCGCTTTCACCAGTGATGCCGCTGCCGGCGTCGATGTAGCGTGTGCCGCGGCCATTGAGCGGGCGGGTGCGGAAACGCTGGCCGGCATCGTCGCCGATATAACGCTCGCGCCCGGTGAGGCCCAGGTGGATCAGCGTCATGCCCTCCGGCGAAGCCTCGAAGATCGGCGTCCAAGTCACACGGCCGCTGACCGAAGTGGTTTCATCAAGATTGAAATTGGCATCTTGGTTGTTCAGCGAATCGCCATAGACGCCAAGAGCCGCAGTCCAATTGGCGCCGGTCGTGAGCAAAGCCGCGCCCGCCGCCCGGCCATAACCGAAGGTGTTGATCATGCTCGAGCGTTCGATGAAGGGAATGTCGAGCGAGGAGGTGCGCTCCTCCAGCGGCGCGGTGACGTTGTTTTCGCCGATCACGAAGGAGAAGAAATCGCCGGCGTATTCGAGATAGGCGTCATCGACCGCGACATCATCGCCGCCGGCCCCGCCGCCGGAAACGCCGGTGACGATCGGACCGATATCGGTCTCACCTGGCAGACAAGCCGCCCGCTGCGCGAGTACAGCGGTGATGTTATTCTGGCACAGCCGCAGCGTGGTCGCCGCCGCCGAGCCCGCCTCGGCGGCGCCGGGATTGAGCACGAAGTCGATCTTGTAGCGCCAATGATCGGTCAGCCGGCCCTGCGCGCCGATGAAAGCGCGGCGCACATAGGAGCGCGAGCCGTTCTCGGCGGTCACATCCCAATCATTGGAGCTGATGTCGTATTGGAAACGGGCGCGCATTTTGAAGCGCTGCTCGCCCTCGCGAGATTCCGGCGCACCGTTCCAAGCCGTGGTCGTCGCCGGCGGCGTTTGCGCCCGCGCGGCGCCGACGCTGGCCACCGTGGCGAGCGCCACAAGCGCCGCACGTGTGAGAGCATGCTTATTCATGAAAACCCCCTTGAACTCGGGCCTGCTCACGGCGAACGAATCGCGGTTCGCCGGTCAGGCGAGACGGGGATTAGGGGTGGTCAATGAAACCCGCGCGACAGTTCCGTTGCGATTCTGTGACGTTGCGCCGCCGCCGCATCGCACGCGCCACAAGGGAATTAACCATCAAATTTACTTTACATTAACGAATGTTTCCCATATGTCCTCCTGACCGGCGGACCTGGAAACAGCGTCCACTAACGCCCCCTCGGCCCAGGCCACGATGGGTGACCGCTTTTGGTCTCCCGGCGTAAGCTCCCAAGGGCGGACCTGACATATAGCATGTCCGACTAACGCCGGCCTGGGTTTGAACTGCACCGCCTGAAGCGGTGCGTGTTTATAGGAGCAGCCGGATGGACTACGTCCTCTCGCCTCTTGAATTTGCCGCGCACAGCGCCCCCGAAGGGCCGGTGGCGATTGCTCGTCCACACCGTGTCGCCGCTGCCGGGCGTTGGTTCACGGCGCACTTTCCGGGCGAGGTGCTTTACGCCGTGAAGGCAAACCCCGCGCCATGGGTGTTGGATGCGCTTTGGACCAATGGCATCAGGGCCTTCGATGTCGCCTCCGAAACCGAGATCGAATTGGTCGCCACGCGCTTCCCCAAAGCGCAGATCGCTTTCATGCACCCGGTGAAATCGCGCCGGGCGATCGCGCGCGCGTTTCATGAGTTTGGGGTCAAGACCTTCGCGCTCGACAGCGAGGACGAACTTGAAAAGATTCTCATCGAGACCGGCGGGGCCAAGGATTTGACGCTGCTGGTGCGCTTTGCGGTGTCCGGCGAAGGCTCGGCCTATCCGCTGGCGCGCAAGTTCGGCGCCTCGCCGGAAGAGGCGCCGGCTTTGCTGCGGCGCACGCGCGGCGTCAGCGAGGAAATGTTGGGCGTGTCGTTCCATGTCGGCAGCCAATGCATGCGTCCGGACGCCTTCCGCACCGCGCTCGCGGACGTCAACCGCGCCATCGTCAAGGCCGGCGTGGTCGCCGACATCGTCGATGTCGGCGGCGGCTTTCCCGCCATCTATCCCGGCATGAACCCGCCGGCGATGATCGAGTACGTCACATCCATCAAGGCCGGCTTCGAGGATATGTTCGTCGCACAGAACGCCAAGCTCTGGGCCGAGCCCGGGCGCGCTTTGGTGGCGGAAGCGGGTTCCGTGGTCGCGCGCGTGGAATTGCGCAAGGCCGATGCGCTGTATTTGAACGACGGCGCCTTCGGCAACCTGTTCGACGCCGCGCACTTGAACTGGTCGTTCCCAGCCAAGCTGCTGCGCACCGAGGAAAGCCGCGCCAAGCTTGCCCCGTTCCGCCTCTACGGGCCAACCTGCGATTCGATGGACGCCGCCGCCGGCCCGTTCATGCTGCCCGCCGATATCGGCGAAGGCGATTTAATCGAAATCGGCTCACTCGGCGCCTATGGCGCGGCGATGGGCACACGCTTCAACGGCTTTGGCGACACGGTGACGATCGAGTCCAAGGACGCGCCCTGGCCGTCCATGTACGGCGCCGCGGAAGCGCCGGTGACGGCGCTGCCCAAGCGCAAGCGGGCAAGCAAGAAAACCAAGCAAGGTTAAGCGGCGTCCCGCACCGCGCCCGAGCTGGTTCAATCCTCCTTTGGCGGGCGTCCGCGTTGGGCCTTGACCTGACCGCGCCGCACCTTGCCTTCGAGGCGCTTCAATTTCTCGCCCTTGGGCACGCGGGTTTTATGACGCGGCTTTGGCCGGCGGGCGGCGCGCCCGACCAGCTCGATAAGGCGCTCAAGCGCCGCGGCGCGGTTGCGCTCCTGGGTGCGGTGAGCCTCGGCGCGGATAACGATGACGCCTTCCAGCGTGAGCCGCCGGCCCGCAAGGCTCGCTAAGCGCAGGCGCAGATCCTCCGGCAGCGCTGAAAACCCCGCGATTTGGAAGCGCAATTCGACCGCGGTCGACACCTTATTGACGTTCTGACCGCCCGGCCCGGCGGCGCGGATGAAACGCTCTTCGAGGTCGCGTTCGTCGAGGCCGAGGGTGGGCGTCACCGGAATCATAAACAAGGTGTCAGGTCTGAGGTTTCAGGTGTCAAACGCACCACGACTTGATATTCCGATACCGCACCTCTGCGGTGGGAGTGAAAGATGCGGAAAATTCTGATTGGCGCGGCGACGGCATTGTTCATTGGCGCCTGCGCTGGGGGCGCCCTGCCTGGGCTGATGATGAGCGCGGAACCGCCGCTCACCGCCAGCGCGCCGCACCTGGTTGCGGCTGTCGCGGACGCCAACCGGCCCGAAGCCGACATCGCGCGCGACGCCTTGCGCCATCCAGCCGAGGTAATGGCGTTCGCGGGAGTGCAGCCCGGGCAGGTCATCGCCGACGTTGGGCCGGGCGGCGGCTATTACACGCGGCTATTCGCGGTCGCTCTTGGCGGCGAAGGCCGCGTTTATGGAATCATCCGCCCACCCGCGCCGAACGCCACGCAGCGTTCGGCGATCTACGCAGTGGCTGAATCTGGCGCATACGCCAACATGCGCGTGACCGAACAGGACTGGCAAAACTGGGCGATGCCCGAGCCGCTCGATGCGATCTTCATCTCGCAAATCTACCACGATTTCCATCTGCCGCGCTTCAATTTTGATGTGGCCGCGATCAATCGCACTATGTTCGCGGCGCTAAAGCCGGGCGGAACGCTGGTCATTATCGATCACGCGGCAGTGAGCGGCAGCGATCTCAGCGTCACCGACTCCTTGCACCGCATCGACCAGGCGACGCTGCGGCGCGAGGTTGAAGCGGCCGGCTTCGTGTTCGAGGACGAAAGCCAGATGCTGCGCAACCCGGAAGACAACCGCACGCTGCGCGTGTTCGAAGGCGACATCCGCGGCCGCACCGATCAATTCGTGTTGCGGTTCAGAAAGCCGGCGGGTTGAGGGATTGGGAACAACGCCCGTCATTCCGGGGCTCGGCGATAGCCGAGAACCCGGAAACCAGGGGGACGTAGAGCTGTGTGTTTGCCTTCCGGATCGCGCTCCGCGCGTCCGGAATGACGGAGAATTGTCCCGAAACCCCAAACCCCATTCCCCAAGAATCATGCTCCTCCCCCACAACCCCAACGCCTTTACCCGCTCGCCGCTCGACCGCGCCGGCCATCATCGGCGCGACGCTGTTTGGCTGGCGCAAGCGCTTGATGCACCGGAAACGCGCGTCATTCCGTTTCATGAACACCGGGTGTTTGTGACGGAATTTAACGGAACGCTCGAAGCGGGGTGGCTCGGCGTGCATGCGCTCAAGGAGATCGCGCCGCCATCCACGCCTTCGCTTTTCCTGGGCATTGACGCATTCGGCGCCGCGAATTTCGCCGTGCACTTGGAAAGGAAGGAGAGCGCAGCGGCGCTGGCCGAGCTTGGCCGCTTCGACGATTTGCGCGCGCTGGGCCCCAGGCTCGCACACGATGAACTCGCCATCCTCGGCTGCGCCAAGAGCATTTTCGAATGGCACGGACGGCATGGGCGCTGCGCCAATTGCGGCGCGGCGAGCGTAAACGTCGAGGCCGGCTGGAAACGAGAATGCCCCGCCTGCAAGGCCGAGCACTTTCCGCGCGTCGACCCGGTGGTGATCATGATCCCGGTGTTTGGCGGCAAATGCCTGCTCGGGCGCCAGCGCGGCTGGCCGCGCGGCATGCATTCGGCGCTGGCCGGCTTCATCGAGCCGGGCGAGGCGATCGAGGAAGCGGTGGCGCGCGAGACGCTGGAGGAAGCGGGATTGCGCGTGCGCGAGGTGCGCTTCCATTCGACGCAGCCTTGGCCGTTCCCGCATTCACTAATGATCGGCGTGCTGTGTGAGGTCGAAAACCAAGACGCAATCATCGATACGCACGAATTGGAAAGCGCGCGCTGGTTCACGCGCGAAGAAGCCGATTTTCTGATTGCCGGCAAGCATCCCGACGCCTTCTGCCCGCCCCGCTTCGCCATCGCCCATCAATTGCTGAAGGGGTGGGTTGGCTCCTGCCCTTCTCCCCCTCCCGACCGCTTCGCGGTCGGGAATCCTGGTTGACGGGATCGCTTCGCGATCCCGAGGGGAGAAGGTGGATCGCCGCGTAGCGGCGAGAAGGTTGAGGGGTGAGGCGCTATCCGCGCAAGGTTTGGCCCGCGCAAGGTTTGGCCCGCGCAAGGTTTGGCCCGCGCAAGGTTTGGCGCCGCCGCCCCTCATCCAGCTTCGCTTCGCTCAGCCACCTTCTCCCACAAGGGGAGAAGGGCAAATGCCCCTCAATGTTGACCGGCGAACTCGACATCGCGGCGGGCCGAGACGATGGTCACCACCACGCCGGCCAGCACGTCCAGCAACGCCATGATCATGATCATGAAAAACACCGTGGTGGCGAACGCCGGGTGGAGCAGGAATTCCACCAGGCAGATGATGAACACCAGCATCGACAGCGCATGGTTGAAAATCGCCGCCGTGCCTGTCGATGTCGACTTCAGCAACTCAATAAACAACAAGACCAGCGCAACCAGCACCATCGCCTCGCCATTGGTGACCACCCATTCCACGCCGGACGCCATTGGCATGGAAAGCAATTTGCCATTCATCTGATCGCGCACGGCGCTTGCGGTCGCGCCGGCGGCGGTCGCGGCGAACGCCCATATATTGTAAATCAACACTGGGATCAGGATCAGCGGAAAGACGTTGAATATGGCCCCCATGGGACTCCCCTCGTTTCTGACCGGCCGGCCGCCAAGGGCGGCCTGGCGGATCACCAATCTCTCTGCGGCGCCGAGCTGGTCTTTCATAACTCGTCCGTCCCCCCCGGCAACCGGGCCCGGCTCCGTAGCCACATAACCCCAAACAAGTCCGTCATGTTCGCCGCCAGCCGGCCCAAATTGGTGTATTTGGAGCGCCCAGCGCCGCGTTGACGATGGTTAACCTCTAAAAACTCCACTGCATAGCCTTCCCGCAACATCAAAGCAGGCATGAAGCGGTGCATGTGGTCGAAACAGGGGAGCCGAAGAAAAGCCTCGCGTTTGAACACCTTGACGCCCGAACCGCTGTCGTCGGCGCCATCCTTCAGCGCCGCTTTGCGGATGGCGTTGGCGATGCGGGAGGCCGCCCGCTTACTCCAGGAATCCCGCCGTTTGGCCCGTTTACCCGCCACCATGGCTAAGTTCGCCGGCGCATCCGCGCGGCCCAGCCGCGCCAAGAGCCGGGGCAAGTCGGCGGGGTCGTTCTGGCCATCGCCGTCGAGTGTGCCGACGATCGGGGCGCGCGCGGCCAGCACGCCGGTGCGTACCGCCCGGCTCTGGCCGCAATTGCGGCGGTGGCCGATCACCCGCAAGCTCGGCAATTCGGCCTTGAGCGCGGCCAGCTCGGCGCGGGTATCGTCACCGCTGCAATCATCGACGAAAATGATCTCGTGGGAGCGGCCAGCGAGCGCGGCGGCTATTTCGCGCGCCAACGCGCCCGCGTTGCCGGCCTCGTCATGCACCGGCACGACTACGCTAAATTCGATGATTTCGGGCAATGTGTTTCGCAAGCGAGCAGAAGGCTTGGCTCACGCCGCAACACTCACCCATCTCCGGGCGCCGTGAAGCGAGCCCGGGGCCCATAACCACAAACGTCTGGGTTTATGGGTCCCGGACTGCCGGCCGCGCCGTCATCCGGGGATGGGTGGTCGTTGTTGGTGACCATTGGTTTGTGGGTTGCCTCCGGGCTCGGTTCGCGGGTCAACAAGAAATGCCACGAGCGTAAAGCCGGAGGCGCGATGAGCTTCCGCATATTCCAATTTGACGGCGAAGATCAAGCCAATCCGCGCCACTACCGCCGCATCGGCGGATGCCCGGCGACCAAATCCTTGAGCCCCAGCACTAAAATGAGCGCCGGGCGTGCAATGAGGGCGAACGCCTTCTCGGCCGGGGTCTTGGCGCTGCGCATCGCGAACAACGCCAAGCCCTGCGCCTGCCTGCGCCCACGGGCGGGCGGGCGTCCAAATTGCACGCCCGCGGCAGCCGGCTGGAACAATATTGCGCCGCCGGAATCGGCGGCGCGGCGGCAGAGATCGAGGTCGGCGGCATCGCTGACGAAGCCTTCGTCGAAACCGCCCAGCGCTTGAAAATCGTGTCGGGTGATGAGCATGAACGCGCCGGACACAGCAGCAACCTTGGCGGGCTCGCCTTGCCGCCGCCGCGATTGCGGCCAAGCCCAATTCAGCGCCACCGCAAGCGAGGACCATGCATTGAGCGCGCCCGGACGCGCGACGCTCCGCTCGCGGCCCTCGGGATCGGTCAATCGGCCGCCGACAATCCAGGGCGCCTGTGCGCCGCCGCCCGCCGCCGCCATTCGCGCTACCGCGCCGCGCCGCAGCACGACGTTGTCGCCGAGAAACAAGAGCCAGCGCCCACGCGCGTGCTGGGCCCCGAGATTGACCGCCTCGGCGGCGGTGTCGGCGGCCTCGGCGTTCACCACTTTCAGGTCGCGGCGGTCCGCCTGCAATGCACGCAGCGCCGAGGCCACTGCATCGGGCGCGCCGTGATTGACCACCACCACATCGTCGATCCAGGGCTCGGCCAGCGCGCTGCGCAAGCAGAGGTCGAGCGGCGAGGGGCCCGCGACACGCGCGCGCGCATGCCGGGCGACCACGATCGCCGATACGCGCGGCTCAAGCGCCGCTGCAGCAGAACGCTCGCGTGAGGGGAATTTATCCACTCATGTCTCCGCCGGGATGGTCCCGAACCCGCCCGCATCCTGTTCCTAGCCAGCGCGCGCGTCTAGGGCGGGCGTCCAGTGAAGCGCGAACAAATGCCCTGGGTTACAGAGGTTTCAGACGCGTGAGCCAATATGGACCGCCGCACGCACTAGGAGTCGCGCAGATCCGGCGGCGCGGCCTCCAAACCGAGCGCGCGCAGGGCCTCCTCCAGCCCAACCACGTCTTGGGATTCTCCGCCAAGGCGACGCAGCGCCACGCTTCGATCCTCGGCCTCCTTGCGGCCAACCACGGCTATGACAGGCGCCTTCAGCAACGAGTGCTCACGAATTTTAAAGCCGACCTTTTCGTTGCGCAGATCGAGTTCCACCCGCAGGCCGGCGCGCTTCAGCGTTTCGCCCACTTCGCGCGCATAAACATCGGCGTCCCGCGTGATTGTCGCCACCACCACTTGCACCGGCGCGAGCCAGAGCGGGAACGCGCCAGCGCAATTCTCGATCAGGATGCCGATGAAGCGCTCCAATGATCCCAGGATCGCGCGATGCAGCATGACCGGGCGGTGTTTCGCACCGTCCTCGCCGACATATTCCGCGTCCAGCCGATCCGGCAGCACGTAATCGAGCTGGATGGTGCCGATGGTCCATTCGCGCCCGATCGCGTCCTTCACGGAAAAATCCAGCTTCGGCGCATAGAAGGCGCCGTCGCCCGCTACGATCACCGGTTCAACGCCGGCGGCGCGCGCGGCGTTCAGCATTTGCGCTTCCGCTTTGTCCCAAAATTCATCGCTGCCGGCGCGCACGGGCGGGCGCGTCGCTAGCGCGATCTTGTCCGAAACCATGCCGAAATCGGCGTGGATCGATTGCGCCAGCTTGATGAATGCGGCGGTCTCCGCTTCGATCTGATCTCCGCGGCAGAAAATATGCGCATCGTCTTGCGTGAACGCGCGCACGCGCATCAGACCATGCAGCGAGCCTGAAGGTTCATAGCGATGGCAGGCGCCGAACTCGGCCATGCGCAAGGGGAGATCGCGATAGCTCTTCTGGCCGAATTTGAAAATCTGCACATGGCCGGGGCAATTCATCGGCTTCAGCGACAGCGTCTCGCCTTCTGCGGTTTCGCAGATAAACATGTTGGGGCGGTACTTGTCCCAATGGCCTGACTTTTCCCAGAACACGCGGTCGAGCACTTGCGGCGTGCGCACTTCGATGTAGCCCGCCGCATCGAGGCGGCGGCGCATGTATGCCTCTATGGTGCGCCACAGCGTCAGGCCCTTTTCGTGCCAGAACACCATGCCGCGGCCTTCTTCCTGGATATGGAACAGGTCCATGGCACGGCCGATTTTGCGGTGGTCGCGCTTCTCGGCTTCCTCGACGCGCTTCAGATAGTCGGCGAGCTGCGCTTCATCAGCCCAGGCGGTGCCATAGATGCGCTGCAGCTGCGCGTTGTTCTGATCGCCGCGCCAGTACGCCCCGGCGAGCTTCGTCAACTTGAACGCCTTGCCGAGACGCCCTGTGCTCGGCAGATGCGGACCGCGGCAGAGATCTTTCCAGTCCGCGCCTTGGCGATACACACTGATGGCTTCACCGACAGGAATAATGTCGTCGATGATTTGCGCTTTGAACGTCTCGCCAATGGAATTGAAATGGGCGATCGCCTCTTCGCGGCTCCACACTTCGCGCTGAATCGGCAAATCCGCATCGACGATCTCGGCCATGCGCTTTTCGATTGTGGCGAAATCGTCGGACGAAAACGGCTCGTCGCGGGCGAAGTCGTAATAGAAGCCGTCCTCGACCGTCGGCCCGATGGTCACCTGCGTGCCGGGAAACAAATCCTGCACCGCTTGCGCCAACACGTGCGCGGCGTCGTGGCGCAGCACTTCCAGGCCATCGGCGCTATCGCGTGTAACCAATTCGAACTTCGCATCCTTCTCGATCGGCCGGGTCAAATCCCACCAGGCGCTATCGAGCTTTGCCGCGACCACCCGCTTGGCCAAAGATTTGGAAATGCTCTCGGCAACCGCGAGCGGGGTTGCACCGTCGTCATATTGGCGCACCGCGCCATCGGGGAAAGTGAGGGAAAGGGTCATCGCTGGCTCTTCTCCCCGTCCCCGCGAGGGGAGGGGGCGGGGGATGGGGTGACACGCGACTCTCTGGAATCGGAGCGTTGAAGCTCTTGTCGCAGAGGTTGGCGTCTCACCCCACCCCCTACCCCCTCCCCCACGGGATCGCCTGGCGATTCCGCAAACATGGAATCGCGACCGCTCCGCGGTCGGGAGGGGGAGGGGGGCGCTTGACGATATCCACCGCGCCAATCTCCAAGCAGCCACGGCGCCCACCAGCGCGCACGCGGCTTGACCTCGGGCGTCGGATCCCAGCCGTGACCGCCCCAGGGGTGGCAACGGCAGAGCCGCGCACCGGCCATCCAGGCGCCCGCCCAGGCGCCGTGCGCGCGGATCGCGTCCGCGGCGTAGGACGAGCAGGTCGGCAAATAGCGGCACTCGCGCCCGATCAAGGGCGAGAGCGTCCATTTGTAAAGCTGGATCAGGCCCAAAAGACCCCTGGCAGGCAAGCTCGGCGACATGAAAACGATCAGGTTCTGTTGCGGATAAATGAACGGGCGATGACGAGCCGCCGCGGCGCGCCCGATCCCGCGCCGCCGGCTTTAGCAGGTAGTCGCGGGTGTGGCGACGCTTCGCATCTTCTGTTCATAGCAGACTAAAAGGGGCTTTTTCGCCGATCACGCCGCTTTCATCAATTCTCCAGCTAGCCCAGCCCGCAACAGCGCTGAAGTTGCGCGCACGCCGAAGATTGCCGCAAAGGCGCCGAAGCGAGGCCCGCTCTCCACTCCAAACAGCACTTCATAGAGGCCCTTGAACCAATCGCGCAGCGGCTCGAAAGCGTGCTCCTTGCCGACGGCGTAGACTTCGTTCTGGATGGTTTCGCCGTCGGCCGTGTCCGCGGGCAACGCATCCAGGCGCGCGATCAAATCCTCGAACGCGGCGCGTTCTTTTTGGGTTGCTTCGCGGAAACGCTTTGTCGGTTTGACGAAATCGTTGAAATAAGCCAGCGCATAATTGCACAGCTTGTCGAGGAAGGGATGCGTGCTTGGGGTCACGCCCGGCGCGTATTTGGCGATGAAGGCCCAGAGCAGATCCTTGCTCTCGGCATTGGACGCCGAGACCAGATTGGTGAGCAGCGCGAACGAGATCGGCGACAAATTTCGCGGCGGCGCGCCGGAATGAATGTGCCAAGCTGGATTCTCCAGCTGCTCGGCGAGGTTTTGCTTAGCGAAGGCCTCGACGAACGACAGATATTCGTCCGCCGCCTTCGGGATCACATCGAAATAGAGTTTCTTGGCGGTTTTCGGCTTTTGGAAATTGTACAGCGAAAGGCTTTCCGGCGCGGCGTAGGAAAGCCATTGCTCCACGCTGATGCCGTTGCCCTTTGACTTTGATATTTTCTCGCCGTTTTCGTCGAGAAATAATTCATAGACGAAATTCACCGGCGGCTCGGCGCCCAGAGCCTTACAGATGCGCGCATAGATCGGCGCGTTGGGCAAATGGTCCTTGCCGAACATCTCGAAATCGACGCCAAGCGCGGCCCAGCGCATGCCGAAATCCGGCTTCCATTGCATTTTCACGCGCCCGCCGGTGACGGCCTGCGTGATTTCCTCGCCATCCTCGTCGTCGAAGCTGATTGTGCCCGCCGCGGCGTCGATGCGCTTCGTCGGCACGTAGAGCACGCGGCCGGTTTTCGGCGAGATCGGCAGGAACGGAGAATAAGTGCGCCGGCGTTCCTCGCCGAGCGTCGGCAGCATGATCGCCATGATCGCGTCGTAAGCCGCGAGCGCGCGCAGCAAGGTCATGTCAAAGGCGCCGGAACGATAAAGCGCGGTCGCGGACCTGAACTCGTACTCGAAACCGAAACCGTCGAGAAACGCGCACAGGCGCGCATTGTTGTGATCGGCGAAACTCGCATGCGTGCCGAACGGATCGGGCACATCGCTCAGCGGCTTTTGCATGTGTTCGCGCAGGATGTGGTGATTGGGAACGTTTTCTGGAAGCTTGCGCATGCCGTCCATGTCGTCGGACACGCAGATAATCTTGGCGGCGATTTTGCCTTCGGTCAGCACTTGGAAAGCGTGGCGCACCATCGAAGTGCGCACCACTTCGCCGAAGGTGCCGATATGGGGAAGCCCGCTCGGGCCGTAGCCGGTCTCGAAAATCACAATGTCCTTGGGCGATTTCTTCAAGCGCTCGACCACCAAGCGCGCTTGTTCGAACGGCCAAGCCTTGGCGGCGGCGGCGAGAATGGTGAGTTCAGACATCGGCGAATCTCATGGGACTCGCTTAGACGGTCGCGGCACTGCAAGCAAAGCCTCGGACCGCCGGCATCTTGCCGGCTTTTGTTTTTTGCCGACTGGAAAGCCGGCGGTCCGGAGTCAGCGCCCGAAAAAGCGCCGCCGCAGCCGTTCAAGCATCGCCCGCCGCCCGGCCAGGAACGCCCAGCCCAGCACGCCCGCCGCCACCCAGAAAAATCCCTCAAGGGCGATGGCCGCGGCGGTCACCAGGGCGGTCCAAAGCGCGAGGCTTGGCTCGAACCAGAAATACGCAACCCCAAGTACCGCCAACGCCAGCAGCACAAGCGCGCCCGCCACGCCCAAAATCACCCATCGCGGCTTCATGGCTTTCTCCCTGACGCCCCTAAGTGGCCGCCGGGCCGCGGCGCGGATGCAAGGCGAACGGACCGCAGTCGGCAAGCGCCAAGAGCCGGCCGGGCAGTCCGGTTGAGCCCCTTGTATTATCTAGCTGACTCAGCTAGATGATACAGATGCGCAGCGTCGGGCTTTTCGAAGCCAAGAACAAATTGTCCGAACTGGTCGAAGCCGCCCGCGGCGGCGAGGAGATCGTGCTGACCAAGCGCGGCAAGCCGGTGGCGCGGCTCATTGCGGCGGCTTCCAGCGCCCAAGATAGCGCGGCGGCGGAGGCGGCGCTTGCGCGGCTGGACGCACGTCGCGAGGCCCGCGCGCGCACCGGCATGGGCATGAAGCGGGGTGAAATTCTCGATTTGATACGGCAAGGACGGAAATATTGAGTCTGGTCGTTGACGCCTCGGTCACCTTGCCCTGGATGCTGCCCGATGAAAGCACGCCAATCGCGCTTGCAAAGCGCGCGCGGGTGATCAAAGAGGGCGGGCTGGTCCCGCAGCACTGGCGCCTTGAGATTTGCAACGGCCTGCTCATGGCGGCAAGGCGGCGACGCTACAATCTCGCACATATGAATGCTGATTTGGAGGCGTTGGCGGGGTTACCCATCCTCGTTGACCCACACACAAATGACGCAAGCTGGGAAGAGACAGCCGCCTTGGCGCGCAGTTTCAAGCTTACGGCGTACGACGCCGCGTATTTGGAATTGGCGCGGCGCAACGGCTTGCACTTGGCGACGTTCGATGCCGAGCTGGCGAAAGCGGCGCGCAAAGCGGGCGTGAAAGTGGTTTAGCCGATGCGCACTTTGATTCTCATGCGCCACGCCAAAGCTGTCCGCGCCCACGAGGCGGCGAGCGATGAGGCGCGCACGCTGACCGGGCGCGGCCGACGCGAGGCGGGCCTGGCCGGCGCGGCGATGGCCGATGCCGGGCTGAAGCCGGTGCTGGCGCTGGTCTCAGCCGCGACGCGCACGCGCGAAACCGCCGAGCACGGCCTCCACAATTTCAAGCTCGAAACCCGTTTCGAGGACGCGCTCTATCTCGCCGCGCCCGAGGGCCTCTGGGATGGGTTTGTGTCAAGCGACGCGGCGAGCGTCGTCATTGTCGGCCACAATCCGGGCATCGGCGAATTGTGCTCGCTGCTGATCCACCAGGCGCACGATGGCTCCAAACTCGCGCGCGACTTCGCCCGTGATTTCCCCACCGCCGCCTTCGCCGCCTTCGAGATCAAAGGCGAATTGCTGCGCGCCGCCGGCCCGCGCTTGCTGGCGGCGTGGCGCCCGGAGCGAAACTGAATTCGCACCGTCACCTCTCCCCCCGCGGGGGAGAGGTCAATTCGCGAAGCGAATTGGGTGAGGGGGAGGAAGCGCGACAATTTCTGGCGTCGCGCCGCCCCTCATCCGGCCTTCGGCCACCTTCTCCCCCGGAAGGGGGAGAAGGGACGCTCGCGTTCACGCCGCCCTGTTTTAGCCAAAGCGTGCATGTAAGCGCACCCCATGCGCAAGGACATGGCCAAGCTGATTGTCGAGCGGCCGCGGATGGGCAGGGCGGCGGCGGGTTTGAAGCCTGGCCGCACCCGCGTGGTCGTGGACGACGACGGCGAACCCGTGCGCGCCAAGGGTGCGCGCGAGCCGAGCGGCCGCGCGCGCAAAACCAAGACGCTGAACGAAAATCTCGCGCCGCTGAAGCGCTATCTCGCCGCCAATGTCGGGCGGCCTTGGAATAAAGTGTTTTCCGAGATCAGCGCGCACCTGAAACCGACCTCCACGGTGCAACAGCACGTGCGCGATCACCTCGAGGATTTCGTCGCCATGAAAACCCGGATGCGCGCGGGCAAGGTGATGACCAGCGGGCGCTCCGGCGGCGAGCATGCGCTCGACGCCAGCTATCACCTCTATTACGTGCACCCGCGCACCGGGTTGTTGAAGAAGAACGCCAAGCGCGCGTCTTGGCAAAAGGCGCGCAAGTTGAAAGAGGCGCAAGCCGCCGCCGCGATCGCCCACCGCATGCGCGTTGTCGATGCCAAGACGCAATTGCATCTGTTCGACGGCGCCTGGTGGGAAGTAAAGCTCGCCAACATCGGCGACGGCCGCGAGGCCGACGTGGTGCTGCGCGCCAAGCTCTCGACCTTGGCGCCGGAGGACCTTTACGGCCGCCCCAATGTCCGCGCGCTGGCCAAGCGCCAGTTGAACAAGGCGGAAAAAAAGCAACTCGGGCTAAATTGAGCGCATGCGTGCTCTACAGCTTCAGCCGCCACACCGCCGCGCGCTTGAGTTCGCAATCCTCCAGCATAAGTGACACCGGGATGTCGTAGGCGATGATCTGCTCTAGCTGGTCGCGCGGCAAATAGGTGCGGCCGGGGTCGCCGACCAGCACGGTTTTGCTTTGCGCGGCAAGTTCAACCAGCCAATCGAACACGCGCGGCGCCAGGTCGCGGTCGTAAAAAAGATCGCCGACCAGTATGAGTTCAGCTTCGGTCGGCTGGCCGATGGGATCGGCCTCGCGGATGTCGAGGGTCACATGGTTCAGCGCCGCGTTGAGGCGCGCGGCGTGGATGGCGAAGTCGTCGATATCGGCCGCGCACGCGGAGGCCGCGCCCGCCTTCATCGCGGCGATTCCAACCAGGCCTGAACCCGAGGCGGCGTCGAGCACGCGCTTGCCGGCCACGACGCCGGGATGGTCGAGCAGATAGCGCGCCAATGCCTGCCCGCCTGCCCAGGCAAACGCCCAGAACGGCGGCGGCAGCCCAAGCGCGCCCATTTGCTCTTCGGTGAGCTGCCACAGGCTCACCGCATCGTCGGCGAGATGGAGTTTGAGCTCGGGGATGTAATCCGGTGAGAGGATGCGCGTGTTGGCGCGGATGAAAGCGGGGATGTCGGTGATCATCCGGCTATTGCGCTGAGTTTGCGCCCCTCGCCAGCGCAGCGCGCGCGGCTTCGAGGTCGGCGGGGCTGTCGATGCCCTTTGGAAAATCCACCACGACACCCGCCATGATCGTCATGCCCAGTTCCAGCGCGCGCATTTGTTCGAGTTTTTCGCGCAGTTCGAGCGGGGAGGGCGGCGCGGCGACGAAGCGCGCGAGCGCGCCGCGGCGGAACACATAAATGCCGACATGGCGCAAAACCGGCCCGTCGCCCCACGGCGCGGGCGCGCGCGTGAAGGCGAGGCAGCGTCCGTCGGCGGCGCGAATGGCTTTCACTACATTAGGATTGTCGCGGTCGCGCGCATCGCTCGAGGGCGAGACCAGAGTCGCGATGTCGGCGCCCTCGCGCAGCGCCGCCACGGCGGCCGCGACGTCGCCCGCGCGCATGGTCGGCATGTCGCCTTGCAAATTCACCGCCACATCGAAACGCCGGGCCGGGTCGAAATTCTCCAGCGCGGCGTGCACGCGGTCCGAGCCCGAGGGGAGGGCCGGATCGGTCAGCGTCACGTTGGCCCCGGCCAGCAGCGCCGCCTCGGCGATTTCCTCCTCGGCGGCGGCCACCAGCACCGGTCCCACGCCGGCGGCTTTCGCAAGCTCCACCATCCAGGCGATCATCGGCCGGCCGCCAATGTCGGCCAGCGGCTTGCCCGGCAGGCGCGTGGAGGCCATGCGGGCGGGGATGACGACGATCAGGTTCATGGTGGGGCTTTGCCGTGCGGCGGTTCGACGCGCAAGGCAAAGCGTCCGCTTGGCGGAGCCCGCGACGCAGGCCATAAACCGGCCTTCATGAGCTTTCCAAGGCAGGATAGATGAGCGATCTCAGGTTCAATTCGGTGGCCGGGGCGGTGTTGGCTTCGGTGCTGGGGGTGATGATGGTCGGCATTGGAGCCGAGGCGATCGTGCAGCCGAATTATCCCGAGCAGGCCGGCTATTTGCCGGAAGTGGCTGAGACGCCTAGAGGCGGCCCCGCCGCGCCCGCCGGCCCACCCGACTTTGGCCGCTTGTTCGCCGATCCCGCGCTTCTGGCCGAGCTGGTCGGACGCGGCGAGCGCACCGTCGCGGCGTGCAAGACCTGCCACAACTTTGACGCCGGAGGCCCCAATGGCGCCGGTCCAAACCTGCACGACCTGTTTGGCCGCCAAATCGCCAGTCATGCGGGGTTTGAATATACCCCCGTGCTGGCCGCGCGCGGCGGGGTTTGGGACGATTTGACGCTCAACGAATTTCTGCGCTCGCCCGGCCAGAGCGTGCCCGGCACACGGATGTCGCTGTCGCTGCGGCGCGACCAAGACCGCGTCGCGGTGATCGCTTACCTGCGCTCGATTTCACCCAATAGCCTTCCCTTGCCCGCGCCGCTGCCGGAAGTGGAGAAAGCGCCGGCGGAAACCGCCGAGGCGCCCGCGCAAACCCCGCCGAGCTGAACCGCCGCACGCGGCGAAACCGGCAAACTCGCTTGGTGGGAGAGTCGTCTTCTTGCCGCACGCCGCCAGGAGGAAACTCCTGTTAGCGCTGCTGGGCGCGTTCGCTTGGCGCGCGAGGCCTGGGGCGATGCGGCGGCGGCAATTCCTCAAATATGGCGCGGCGGCGGCGAGTTCGCTGCTGCTGGCGCCCGACGCTCTGGCGCAATCGCTCGTGCGCGTGAGCCTCGCCATCGAGGCGGTCGATGCGGAAATGATCGACGGCGAAGTGGTGTTCATGCTGCTGTTTTTCAGCGCCGGCAGACCGCGCCCAGTGATCCGCGTCACCGAGGGCGACAGCGTTCAGTTCACCATCGCCAACAACGACACCCGCGCGCACGGGTTTTCCATTCCCGGCGCGCCGGGCGCGACGATTTCGTCAATTCCCGCGGGCGCGTCGAGAAGCGTCACCTTCACCGCGCCGCGCGGGGGAACCTACCTCTATCTCGATCCCACCCGCGCGCCGGTCTATCGCGTGCTTGGCCTGCACGGCGCCTTCATCGTCGCGCCGCGCGATCCCACGACGCCCGCGGGTGTGGCGACGCCATTCTCGCGCGCGGCGCAAACATTAAGCCTGCAGCGTCTGTTCGAGACCTTGGGCCCGCCCGGTCGGTTCCCCGGCCGGCGCTGGATTCCCCCGCGCGACCGCGTCTGGGTGTTCTCGCAGACCGATCCCGCGCTCAACCGGCGCGTTGACGCCAACCAGACGATCAATCTGGCGACGGTCACGGCGAATTTCGCGCCGCGCTATTTCACCCTCAACGGCTTCAGCGGCTTCGACGCGGCCCACGATGCGAACACCAGCCCGTCCGGCTATGTCGGCGAGCCGCTGGTGCTGCGGGTGCTGAACGGCGGCCTGGCGACGCATTCGCCGCACATTCACGGCAATCATGTGATGGAGCTTTCGGGCACAAACGCCGCCAGCGCGCAGGTGGTGCGCGACAACATCGTCGAGCGCGACACCTGGATCATGGCGCCGCTTGACCGCAAGGATTTGCTGCTGCCGTTCGAGCGCCCGCCCGATATTCCCGACGCCGTTTACCCACCGCGCCAGGAGCCGTTCCCGCTGCATTATCCGATGCACTGCCACACCGAGATGTCGCAGACGGCGGGCGGGGGAAACTACCCGCAGGGTCTCATCACGGACTGGACGATTCTCGGTCCCAACCCATCAGCGGGGGCGTGACCCATGGCCGACGACAACATCTTTGACGGCACCGCCATCGGCCAGGAGGTCACCTTCGAGACCTTCGGCTGCGACGTGTTCCACGCCAACCCGCCGACCCCAGATCGCCTCACGCCCAACGTCACCTTCGACCTCGGCGCGCGCCTCGGCCTCGACCTGCCGACGCCGGATTTCCGCTCGATCGAGGTCTGGCGCTTCGATCACGAACAGGCGCGGACCAATGCTTGGCCGTCGCCGACCTTGCGCATGCGCCAAGGCCAGATCGTGCATACGCGGATGAAGGCTCGCACCAACACCCACACCATCCATCACCATGGCATCGAGCCGACGCCATTCAACGACGGCGTCGGCCATACCTCGTTCGAAGTGTCGGGCGAGTACACCTACCAATTCCAGGCGGGCGAGGCCGGCACCTATTTTTATCATTGCCACAAGAACACGACGCTGCACTTCGAGATGGGGATGTACGGCTTCCTCATCGTCGACCCGCCGCAAGGGCCGGGCGCGGTGTTCGAAGGCGGGCCGCGCTACGATGTCGAGAAATTATGGGCCGTGGACGATCTCGATCCGGCCTGGCGCGAGCTCGGTCACGACGCCGGCCTCTGCGGCGACGATGCGGGCTTGAATCTGTTCAACCCAAAATATTTCGCCATCTCCGGCGCGTTCGCGCCCAACACGCTGACCGATCCGCGCGCGGTGGTGCGCGCGCGGGCGGGCCAGCGCATCCTCATACGCCTGCTCAACGCCAGCTATTCCATCCTGCGCACGACGCTCGGCGTCGATGCGACCGTTGTCAGCATAGATGGCCGTGGACTGGGCAGGGCGGGCTCACCCTGGTCGCGTCCGTTCGTCATTCCCGCGAACCAACCGTTCGAACTCACCACGGCGCAGCGTTACGACCTGATCCTGACGCCGCCCGGCCCAGGAACCTATTCCGCGCGGTTCGATTTCCTGCATTGGATCACGCGCGCCATTCAGGACCAGGGGCGCGGAATCGCCGCCACGCGGATCATCGTGACATGAGGACGCTCTTGGGACTTGTGGCCGCTTTCGTGCTTTCGGTCTGCGGCTTCGGCGCTTGGGCGCAAACCGGCGCCGGCCATGATAGCGCAGGCCATGTCACCGCGCCTCCGCCGCTCGGCGCACTCGCGGACGAAATATCGCTGCGCGACGGGCAGGGCCGAGTGTTCACCAACGAGGATCTGCACGGCCGCTGGAGCTTGGTCTATTTCGGTTACTCCCGCTGCCGCACAGCGTGTCCAATTGCGCTGCCAACTATCCGCGATGCCGCGTTTGCTTTAGAGACGCGTAGCCTCAATGCACGCGCCGTGTTCATCGACATCGAGGCTGGCCCGCAACCACTGCATCTGCGCATTGCCGCGAGCGCCGAGCCAGCTGGCCACGCGGCGCACAGTGGAGCTGAGATCGCGATGGCGGAACTGGCGAGGCAGTTTCCGTCGGTCGCTTTCTTGACCGGCGGGCGGGCTCAAATCCGCCGCGCAGTACAGGTTTTTCATGTTCGCAGCGAACACATCCCCGCCCGCACGCAATTGGGTGAGCAAGGGCACAGTATCAACCACACGGCCCTAATCTACGTGCTCGATCCCGCGGGCGCGATCGTGGCTCATGTCGATCACAACGTTGCGCCGGCAGCGCTCGTCGCGCTGGTCGAAAGCCGCGCGCGCATGGCGCGTTGAAGCCGGACGGTTTGCCTTGCTTCGCGCTCAGCTCGCCCCGAACCGCCCCTTCAGCACGCGCCAGCATGCCCGCAGTGCTTGCGCTTCGCCGCCTTGCGGGCGGGAGGGCTTTTCCTTGGGGGCCCAGGCGTAAATGTCGAAATGCGCCCAGCTTGATACGCTGACGAAGCGGCGCAGGAACAAGGCCGCGTAGATCGAGCCGGCGAAAGCCCCGTCGCCGGTGTTTTTCAGATCGGCGATTTGGGAATCCATGTCGTGCTCATAAGCATCCCACAGCGGCATGCGCCAAATCGGATCGCAGGTTTCGGTCGATGCTTGCGCCAACTCGCCCGCGAGCGTTTCATCATTAGCGTAGAACGGCGGCAAGTCCGGCCCCAAAGCGGTGCGCGCCGCGCCGGTGAGTGTGGCGAAATCGAGCAGCAGCGCCGGTTTGTCCTCGCAGGCGCGCATGAGCGCATCGGCCAGGATCAAGCGTCCCTCGGCGTCGGTATTGTCGATTTCAACGTTCAGCCCTTTGCGGCTGGCGATCACATCGCCCGGCCTGAACGCATCGCCCGACACTGAATTTTCCACCACCGGCAAAAACACATCCAGTCGCACCGGGAGCTTTGCGTCCATGACGATTTGCGCCAGCGCCAACGCATGCGCGGCCCCGCCCATATCCTTCTTCATCAGCCGCATGCCGGCGGAGGCCTTCATATCGAGCCCGCCAGTATCGAAAGTGACGCCCTTGCCCACCAGCGCCACGAGCGGGGCGTTGGCATCGCCCCAACTCAGCTGCAAAAGACGCGGCGCTTGGCTCGCCGCGCGCCCGACGGCGTGGATCAACGGATAATTTTGCGCCAGCAAATCATCGCCGACGATTGCCGAGAAGTCCGCGCCGCACTCATGCGCCACTGCTTCCGCCGCCGCGTGCAGCGCTTCGGGTCCCATGTCGTTGGTCGGCGTGTTGACCAGGTCGCGCGCCAGCCACGAAGCGGTGACGATGCGCGCGGCCTCGGCCATGTCGGCGCCTTCCGGCGGCGCCAAGCGCGGGGCGGGGCGCTTGCGCTTTTTGTAGCGGTCGAAGCCATAGGCCCCGAGCCCCCAGGCCACGGCGACTAAAGTGGCGGCGAACTCGCGCGGCGCGGCGGCGATACCATAATCGCCGCTCGGCAGTTTCTGCGCCAGCGCCCCCATCGCCATGGCATTGGCGGAATCGCCCAATCCGAACAGCACAAGCTCGATCGAGCCGTCGGTAGCCGGCACTAGCAAGATACGGCGGTTCTGGGCCTGGAAATCATGCGCCGCGGCCAGCCGCTTCAGCGCCTTGGGACGGCTTTCGCTCCACCGCGACCACTCGCTGGCGCGCAGCGCATGGATGGGGATGGCCGAGGCGGATTCGGCGATGAAGGGCAACATGTGATCCTCTTAGCGCCATTAGCGCTTTGTTGAGCAGGCGTCAGGCAATGTGGCGGCTCGCGTTAAGGATTTGTTTAACCCATGTCCCGCTTGCTCGCCACGCTCATTGCGTTGACCGCGCTCGGCGCCTGCGCCACCGGCGGAGAGGTTCAGGATGGGGCGGTGGCGACAAACCATAGCCAGCGCGGCAATTCCGTCGACCGTCAAGCGCGCGCGCGCATCGGCCGCGCCGACATGCTGACGCAGATGGCGTTCTGGGCCGGCGAATACCAAAGTTTTCCTAACGATCTTGAAGCCGCGCGGCGTTTTTCCGAGGCGCTGCGCTTGGGCGGGCGCGCCAACCGCGCCGCTCAGATCGCCGGTGAAGCGCTCGGGCGCTTTGCCAACGACGGCGCCTTGATGATCACCTACGCCCTGTCGCAGATTGCCGTCAAGAACCCGCAGGAAGCGCTGCGCCCGTTGGCGCTGGTGGCGCAGAGCGAGCCCGAGAATTGGCGCGCGCGCTCGGCGCTGGGCGCGGCGCTCGATCAGCTCGGCCGCTTCGAGGAGGCGCGGCGCGCCTATAGCGAAGCGCTGGCGATCGCGCCCGACAATGCGGCCATCCTCACCAATCTCGGGGTTTCCCACATCATGGCCGGCGAGCCCGAGCAAGCCGAGCCGGTTTTGCGGCAGGCCTCGGGGCTGCAAAACGCGCCGCCGGAAACCCGCCAGAATCTCGCCGTCGCGCTGGCGCTGATGGGGCGCTTCGAGGAAGCCGAGCAAATCGAGCGCATCGATTTGCCCCCCGCGCAAGCGGCCGCCAACATCGCCTATCTGCGCGGCCTGCTCAGCGATTCCCGCCGCTGGGGCGATATGGATCGGCGCTGACGCGAGCGCCCTTCTCATCGAGGGGAGGGGTGCTTATCCCACAGCAAGACCGCCAAAAACCCTTATACAGCAAGGGCGCGTGGAAAATCTATCCGCCCCCCCTGGGCCGGGCGTAGAATGCGCGCATGAGCATCACCGAAGACAAACGCCGCGCCCCGATCGAACTTTGGGCCATCGCCAGCCAATATCTGACCACTTTGTTCAATCTGTTCGGCGCGCCCGAACGAATCGCGATGCAGCGCGTGTTCGACAAGGCCGCGCGTGCGTTGCTGT
>Ga0247727_10003150_pt1 | contig 36834 bp, 28 predicted proteins | sample WisWelCaveWW1625_FD_202498 | JGI IMG/M metagenome (GOLD analysis project Ga0247727, IMG submission 202498) | Biofilm microbial communities from Wishing Well Cave, Virginia, United States - WW16-25 | ecosystem: Environmental > Aquatic > Deep subsurface > Groundwater > Cave microbial mat | place...
CTCTGCACCTGGCGGGTCGGCTCAAGGAGCGCGCCCAGGCCGCGGCCCGTCAGGCGGGGCGGCCCTACGAGTACCTCAACCGGCCGGTGCGCAAGGAGGACCTCGCCCGCCAGATCGCCGCGCGCGATGGCGTGCAGCGGGGACTCATCTGTGTGTTCGGCGCCGTCGAGCCGGTGCAGGCGTTCCGCCTGGCCTACGGCGAGGGACGTCCACGGCTGGCGTCGGAGTGGCGCAAGTGCCTGGTGCACTACTTCTATCTCCTCGACCCCGAGTTCGGCTTCATGCACGTCCGTCGTCCGACCTGGTTCCCGTTCACCATGCAGGTCTACCTCAGCGGTCACGACTGGCTGGCCCGCCGCATGAGCCGCCTGCGACTCGTCTTCCAGCGCCTCGACAACGCCTTCCTGACCATCGCCCGGCCCGAGCGGGCCGACCGACTGGCCCGCGAGTTCGCCCGGCTCGACTGGCCCGGGGTCCTCGGCCGCTTCGCCCGGCGCTTCAACCCGCTCCTGCGTGACCTCCTCGACCCCATGAGCTACTACTGGGTCACCGATCAGGCCGAGTATGCCACCGACGTGATGTTCCGCAGCCGGGCCGACTTGCAGTCCCTGTATCCCGGTCTCCTCCGTCACGCCACCCACGCCTACCGCGCCGAGGACGTGATGCGCTTTCTCGGCCGCAAGCTCCATGGCCACTTCCAGGGCGAGATCGTCAGCGACCTCAAGCATCGCGTCGAGGGCGCCCGCATCAAGCACCGGGTCAAGCGCAACTGGATCAAGATGTACGACAAGCACGGCCGCGTCCTGCGCGTCGAGACCGTCATCAACCAGACCCGCGAGTTCAAGGTCCGGCGGGTCAGCCGGTTCCGCGGCCGCGTCCGGGCGCGCTGGACCCCGATGCCCAAAGGGGTCGCCTTCCTCGACCGCACCGAGCGTATCTGTCGCGCCGCCAACCGCCGCTACCTCGACGGCCTGGCCAACATCCAGGACCCGGGGGTCGCCCGCCGGGCGCTCGACCGCATGGCTGCTCCTGCCCACCCGCGTCGCCGTCGCGGCTTCAATCCCGCCGACCCCGACGACGCGAAACTGTTCGCCGCCGTCCTGCGCGGCGAGCACGTCATCGCCGGCTTCCGCAACCGCCACGTCCGCGAAGCCCTCTTCGGCCCCACCGACGACCGCATCACCGCACGCCGCCAGGCCGCCCGCGTCACCCGTCTCTTCAACCGCCTGCACGCCCACGGCTACGTCGCCAAAATCCCTCACACCCACCGCTGGCGCGTCACCGAACTCGGCCGCGCCGCCATGGCTGCCGTCCTCGATGTCCGCGACAACGCCTACCCCGCCGCTTTCGCAAGGGCCGCCGCATGATCCACCCTGCAACATCTCCGCAGAACGGTGAGAAGTGATCACGGAAGAACCTGAATGGCTTGACGGGGGGCGCGGGGTGCGGGCGCGCCCGCCGGCTGTGGCGCGGCGCGACGAAGCGGTTGAGCAGATCTCCGGCCGCTAAAAAAACTCCTTGACACGACACTGCGATCGCCGTAACTTACACTCACCTCGACGCACCGCCGCCCCGCGTCGCGCGAGGAGGTCCATCGCCATGAATGCCGCTCGTAACGCCGCCTCGCCCGCGGCGGCGCCGGTCGTCCATCTCGCCCCCGGGACGGCGCTGGTCCCCGAGGAGATCCTCGGCACGCACCGCGACGGCTCGCGCGGCATGTTCCGCGAGCTGGCGGCGCTCGTTCTCGATCGTCACCTGCGCCGGCTGGTCCGCATCCGCCAGCCGGTCGATCTGCGCATCGGGCGGCTGCTCGTCCGCATGGAGGCGTGCTCCGGCTCCCTCGCGCTCGGCTTCGCGCGGCTGTCCGACTACACGACCGAGCGGCTGGGGCTGCCGGCGCGGCGGGTGCAAACGTTGCTCGCCCTCGCGCGCCGTCTCGCGGACCTGCCGCGGCTCGCCGCGGCGTTCGAGGCCGGCGTCGTCTCGCTCAGCCAGGTGCGTGTTCTCCTGCGCGTCGCGACCGCCGCGAACGAAGCGGCGTGGACCGAGCGTGCCGGGGCGACGACCGTCCGGCGGCTCGAGATCGAGGTGCGTGCCGCCCTCTCCGGAGAGCGTGGACCGGGCGCGACGGCGACGGTCGACGACGCTGTGCCCTCCGGGACCGGCGCCGCCGGCCGCGACGCCGCGGGTGATGGGGCCGTGAACGGTGACGCCGCCGACGGTGATGTCGCGAACGATGACGCCGCGGCGATCGCGGTCGATGGCGCCGGCATCGACGACGACCCCGCGGCCGCCGGCGAGTTCATCGCCTTCGCCGCGCCGGCCGCGATGCGCGGGCGCTGGGAGCAGGCGCTCGAGATCGCGCGGCGATCGGCCGGCGCGGGCGACCCGGTGTGGCGCAGCGTCGAGTTCCTGGTGGCCGACTATCTCGCGGGCGTGCCGGAGCTCGCCGCGCTGCTGGCGCGGATCTCCGCCGCGCCGGGGGCCGGCGAGCAGGGGATCGGCGGGCCGGCCGACGACGAGCAGCATGGCGGCGGGGCGGGTGTCGACGGAGCGGCCGCGGTCGGCTCAGCAGCCACCCGGGGAGCCGGGGCCCCGCCCTGTCCGGGCGACGCATCCGGCGGCGCCGGCATCGAGCTCTTCGAAGAGGTGCTCGCCGGCCTGGCGACCGATCCGGCGAGCGGCCACGACTCCATCCCCACGGATTGTCCCGTGGTCGTGTTTCCCGGGTCAGTTCAGGAGGGACCCGACGACACGGCCGTCGATCTCGATGCGCGGCTCTGCGAGCTGGTCCGGATGCGCCAGAACGTGTCGTGGAACCTCGGACGGCTGCTGCGGCTGTTCGCCGATCGCCGGCTGCACCGCGAGCTCGGGTTCATGTCGTTCGCGCGCTACTGCCGCGAGCGGCTCGGGATCGGCGGTCGCCGCGCCTGGCTGCTGATCGCCCTCGAGCGGCGTCTCGTATCGCTGCCCGGCATCACGGGCGCCTACCGATCCGGGGCGCTCTCGTGGGTGAAGGCCGCCGCTCTCACCCGCATCGCCACCGAAACCAGCGAGGACCGCTGGCTGCGCCTCGCGGAGGCGGTGACCGTGCGCCGTCTCCTCGAAGAGGTGGCCCTGGTCGAGGCGGATCGCGGTTCGCCGTGCCCGCGCGGTCTCGACGAGGACGGCCGGGTGCAATTGTCGACGCCGACCCGGAGCCCGGCCGCGGGAGGGCCGGGCGACCGGACCGCCGCCACGGAGGGAACCGGCGCCACCCGGGCCTCCGAAATCGGCCCGCGGACGCGGATATGCTTCTGGGCACCGCACGAGGTGGCCTCGCTGTGGCACGAGGCGCTCGCGATCTGCCGACACCGCGCCGGCCGCCCGCTCGACGACTGGGAATGCGTCGAGTCGATCCTCGCGTCGTTCCTGGAGACGTGGGGGGTGCGCGCCGACGCGGCCTGGCGCCGACGCTATCGGATCTTCGAGCGCGACGGCTGGCGCTGCCGGGTCCCCGGCTGCACCTCGCGGGGCAATCTCCAGGTGCATCACGTCGAATTCCGCTCGCGCGGGGGCGGCGACGACGATGCCAACCTCGCGGTGCTGTGCGCCACGCACCACCTTCAGGGTATCCACCGTAACCGAGTGCGCTGCCACGCGCTGCCCGACGGACTGTTCGCCTGGGAGTTCGGTCCGGATTCGGCCACCGGTCCGCTCGTCGCCTACGTCGAAGATGTCCTGTGGCCGGCGGCGCGCGCCGCCGTGGCGCCGGCGGCTGAATCGGAGACGGGGACGCGTGCCGGATGATCGCGGGGCGGCGCGGTGGGAGGGCCGGGACGGGACGGCCGTGTTCCGGCGGAGCCCCGCGTCAGGCCGCGCGCGGCTCGAGCGCCCGCGACAGGGCGGCGGCGAGCACCTCGACCGAGGGGAAGCGATCGGCCGGCTCGACGGCGAGGGCGCGCACGATCGCCTCCGAGAGAGCCCGCGGCAGCGTCGGATCGATCTCGACCGGGGCGCGCTCGACGCCGCGCAGGTGGCTCATCAGCGTCTCGCGCACCTCGCGGCGCTCGAACGGCTCGATGCCGGTGAAGAGATAGTAGAGAACCGCGCCGAACGAGTAGATGTCGGTGCGCCGATCGAGCGGCTTGCCGAGCACCTGCTCGGGCGACATGTACCCCGGCGTCCCGAGGACCATCCCCTGGGCGGTGAGGGTGTGGCCCGACGCCTCGAGCCGGGCGATGCCGAAGTCGAGGATCTTGGCCTGGCCGGCCGAGGTGACCAGGACGTTCTGCGGCTTGATGTCGCGGTGCACGATGCCGGCGCGGTGCGCCGCCTCGAGGCCGGCGGCTACTTGAACGGCGACGTGCAGGCGGTCGGCGCGCGACGGGCAGGGCACGCGCTCGATCCAGCGCGGCAGCGGCAGGCCGTGGATGTACTCCATCACCAGGTAGCGGAAGTCGCGCCATTTCTCGAGCGTGTGCACGCGCACCACGTTGGGGTGCACCACCGACCGGGCGGTCTTGACCTCCTGCACCAGGCGCGCCGCGGTCTCGGCGTCGATCTCCCCGCCCAGCACCTTGAGCGCGACGCTCTCGTCCATCTCGACGTCGCGGGCGCGGTAGACGGCGCCCATGCCGCCGCGGCCGATCTCCGCCAGCACCTCGTAACGCTCGGCGACCACCATCCCCGGCACGACCTCGCGCAGGCTCAGTTCCTCGAGGAGCGCGCGCGCGTCCGCGTAGCGCCGGTCGCGCTCCTTCTCGAGGCAGCGCAGGATGACCCTGCTCAGGAACTCCGGCAGCGGCCGCTCGCCCGGACCGGGAAGCGGCACCGGGTCGTTGACGTGCTGGTGGCCGATGTCGTGGCCGCGGAAGGGCGGGTGGCCGAGCGCCATCTCGTACAGCACGACGCCGAGCGCGTACAGGTCGGAGCGCGCGTCAACCCGGCCGCGCAGCAGCGCCTCGGGCGCGGTGTACTGGATGATGCTGCCGCTCGACAATTCCTGGGGGCTGAGATCGGACAGGCGCGCGGCCAGGCCGAAGTCGGCGACCGCCACCCGGTCGCCCGAGCCGACGAAGATGTTCTCGGGGCGGAGATTGCGGTGCAGGACGCCGTGGCTGTGGGCATGGTCGAGCGCCTCGGCCACCTGCCGGCCGATGTCGACGATGCGGTTCAGCTCGAAGCGCACCTTCGCCTGCATGAGGGCCCGCAGCGGCTGCCCTTCGGCGAGGGCGGTGACGATGAAGGCGCCGCGGGCGTCGCGCCCGGTGTCGTGGACGGCGACGATGCGCGGATGGCCGAGCCGGGCGGCGGCGCGCGCCGCCGCGAGGAAGCGCGCCGTCTTCCCCTCCTCGCCCGCCCCCTCGGCGAGCCGTCTGACGGCGACCGGCCGGCTCAGGACGGTGTCGGTGCCGCGGAAGACCTCGCCGGCCCGGCCGCGCCCGATCGATCGGCCGGGGATGTAGCGCGCCCCGGTCTCGGCGCCGGGGCTCGCGGCGGTGGCGGCCGTGGCGGTTGTGCCGGCGGCCGCGCGCGCGGCCGGTGGCGGGGCCGGCTCCGGGGCGGCGGCCTGCTGCAGCGCCTTCATTCGCTGCAAGACGTCCTGGTAGCCGTAGGAGTGCGCCAGGATCCGCTCGTACGCCTTGAGCGCGTCGCGGCCCCGGCCGTTCGATTCGTGCGCCCGCGCCAGCGAGTAGTGGATGACGACGGTCTCGTCGTTCACCCCCTCGCCGCCGAGCGCCGCGAGGTACTTGTCGACGGCGAGCGTGAACAGACCCTGCTCGGCGAAGATCCGGCCGAGGAGGACCGACGCGACGCGATGCTCGGCGCGGTCGTCGCCCACCTGTTGGAGAGCCTTGATGCACGACTCGCGGTCGCCGCGGTCGTAGTGGATGCGCGCCGCGCCGATCGGGTCGCCCGCCTCGAGGAGCAGGCGCGCCGCCTCGTCCATCTTCCCCGCCTGCCGATAGTGCGTGGCGGCGCCGGTGAAGTCGCGCGCCTTTTCGAGCAGCGCCCCTGCTTCGGCCGGGTGCCCCGATCGGGCATAGAGATCGGCGGCTTCCTCAATCTCCCCTTCGCGCTCGAGCAGCTGCGCCGCCTTCAGGAGATTACCATCCTGCTTCCACGCCTCGGCGGCCAGCATCAAGTTGCCGGCGCGCTCGAGGACCTCGGCCGCCTCGCCGTGCTTGCCGTGCCGCGACAGGATCTCGGCCTGTACGGCGGGGGCCAGGGTCGACAGGTCCTTTCCCGTCTCGCGCAGCAGGGCCCAGGCATCCTCGGGGCGCTGCAGCTTCAGGAGAATCTCCGCCGCCTTCTCCGTCTCGCCCGCCTGCCTCCAGGCCCGGGCCGCCGGCTCGAGCAGGTGCGCGGCCTCGAAGTGCCGCGCCGCCCGCACCGGCTCCTCCACCTTCATGAGCAGATCGCCGCTGTGCCGGTGCCAGCGCACCAGCGCGGCGCGGTCCGACTCCGACTGGAACACCCCCGGCCCCGCGGCGGCCTCGGCGCTGCGGATGAGGTCCTCGAACAGGCGGATGGCGTCGCGGTGCCGGCCGGCCCTGGCGTAGAGGATTGCGGCGCGATCGGGGAAGGCGCCCTTCTCGAGGTTCTCCGCTGCCGCCTCGATCTGGTCCAGGGCCTCGAACAGCTCGGCGGCGCGGGCGTACTGTCCGGCGCGGCTGTAGAGCCACGCCGCCTTGTCGCGGTTTTCGAGCCTCAACTCGACATCGGCCGCGGACCGCAGATCCCCGGACTTGAGGTAGTGCAGGGATGCCGAGGGGAGGTCCCCCATCTCCTCGGCCAGGCGGGCGGCGAAATCGTAATGGCCGCCGCGCAGGTACATGTCGGTGGCGCGCCGCCAGTCCCCCGCCAGCCGGTAGAAGTCGCCCGCCTGCGAATAGTCGCCGGCACGGGCGGCGGCGCGCGCGCGCCGCGTGTAGTCCCCGACGGAGGCCATGATCCCGGCAAACTTAGGGGCGGGTCGGGGAAATATCCAGCCGGCCAGACTCCTGGGGCATCGCCCGCCGGCGGATCTCGATGCCGTACTCGGCGATGCCCCCGAGCAACTGATCGCGCTCGGCGCGCCCCAATGTCTCCGGCAGGACGACGCCCGGGCGGTCGATCTGGCGCCGGAGGATCATCAGGGCGAAGACGGCGGCCGGCACCGAGGTCAGGAGCGAGATGTCGCTGGCGCCCGGGATGAGACGGCAGGCGCCGGCCAGGTCGGGCGAGTCGGTCCACAGGCGGACCGCCTCCGGGCGGCCGGCCCGGGTGCCGCTGACGTCGCAGGTCAGCATGCAGCGGCTCTCGAGCCGACCGTCCGCGACCAGTTGCATCACCCGTTGCGGCGACGGGGTCGGCGGCAGCATCGCCAACAACAAATCCCGAGGGCGCACCGTGACGCCGCCGACCTCGACGGGTGTCGCATCCATCAGGCGCAGCCGCTCGACGATGAAGCGCCAGGCGTCGATGTCCGGATCGCCGATCTTGTAGTCGCAATAGCGCACCGGCTTGCCGAGGTGCAGCGGGATGGTCACCGGCTCCTCGTGGGCGTGCAGGTACACCTTCCCCTTCCGGCCGATCGGCGGCGGGAAATCGTAGAGCTCCTCGCCACTGAAGATCGGCATCTTCCGGGGCCGGCCGTCCTCCCAGATCCACGGCTCGGTGGCGCAGTCGATGGCGTAGACGCTGAGGATCCACAGCGGGACGAACTCGTCGCAGGTGGTCAGGGCGAAGTCCCTGATCGCGATCCGATCGATCTCGTCGAGGAGATCGGCCCCCTCGCGCGCCATGATGTTGGTGAGGCCGGGGGCGCTGCCGGCGTTGATGAGCGCGGTGCGGCCGGAGGCGGCCCAGGCGGCGGCGTCCTGCATCTGCTCGTACGGCAGGCCGTCGATCTCGTACAGGGACACCGACGACAGGTCGAGGTAGTTGCGCCCGGCGTGGAGCGCCGCCTTCATGGCCTGCGGGATGAACTGCGGCGGGGCGACGTTGACGACCAGGTCGAACTCCCCCGCCCGCATCAGCGCCGCGGTCTCGCCGACCGCGGTGACGTCGACGCGCGCCGGGCGCACCTTGTCGCCGCCGATGCTCACGGCGGTCTCGGCGGCGCGCCCGAGGTCGCGATCGGCCAGGACGATGCGCCCGACGTCGGGGGCGCGCGCCAGCACGGTCGCGATGACATTACCTTGCGCACCCCCGCCGAGGACGAGCACGGTCTTCGCGCCGCCGCCGGTCATCCGATCACCCCCGCGACGCTCTCCCTGAACGCCTCCGAGTGCCGGTCGATGTCGGCCTCCGTCGTCCCCGGGGCGATCAGCGCCATGTTGTGGAACGGCGTCATCAGGAAGCCGCGGTTGAGCGCGGCGAGGTGCATGTAGCGATCGAGCGGCGCGTCGATGGCGGCCGCCGCCTCGCCGCCGTTGGCCGGCGGCGTGGCGCTGAACCAGTACTCGGCGCGGCAGCCGAGGCGCACGACGTGCCACGGCAGGCGCGTCTCGCGGATGACCGCCTCGACCCCTTCGACCCAGCGGCGGGTGCGCGCGCCGGTCTCGGCGTAGGCCGCCTCGGTCAGCGCCGATTCGAGCGTGGCGCGCACCGCCGCCAGCGCCAGGGCGTTGCCGGCCAGCGTGCCGCCGATGCCGCCGGCGTCGGCTTCGTCGTCCCTGATGCGCGGCCGGACGCGCTCCGCGACCTCGGCGGTCATGCCGTACACGGCCGCCGGCACGCCGCCCGCGATCGCCTTGCCGAGCGTCAGGATGTCGGGCTCGAGGCCGTGCGCCCCCGCGTACCCCGCCGGGCCGGCGCTGATCGTGTGGGTCTCGTCGCAGACGAACAGGGTCCCGGTGGCGCGGGTGATCGCACGCAGCGCGTCGTGGTACCCGGGCCGCGGCAGGATGATGCCGATGTTGGTCATCGCCGGCTCGGCCAGGACGCAGGCGACGTCGCCGGGGGCGAGCGCCGCCTCGAGCGCCGGCACGTCGTTGAACTCGATCACCTTCGTCGTCACCGACGGATCGACCGGCGGGCCGATGTTTCCCGGCCGCGGCCGTGGCACGCCGTCCTGGAGGGCGATGAACGCCTCGTCGACGGTGCCGTGATAGCAGCCGTTGAAGACCAGCACTTTCGCGCGGCCGGTGATGTGGCGGGCCAGCCGGATGGCGAAGCGGTTGGCGTCGGTGGCGCTGACCGCGAACTGCCAGCACGGCAGGCCGAACCGGCGCCGCAGCTCCTCGCCCACGACGACCGCGTCCTCGGTGGGCAGCATGAACGTCGCGCCGCGGGCCATCCGCGCCGCCACCGCCTCGACCACCGCCGCCGGCGCGTGCCCGGTCATGGCGCCGCTGTCGCCGAGGCAGAAGTCGACGTACTCGCGCCCGTCGGCGTCGGTGAAGCGCGGTCCTCTCCCCTCGGCGACGACGATCGGGAAGCCGCCGGCCCAGCGCACCATCCAGTTCATCGGCACGCCGTTGAGGAGCGACCGCCTGGCGCGCTCGTGCAGCGCCCGCGATCGCGGGTGTTCGTCGGCGAACCGCCGCTCCTCGCGCGCCAGGGCGGCGCGCAGGCGGGCGCGGTCAACGCGGCTCACGGCTCGCGGCGGCCGGCGCCGCCGCCCGCCCCCGACCGCAGCTGGATGAGACCCACCAGGCGCGCCACGAGAACGGCGGTGTAGAACTGGCCGAAGATCGTCGCCATCAGCACCGCGAGGAACAGGACGTCCATCAGCCACTGCTTGCCGCCCGCCCCCTCGGCGACCGCGCTCGCCAGGAGATAGCCGACGAGCCAGAGCAGGAGGTACGTGTACCGACTGCCCGGGTTGCGTGGAAAGAAGATCGCCGGCACTCGCATCGGGGCCCGATTCTACTCGTGACGGCGGGCGCCGCGCACGGCGAAGCGATCAGGGCCGCGCGGCGTCGGGCGACGTGATGTCGGCCGCCAGCCGCCAGGCGCCGGCCGCGTCGCGCACCCAGGCGCGGGCGTAGTGGCCGCTCTCGGCGCCGGCGCCGGCGAAGAGGTAGCGGCCGTAGGTGTATCCCAGGTCGCCGCTCGCGGCGGCCGTGGCGAACAGGGTCGCGGCCTCGGCCAGCGGTCCGGCGCCGGCGAGGATACGCAGCGCCTCCGCGCGGGAGGCGATCGGCGCCCGACCGTCGCGGTGCACGCGCGCCGCCGGGTCGAGCACCGTGCCGAGCGCGATGGCGAACGACGTGTCGCGGGCGGCGCGGTGGAAATCCTCCTCGGCGGCCCGCAGGCTCCGCGCGGCCTTGTCGGCGGAACCCTTCCCCGTGAATCGTCCGGCGTGCGGTGCACGCGTGAAGCCGGGCGCGAACGGCGCCGTCTCCGGCAGGCGCACGCCGATGTCGAGCACGTTGCGCCACGCACCCCCCGCCTGCAGCCTCCAGATGGAGAAGAAGCAGCCCTGCCGGCGGCGGGTGCCGCCGTCGGGCGCCGGCGATTCGACCGTGTACGGTCCGGTGATGTAGCCGAGATCGCCGCTCGCCGCGATGTCGCCGTAGCGCGCCTCCCACTGGAGTCTCAATCCCGGCGGCGGCTCGGGGTCGTCGCGCATCGTCTCTTTGAGCGGTATCGGGCCGGGCCGGAAACCGACGCCGTCGTCGGCGATGTAGGCGAGGAACGCAGTGCGCATCCCCTGTTCAGCCGACAGGCGGGCGAAGGCCCGCTCGGCGTCGACCATCGCGTCGAGCGCGGCCTCGGCGGCGGAAGCGGCGGGGGCGGCGCCGGAGGCGCCGGCCAGGGCGGCGATGGGGGCGACGGCGGCAAGCGCGACGGCGGCAAGCGCTGCGGTGGCGGGAACGATACGGCGAAGCATGCGTCCTCCTTCGACGGACCGGACCTGCCCGTGCGTGAGCCGCGACGATAGCCGACGCGGGCCCGGGCATCAAGTCCCCGGCCGGGGCCCGCCGCGGGCCCCGGCGCGGGCCCCGACCGGGCACCCCTTGACAGCGGTCGCCGGTTGCGTCTATACGGTGTCAGTTGCTCAAGCCCAATTTAGCCGCATGACGAGGGGGGAAATCCGCGCGGCCTGATCTGCGACCGGCGGGCGATCGGCGCCCGCGCGGCCGCGTTTCCGGGTGTTCGGGGTATCACTGCTCCACTCACCACAAGGAGGGCAGTCCATGACCGGAAGGAACGACAGGGGGGTGAATCCGGGCCGGGGGATCGCCGGCATCATCGCCGCGGCGGTGCTGCTGACCCTCGGGGCCCAGGGGGCCGTCGGGGCTCCATCCGACAAGAAACCGCGCGACCGCCAGAAGGCTGGTGCTTCTCAGGCGGGCGCGAAGAAACCGGCGCCGGCGCCGACCGCCCAGCAGGCCGGGACGGTCACCCGCTCGGTCGGCGGCGCGCAGGTGGCGATCGATCCCGCGACCGGAAGGGTGCAGCAGCCGACCGCCGAGCAGGCCCAGGCACTGGCGGCCGGTCTGCAGCACATGCTGGCCCGCGAGACCGAGGGTATTCCCGTGACCCAGCTGCCGGACGGCACGTTCATGGCGAACCTGGAGGACACCTTCCAGGAGGTCGCCATGGCCACCGTCGACCGCAAGGGACGGGTGAAGCTGCACTGCGTCAACGACGGCGCGCAGGCGCTGGCGATCCTGAACGGCACCGCCGCCGCCACCCCGGACGCGGCCTACACCGGCAGCGCCCGGGCGGCCGACAAGAAAGCCGCCGTCAAGGCCCCCCGCGACGCGGCGGAGAAGGAGTAGCCATGCGCCGAACGATGCTCAGAGGTCTCTTCGCTCCGGCCGCCCTGGCGGTCGTCTCCCTCCTTCTCGCACCGGCGGCGCCGGCCTTCGCCAACGCCACCCTCACCATCGTCAACAACAACGCCGCCGGCGTCGGCTTCAACGACCCGACCCCGGTGGCGCCGATCGGCGGCAACCCCGGCACGACCCTCGGCCAGCAGCGCCTGATCGCCTTCCAGGCGGCGGCCGACATCTGGGCCGCGACGCTCGACAGCAGCGTGAACATCCAGATCCTGTCGAGCTTCGAGGCGCTGTCGTGCACGGCCGGGTCGGCGGTCCTCGGCAGCGCCGGCACGATCTTCATCTTCGCCAACTTCCCCGGCGTCGCGCCCTTTCCGGGTCCGCAGTTCCCGCAGACCTGGCACTCGCAGGCGCTGGCGAACAAGCGGTCGGGCACGCAGCTCAACCCGCAGCCGATCTGCATCGGCGGGGCCAACGTCAACAACCCATGCTCGAGCAACGCCCAGTGCCCCGGCAGCGTCTGCACCAACGCCGACCTCCGCGCCCGGTTCAACGTCAACCTCGGGAACACCGGCTGCCTGACCGGCATCGGCTGGTACCTCGGCCTCGACAACAACCACGGCAGCCAGATCGACCTGATGACCGTGCTGCTGCACGAGTTCGGCCATGGCCTCGGCTTCCAGCAGTTCGCCAGCCTCACGAGCGGCGCGCAGATCTCCGGCCTGACCGACGTGTACGGCCGCAACCTGCTCGACACGACTCTCAACCGGACCTGGGACATGATGACCAACGCCGAGCGCGCCGCGTCGGCGATCAACTCGCGCCGGGTGGTGTGGAACGGCGGCACGGTCACGACCGAGGTCCCGTCCGTCCTCGCGCTGGGCACCCCCAACCTCAGGGTGAACTCGCCCGGCTCGATCGCCGGCAACTACGCGGTGGGCACGGCGGCCTTCGGCGCGGCGCTGACGGCAGGCGGGGTTTCCGGCGACGTCGTCCAGGCGCTCGACCCGGCCGACGGCGCCGGCCCGACCACCTTCGACGCCTGCTCGCCGATGACCAACGCCGCGGCGGTCGCCGGCAACATCGCGCTGGTCGATCGCGGCACCTGCACCTTCGTCGTCAAGGTGAAAAACGCCCAGAACGCCGGGGCGATCGCCGTCATCGTGGCCGACAACGCGGTCGGCTCGCCGCCGGCCGGGCTCGGCGGCGCCGACCCGACGATCGTCATCCCGTCGGTGCGCGTCACCCTGACCGATGGCAACACGATCAAGGCTCAGCTCGGGGTCGGCGTCAACGTCTCGCTGCTCCTCGATACGACGCTGCGGGCGGGCGCTGACGGGATGGGCCGGGCGATGATGAACGCGCCCAACCCGGTGGTGGGCGGCTCGTCGATCTCGCACTGGGATCCGATCGCCTTCCCGAACCAGCTCATGGAGCCGGCGATCAACAGCGATCTCACGCACCAGGTGTCCGGCGTCGACCTGACGCGGGCGGTGATGCGCGACATCGGCTGGTTCCCGGACGCCGACATCGAGGGCATCGCCGACGCCGACGACAACTGCCCGGACGACGCCAACGCCGACCAGGCCGACAATGACGCCGACAACCTCGGCGACGCCTGCGACCCGGACGATGACAACGACGGCCACATCGACGGCGACGACAACTGCCCGTTCGACGCCAACGCCGACCAGGCGAACAACGACGGCGACGCCCAGGGCGATGTCTGCGACCCCGATGACGACAACGACGGCGTCGCCGACGACTCCGACAACTGCCCGTTCACCGGCAACGCCGACCAGCTCAACACCGACGGTGACGCCGATGGCGATGCCTGCGACGCCGACGACGACAACGACGGCGTCCTCGACGGCGACGACAACTGCCCGCTCGCGGCGAACGCCGACCAGGCCGATTTCGATCGCGACGGCATCGGCGACGCCTGCGATCCGCGCACCGGTCCGCCGGTCGACAAGAACCAGTGCAAGGACGGCAACTGGATCCGGTTCGACGATCCGTACCGCTTCCCGAACCAGGGCCAGTGCGTCTGCTTCGTCGAGACGGGCGGCCCGAACGGCAAGTGCGCCGTGATCAGGGCTAACGAGTAGACAACCCGCCGGCAGGCGCGCCCGCGGTCGTCCGCGCGGGTGCGCCCGCCGGCCGTGATCAACCCCCCTCCCTGGGGACGGTCCTCGCGACCCGGGGACCCTCCGGGAGGGGGTTTTCGTTTGCCCTCCCTGCCCGCTCCCGGGGTAGGATGCCGCCTCGACGATGCGCTTCTTCCTGCTCGGCTCCACCCTGCTCGCCCTGGCGCTCGGCGCCGGCATGGCCCTCATGCTGGAAGCCGGCCGCCGCCTCGGTGTGCGCCGCATGGCGCGCGACCATGAGGGCGCCCGGGCCGGCATGGGCGCGGTCGAGGGGGCGCATTTCGCCCTGCTCGGCCTCCTGATCGCCTTCACCTTCTCGGGGGCCGCGGCGCGCTTCGACGCGCGCCGCGCCCTGATCGTCGAGGAGGCCAACGCCATCGGCACCGCCTGGCTGCGCCTCGACCTGCTCCCGGACGACGCCCGCGGCGACCTGCGGGCTTTGTTTCCCCCGTACGTCGAGGCGCGCATCGCCGCCTACCGCGCGCTGCCCGACGTCGAGGCGGCGCGGGCGCAACTGGCGCGCGCCGCCGATCTGCAGGCCGCCATCTGGGCCCGGGCGGTGGCCGCCGTGCGCGCGGGCGACTCGCAGTCCGCGACCATGCTGCTGCTGCCGGCGCTGAACCAGATGTTCGACATCGGGACCGCGCGCACCGCCGCGGCCCGGATGCATCCCCCGGTCGTCATCTACGTCATGCTGGTCGGCCTGTCGCTCGTGTCGGCGCTGCTCGTCGGCTACGCCATGGCGGGCGCGCGGGCGCGCAGCCTGCTGCACATGGCGGCATTCGCCTTCATGATGGCGATCAGCATCTACGTGATCTTCGATCTCGAGTTCCCCCGCGCCGGCCTGATCAGGATCGACGCCGCCGACGCGCCGCTCGTCGAGCTGCGCGACGGCATGAAGGGGCGATAGGAGCGGGCCGCGGCCGGGGCCACGCGCCTTGGTCGCGCGCTCACTCCGGCAGCGGCCGCAGCGCGTCGAGGTCGTGGTCCTTCGCCGCCTGCGCCCTGAGCCTCGGGTTGAGCGCCAGGGCGCGCGCCAGCGCCCTGCCGGCGCCTTCGCCGTCGCCCGCGGCGAGGCGGATGACGGCGAGGTCGTAGAGGACCTCGGGGAGGATGGCCGGCTGCTCCTCCGCGGCGGCCGCCGAGCGCTCCTGCCACGGCAGCGCCTCGGCGTACTTCTTCGCGGAGAACAGGGCCCAGCCGCGGTTCCAGTCGTCGTTCACCAGGGCGATCCCGACCAGGCGCCCGAGCTCGCCGATCGGATCGGCGTGATCGTCCACCCGCACGTCGATGGCGCGGTCGGTGAAGCCGTTGTAGCCGCCGCCCGGCCGCGCCACGATCAGGGCCGCCGGCTGGCGGCCGCGGCTGTCGCCGCCGGCGGCGTCGCCGGCGGCGAGGGCGGCGTGCAGGCGCAGCGCCAGCGCCTTCCCGGCGCTCGCGACGAAGGCGCCCTCCATCGCCGCCGCCACCTCCCCGCCGGCCAGGATGTTCCCCTGCACCGCGTACCCCGGGCCGTGGCGCCCCCCCGCCCAGGCGTTGCAGGCGCCGCCCGTGAAGGTGGCCGAGTCGCCGCCCGCCGCGACGACACCCAGCTGGCGCGTGTCGCGACCGTCGTCGGATCGCGTCAGCACCCGCACCACCTCCTCGGCGCTCAGCCCCCGCGCCAGCAGGTCGAGGGCGCGCTCGCCGTAAGAGGTGTTGGCCGAGGCCTGGGTCGCCACCGCCCCGGCGCCGCCGCGCGCGAACGGCACCACCGCCCCGACCGCGAAGAACCGGCTCGCCACCGCCACCCCGGCCTCACCGGCCGCCGGGTCGACGGCGACGATCGAAAAGGTGCCGGGACGCGGCGGGGCCGCCGGGGCGACGGTCGCCGATGCCACCGTGAACAGAACGGCCAGGACAACGGGCTTCATGACGATCCTCCTCTCCGGGTGGGGCGGTTTCATCCGACGGGGTCTCCGAGCCGGGGCGCGGCAGAACCCGGGCGCGCGACGCCCCACGCCAGCCGGGGCAGGACCCACGACGCGGTCGGCCCGGGCGGACGCGCCCGCACGTGCACCGCCAGCAGACCGCGGAACAGCGCCGGGTCGCGGGCGAGGGCGCGCAGGACGCGGCGCCGCAGATCGGGCCGCCGCTCGACGGCGAGCAGCGCGCGGATCATCGTCTCGGGGAGCCGGACGATGCGCCGGCGCGCGGCGGCGTAGCGCGCCAGGTCGTCGCGGCCGATCGCCTCGACCACCGCGAAGGCGTCGTGGAAGGCCAGCGACAGCCCTTCGCCGGTGATCGCGTCGACGTAACCCGCGGCATCGCCCACCAGCGCCAGGTTGCCGCGCGCCACCGCCGTCGCCCGCTGCTCGAGCGGTCCGGCGCCGCGCCGGCGGCCGTCGCCGGAGGCGCCGGCGAGGCGGCGCGCGAGCGCCGGGAAGCGGGCGAGAAGCGCCGCGAAGTCGGGCCGCAGGTTTTCGAACAGGAGCGCCACGCCGACCTGGCGCGTCCCGAGCGGCGTGACATAGGCCTCGGCGCCGGCGCTCCAGTGCACCTCGACGTGGTCGGTCCAGGGCTCGATGGCGTAGTGGCGCGTCAGGCCGAAACGCCTCCGCCGGGCGCGTCGCCCGTCGAGCCCGGCCGCGCGGCGCACGGGCGAACGCAGGCCGTCCGCGGCGACGAGCCAGCGCGCCCGCATCGGCCCACGGCTCGTGACGAGGGCGCCTGCCCCGGAGGCGCCGGCCTCGACACCCCGCGCCGCCACGCCCCAGCGCAGATCGACCCCGATCGCCGCGGCGCGGCGGACCATCGCGGCGTGCAGGTCGGTGCGTCGCACGCCCCATCCGGGAGGGCCGGGAAATGCGCCGGCGACCTCGACGTCGCCGTCGATCCAGCGAATACCGCGGAAGGGGAAGCGGCGGTCATCCGGCACCGCGACCCCGAGCCGATCGAGGATCGCCGCCCCGTCGGGCATCAGCCCCTCGCCGCAGGCCTTGTCGATCGGCGGCCGCAGCGGATCGACGACGGCGACCGCGAGTCCCTCCTGGCGGGCGCGGATGGCGACCGCGAGCCCCGCCGGCCCGCCGCCGGCGATCAACAGGTCGGGATCGCGCGCCGTCACCGCGCTCCCCTTCCGGCGGGCGCCGCGCCGGCAGCCCTCCCCAGGGCCGCCTCCTCGACGCGGATGCGGGTGTGCAGCAGCAGCCCGTTCAGCGTCCCGAAGACCAGCGCGGTGATCCAGGCCGTGTGCACCAGGGCGAGGGCGGGGATCTCGATCGCCACCGCCAGGTAGTTCGGATGCCGCATCAGGCGGTACGGCCCCGAGGTCACGGGCGCGCCCTCGGGAGGGACGATCACCCGGGTGCACCAGCGATCGCCGAGAGTGGCGATGGCCCAGTAGCGCAGCGCCATCGTCGCCGCGAACAGGGCCAGCATAGGCAGGCCGAGAGCCGGGACGAAGGGCCGTATGGCGAGGATCACCTCGAGGGGCGCCGCGACGAGGAAGCCGGCGTGCACCGCGACCATGAGCGGGTAATGCCCGGCGCCCGTCTCGACGCCGCCGCGCGCCCGCAGCCGGCGGGCGTTGCGCGCCGACCACGCGAGCTCGAGGAGGCGCAGGAGGGCGACGACCGCGATCAGGGCCGGGTACCAGAGCCGGCCGTCGCCAGGATCCTCCGCCATCACACGGGCCTCCCACGCGCCGCGGCGCTTGGCATCGGCCGCGCCGCCGCGGCCGCCACCGGCCGGCGCGCGGCTAGAAGCGCAGCAGCACGAGCTCCGAACAGAACCCCGGCCCCATGGCGATCACCAGGCCGTGACGGCCCGGCGCCGGCGGCCGCGATTCGATCGTCTCCTCGAGGACCAGCAGCACCGAGGCCGACGACAGGTTGCCGACCTCGGCGAGGGATTTCCAGCTGAGCGCGAAGGCCTCGCGCGGCAGGTCGAGCGCCTCCTGCATCGCCTCGAGCACCCTCGGCCCCCCGGGGTGGGAGATCCACGCGTCGACGTCGCCGCGGTCGAGGCCGTGGCCGGCGAGGAAGGCGTCGACGTCCCGGCGCACGTGCTTCAGGACCATCACCGGCACGTCGGCGGAGAGCACGACGCGGAAGCCGCTCTCGGAGATGTCCCATCCCATGACGCGCTCCGAGTCGGGGTAGAAGATGGAGCGGCTGGCGACGATGCGCGGCTCGGAGCGGGCGCCGGAGCCGCCCGCACCGGCGGGGCCCGCCCCGGCGGGGCGCGCGGCGGGTGCCGGGCGCCCGTCGCCCACGACCACGACCGCCGCGCCGCCGTCGCCGAAGAGACCGGTCGCGATCAGGTTGGCGAGCGATACATCGGCCTGCTGCAGTGTCAGCGAGCAGAGCTCGACCGACAGCAGCACCGCGACGCGCTCCGGGTAGGCGCGCACGTAGTCGGCGGCGCGCGCCAGGCCGGCGGCGCCGGCGACGCAGCCGAGGCCGAAGATCGGCACCCGCGTGACGTCATGCGGCAGCCCCATGCGGTTGATGAGCCGGGCGTCGATCGACGGCGTGGCCACCCCGGTGACCGTGACGAAGATGAGCGCCCCGACGTCGGCGGCGGTCAGCCCGGCGGCGGCGAGGGCGGCGGCGACGGCGCGCTCGCCGACCTCCTGGGCGACGCGGATCCAGGCATCGTTCGCCTGCCCCCAGGTCTCGAGGCGCTCGTATTCCTCCACCGGCAGCGCCAGGTGCCGGCCGCCGACGAGGACTTTGCGGTGCAGCGCCTCGAGCCTGTCGAGATTGGCATGGCGCCGCGCCCAGATGCGCCGCAGCACCCCGAGCAGCGCAGCCTGATCGTAGTAGTGCGGCGGGAAGGCCTTCCCGACCCCCGCGATCCGCCCGCCGCCCGCCGCGCGCATCGTGTCAGCGCGCCGCCGCGACGGCGTCGGCCCAGCGCCCCTCGACCCGCACCTCGACGTCGACCGTCTTCGCCGCCCGGACGACGAAGAAGCTCGGATCGTGCATGCCCCACGCGACGTACGGGATCGGGAACCGCAGCTCGCCGCGGACCCTGCCGCCGGCGCTGTCGACGGCCGCCGCCAGGGTCATCGGATGATCGGCGCCGTGCAGGGTCAGGACGCCGACGAGGCGCAGGTCGCTGTGCCCGGGGTCGACCAGCGTCCCCTCGACCCGCTCCACCCGGAAAACGATCGTCGGGTGGCGATCGCTCTCCAGCACGTCGGCGTGCATGGTCCTGTCGCGCCTGTCGTTGCCTGTCCCGGCGCGGCGCGCATCCACGATAATCGTGCCGGTCGCGGCGCCGGTCGCGGGATCGAAGCGGATCGTGCCGCCCGCGAGCGCCATCGTCCCGTGCACTTTGTGGAAGGTGGTGTCGAGGGTGAACGCGACCGCACCTGCCGCCGGTTCGAGAACGACGACGCGCTCCGCGGCGGTCGCGGCGCCCGGCGGGACGGCGACGGACAGGAGCGCCAGGGCAGCGACGAGGGGCGGGGTAACGATTCCGGCATGGCGCGACATCCTGGAAGCCTCACGGGTGCGCGGTCCGGTCTTCGGCGCCGGCGCATCCTTACTTTATATACCCACGCGCGAACATACCCACGCGCCGACCGGGGTGCACGTCAGTAGAGTGAGGTTGCGTGGGAGTGGGCAGATGGTGAGGGGTTTGCTTTGGCGAGGAGGGCAGAACTCCAATTCGTGAAGCGATTCCTCGACCGCCGGCGCGCGGAGTATTCGAACCCCATTTGGATGACCGCTCCTTTCTCCGAGGTGAGATCGCTGACAACCCGGAACATCACCTTCCCCCCGTGCTCACGGGCACGGGGTGGTGTCCGGATTGTCGAGCGGGTCACGAGGGTCGGGGGGCGGGTTCGGACCGAGGCCGGGATTGAAGTCACCGTACGTGCCTTCGCCGCACGCGTTGCCGGCCCGCATGAGGTACAGCCGCGCCATCCCGACCGACGGTTCGGCGGCCGGATCGCTCGTGGTGGCCGCCGGAGCGTTCGACTCCAGGCAGGTGGCGGTCGTCCAGGGCATCGGGGTGGCCGTCCCGGACAGCTCCTGGGTGATCAGATCGTAGACCGTCGCCGGCCCGACGAGCAGGCTTTGGTCCTGCCACGAGATTCCCGTCGTGAAGCCGCCCAGGCCGTCCGGCGTCCGGGTCACCATGAGGTTGGCGACCCCGAGCGGGAGCAGGTAGACCTGCGCGTTCGTCGGGGCGCAATCGCCGATGTTCGGGATGCCGTCTCCATCGCCATCCGGACGCTGGACGTTCAGCTCGTCGGTGGGAAGGGGCACGCCGAGCGCGTAGTCGGTGGGGTTGTTGTGCGGCGTGAGGGTCCGGATCCGCTTCAACGCCTTCTGCCGGACGAGTCCTTCGGGGCCCACGGCAGGGGTGCCCCAGGTGCCGTTGTTGCCGGTGAAGCTCCCGTAGGCCACGCAGTCGACGAAGTCGGTCAGGAACGGCGCGAAGCAGATCCGCCCGCTCGGGAACGGCAGTGAGCCGGTCACGATGGTTGTAGCGGTGAACTGGAACAGGTCGATGGCGGCCTGGGTCGCCATGATGTAGTGGGCACCGCTGGCGCTGTTCGCCGGATTGCGGTTGAACGAGCCGAAGTCGCTGAGGGGGTTGCCGGCCGCGTCCCAGGTCTTGATCGGGTGGCCGGTGAGCAGGTTCTGACCCAACGCCGTCGAGCGCAGCGCGACGTACTGGGCGTCAGGGTGCAGGTACGACCCCGGATAGACCTCCTCGACGACCATGAAGTGGAATGTCGCGGCGGCGGGTGTGACCAGGAAGAAGCTGACAACGAGTCCGACGACTGCGTGATGGAAGCGCCTCATGTCCGCCTCTCCCCTGAGCGGGCCCCTCCTCGGGTCGCCCCCCGTGCGAACCCGTGACCCGGCGACAAGGTCGATCCAGCCGATGAGATGCCGCGCCGGCGATCGGCTGTCAAGCGAAAGCGGGGTGGCCGCTGAAATCTTTACCGGCCCCTTACCTTTTCCTCACCTCTGGACGGACACGCAGGGCGTATATACGCAGCCGGATCCACCGCCGGGACGGTGTCCGGTCGGAGTGGGAGGCCCGTTTCGCCTTCGATGATCAATCGGTCAGCGGCCGGCCTGATCGGAGCCCTGCTGTGGCTCGCGGCGTCTCCTTGCGCGCGCGGCGATGTTGCGGTGACGGACGACTCCTCCGAGGCGCAGATCATGGGGTTCTACGCCGCGGCCATCGCCTTCACTCCGAACGGCAGCCCCGCGGGGCCGAAGTACGAGGCCGGCCTCGAAGCTGTCTATCTCCCGTCCCTGAGCGGGGAGGACCGGGAGACGACCTTCGCCGGCGCAAAAATACAAAACACCAACTTCACCCAGGTGATGCCCCGACCGCGCCTGCGCTGGCGCCCCGCGGAGGGCTGGTTGCTCGAAGCAGGCTTCTTTCCGGAGGCGCAGGTGTTCGGCGTCACGCCGCGGCAGTACGGGCTCGCGGCGTCCTGGCGAGCCGCCCGGATCGAGGGCCGCCTCGGCTTCTGGGTCCGCGGGCACTACCTCGACGCCGACATCGAGGGCCCGATCACCTGCCCGGAGGAGGCCGTGGAGGATTCGACCAACTCGGTCTGCTTCGGTGGTGAGGTCAGCGCCGATCGTTTCCGGCCCGAGACCTATGGCGTCGATCTGGTGCTGGAGGGCCCGCGCCTGCTCGCCGACGGCCTGGCGTGGTACGCCGCTGCGGGATGGATGCACCAGACCCTGCGCTTCGAGACCCACTTCGTGAACGTCTTTGGACGGCTCGACGATCAGCGGCTGGTGGCCCGCCTCGACCGCGCGTCGCTCCTGGGCGGGATCACCTGGGTGGAGCGCCACGGATTGCGCCTGACCTTCGAGGGCTCGTATGTCCCGGACGCGCTCGCGACGGCCCGGCTGGGAATCACATGGGGATGGGGGGGACCATGAGGGCGCGGGGCGTGGCGGGCCCGCCGGCCCGCCGGCCGCTCGCCGGTACGCTGGCGGAGGTGGCGCATGCGATCCTCGGGATGGGCGGCGCGGTCCTTCTCGCCGCCGTGCTGGGGGGCTGTTCCGATCTGCACGTCGAGCCGTTGCCCACCGTCGGCAGCAGCGTCTTGGACCCCGAGATCCCGAATCCCTCGTTCGCCGCCGACATCCAGCCGGTCTTCGCCTCCCGCTGCGCCGTCGCCGGCTGCCATATCACTCCGACGGAGGCGAACCTCGGCCTGGTGCTCAAGGACACGGCCACCAGCTACAACAACCTGGTGAACGTGGACTCGGTCGAGGTGCCCGGCGCGAAGCGGGTCGTTCCGGCCGACTCCACCGCGTCGTACCTGATGTTCAAGCTCGACGCGGGGGAGATGCCGAAGTCGGGGCCGATGCTGTCCGCTGGGACCCGCAACACCATCCGCAACTGGATCGACCAGGGGGCCGCGTACAACTGAGGCCCGGGTACATGGGTGGCCGGCCGGCGAGCGATGCGTCGAGGGCGACGCGCAGATCATTGCCGGTCACCGGGATGCCGTTCACGGGGAGCGGTCGTCGAGGGGACCACGGTCGGCCATGCGCCGATCGTCGCCGGACAGGAACATGATTGGCGCCGATTCAGGAGCCTGCTGACCTGGGAGTTCGCCTTGACGGGCGCAGCACCGCAGGTGACGGAGCGTCGGCCTCTTCACCGGCGCCGTTGCCGGCGCCACAGCGCCAGAAGCTGGGCGTTGGCCGCCAGCACCTCCGCCACAGCGCCCTTGAACTAGCGGCCGGCCTCGACCCGTCGGCGTACATCGTCCGGCACGTCCTCGGGGATCCGCTCGACCCGCTTCCGGCGGTCGACCATGAAGGTCAGGATCCACGATGCGTGGCCAGCTCCGGAGGCGCAATGACAGGTCGGCTTGCCGCAGCGGCCGCGGGTCTGGGACAAAGAGCCCGGGAGGAGATCGGCCGGGATGCGGAAGCGGCGCACCAGGTCGAACTTGCGCTGCCGGAGGCGGGAGGCCTGGGGTCCACGCGGCGCGATCTTCATCTTGCAGTAGTACTACCACAAGGTAGACCGACCGTGAACCCCCAACGCATGAACGCGAAAACAGGACCCCCTCGAGCAGGGATGCAACCAGGGCTCAACACCATGCCCCGCAAAGCTACCCTGAACTCAACCGCCCGGATGTTCCGAAACTACTGGCGGTTCCAGGGCTGTCACCGGATTCCGACCGCGCTGTCACCGATCTCCGGATACATTCCCGCCGCGGGGGGGCGTCCTTGTCGATTGTCCTCGAGCATCTGACCAAGACCTACGGCGGCCAGACGGTCGTCCGCGACGTGTCGCTCGAGATCGGCGACGGCGAGCTGTGCGTCTTCCTCGGCCCGTCCGGATCGGGGAAGAGCACGATTCTCCGCATCGTCGCCGGGCTGACCGACGCCGATTCGGGGCGGGTGCTGCTGCACGGGCGCGACGTCACCAGGGTCCCGCCGCAGAAGCGCGGGGTCGGCTTCGTCTTCCAGCACTACGCCCTGTTCCGGCACATGACGGTCGCCGAGAACGTCGAGTTCGCGCTGCGGGTGCGCGGCGTGGCGCAGGGCGAGCGGGCGCAGCGCCGCGACGACCTGCTCGAGATGGTCGGCCTCTCCGGCTACGGCCTGCGCCGACCGGACCAGCTGTCGGGCGGCCAGCAGCAGCGCGTCGCCCTGGCCCGGGCCCTCGCCCACCGCCCCGAGGTGCTGCTGCTCGACGAGCCGTTCGGCGCCCTCGACGCGCGCATCCGCGCCGAGATCCGCGCCACCGTGCGCCGCATCCAGCGCGAGACCGGCGTCACGACCATCTTCGTGACCCACGACCAGGAGGAGGCCTTCGAGCTGGCCGATCGGGTAGCCGTGCTGAACCACGGCCGCCTGCTCGAGCGCGGCACGCCGCGCGAGCTCTACCTGCACCCCGCGACCGAGTTCACGGCGACGTTTCTCGGCACCGCCAACCTGGTGGTCGCCGAGCGCACGGCGCGCGGCCTGCGGGTCGGCGACGTCGATCTCCCGTCGGGGCCGCGCGGGGCGTCGGGTCCGCCCGAGGAGCGCGGGGCGGCGGCAGCGGATCCGGCGCGCGTGCAGCTCCTCTTCCGGCCGGAGGACATCGCGGTCAAGGACTCCGCCGACGCGCTGCAGTGGCCGCTGCTCGGCGAGGGGGTCGTCGAGGAGTCGACCTTCGTCGGCGCCTTCGAGCGCCTGCGCCTGCGCCTGCCCCTCAGGGGGGTCCGGGTGCTGGCGCCCCCGGCGCCCTTCGGCGCCGAGTACGTCGTCGTCGAGGCGGTCCGCTCGCAGCACCTGGCGCACCGTTACCCGCTGCGGCCGGGTGACAGGACCTGGGTGGGACTGCGCCGTGTGCACGCGCTCGCCCACCCCGGCATGGCCTTCCTGCTGGTGGACGACGGCGGCGGCGCGGCCGCCGCCGCCATCGAGATCGGCAGACGGATTGCCCGGCTCGCCCGCTCGCGGACGACGCGTCTGGCATGCGGCCCGGCCGCCAGCCGCACGCCGGCCGGCGACGAACCGGTCGTCCGCGACCCCGACACGATCGAGGAGGGCTTGCGGCGCCATGCGCCTCCGGGCGCCTACGACCTGGTGGTCGCCGGCATTGCCGCCGGCGCCGGACTCGAGGTCGCGTCGGCGGTGTTGCGGCACGGCGATCACAACGTCCTGCTGGTGCCGCCCGATCCCCCCGACCTGCGGCGCGTCCTGATCTGCGCCAGCGTCGGCGAGCCGGGCAAGGGCGGGATCCGCTTCGCCGGCCGCCTGGCGCGCCACCTCGACGCCGAGGTCACCGTCCTGACCGTGATCCCCGGCCACGCAGCCGGCGGCCCGCTGCGCGAGCAGGCCGATCGCTTCCTGGCCGCCAGCGCCCGCACCCTTGCGTCGCTCGGCGTGCGCGCCGCGACCCGGCAGCGGGCCGGCGACGCCGAGGCCGAGATCGGCGCCGAGGTGCGCGAGGGGCTGTACGACCTCATCGTCGTCGGCGCGCCGCTCGCGGATCCGTGGGGGGGAACGCCGCTCGACGGTCCGATCGCCGGCCTGCTGCGCTCGGCGGCCAGGCCGCTGCTGATTGTCCGCTCGCCGGAGCCGGCGCCGTGAGTGCCATCGGCAGGCCTGCGCCGCGCCGGTTCCCGGCGGACGTGCCGATCGCGGCGGTGGCTCTGGCGGCCGTCGTCTCGGCGACCGCTGCTTTCGCGGCGGCCGCCCTCGCCACCGCCTCCTCCGCGGCCGCGTCCGCCAGGGGCAGCCTGACGCTCCTGAACGCGTCGTACGACCCGACCCGCGAGCTGTACGTCGAGATCAACGCGGCCTTCTCCCGCGACTGGAAGGCGCGCACCGGCCAGGTGGTGGAGGTCCAGCAGTCGCACGGCGGTTCGGGGAAGCAGGCGCGCTCGGTGATCGACGGACTCGACGCCGATGTCGTCACCCTGGCCCTGGCCTATGACGTGGACGCCATCGCCCTCGCCGGCTACCTGCCGCGCGACTGGCAGAGAAGGCTCCCCGACAACGCCTGTCCCTACACGTCGACGATCGTCTTCCTCGTGCGCAAGGGAAACCCGAAGGGCATCCGCGACTGGGACGACCTGGCGCGCCCGGGGGTTGCGGTCGTGACCCCGAACCCCAAGACATCCGGCGGGGCGCGCTGGAATTACCTGGCGGCGTGGGGCTACGGATTGCGCACGAGCGGGTCGGAGGCCGGCGCCGAGGCGCTGCTGCGCGGCATCTTCGGGAATGTCCCGGTGCTCGACACCGGGGCCCGCGGCGCCACGACCACGTTCGTCGAGCGCGGCATCGGCGACGTCCTGATCGCCTGGGAGAACGAGGCGCTCCTGGCGGTCAACGATTTCAAGGACGGCCGCGACCGTTTCGAGATCGTCCTGCCTTCCCTGAGCATCCGCGCCGAGCCGCCGGTGGCGGTGGTGGAGAAGGTCGCGACGCGCCGCAGGAGCGCGGCGGTGGCGCGCGCCTACCTCGAGTTTCTCTACACCCCCGAGGGCCAGGAGATCGCCGCCCGGCACCACTTCCGGCCGGCGCTCGCGGGCGTCCTGGAGAAGCACGCCGCGACGTTCCCGCCGATCGAGACGATCACGATAGACGCGGCGTTCGGCGGCTGGGCGAAGGCGCACGCCAAGCACTTCGCCAACGGCGGCGTCTTCGACCGCATCTTCGCGGCGGGGCGCTGACGTGGCCGAGCGCCGCCTGCCGGGATTCGGGCTGTCGATGGGGGTGACGCTCACCTACCTGAGCCTGGTGATCCTGCTGCCGCTGTCGATGATCGCGCTGCGGACCTTCTCGGCGACGTGGGAGTCGGTGGCCCGGGTGGTGACGGCGCCGCGGACCCTGGCGGCGTTCCGCCTCAGCTTCGGCGCCGCCCTCGCGGCCGCGTGCATCAACCTCGTGTTCGGCGTCCTGGTCGCCTGGGTCCTGGAGCGCTACACGTTCCCCTTCAAGCGGCTCGTCGACGGCCTCGTCGACCTCCCCTTCGCGCTGCCGACGGCGGTGGCCGGCATCGCCCTCGCCTCGGTGTACGCGAAGGAGGGCTGGATCGGCGGATGGCTCGCGCCGCTCGGCATCGAGGTCGCGTACACGCCGCTCGGCGTGGTCGTGGCCCTGGTCTTCGTCGGGCTGCCGTTCGTGGTGCGCACGGTCCAGCCGGTGCTGCGCGACCTCGATCCGCAGATCGAGGAGGCGGCGGCGAGCCTCGGCGCCTCACGCGGCATCACGTTCATCCGGGTGATCCTGCCGGGGATCCTGCCGGCGGCGCTGACCGGCTTCGTGGTCGCCTTCGCCCGCGGCCTGGGCGAGTACGGCTCGGTCATCTTCATCGCCGGCAACATGCCGTCGCGATCGGAGATCACGCCGCTGCTCATCATGATCCAGCTCGAGCAGTACGACTACGCCGGGGCCGCCGCCATCGCGTTCGTCTTCCTCCTGGCGTCGTTTGCGCTCCTGTTCGGCGTCAACCGGCTCACCCTGCGGCGCGTGCCGCGGGCGGAGGGCTGACGATGGCCACGACGGCGGCACGCGGCGCGGCGGCACGCTCGGTCCACCTCGACGAGTCGCGCTGGGCGCGCTGGGCGCTGACCGGCGCCGCGGTGGCGTTCCTGCTGGCGTTCCTGCTGGTGCCGCTGGCGGCCGTGTTCCACGGCGCCCTGCGCGAGGGGCTTTGGGTCTATCTCGCCGCCATCCGCGATCCTGACGCCCTCGCGGCCGTCCGGCTGACGCTTACTGTTGCGGTCATCGTCGTGCCGTTCAACCTGGTCTACGGCCTGGCGGCCGCCTGGGCGATCGCGCGCTACCGGTTCCCGGGCCGCAACGCGCTGCTCACCGCCATCGACATGCCGTTCAGCGTCTCGCCGGTGATCTCCGGCATGGTCTACGTCCTGCTGTTCGGCGCCCAGGGGCTGTTCGGTCCGTGGCTCGTCGATCGCGACATCAGGATCATCTTCGCGCTTCCGGGGATCGTCCTCGCCACCATGTTCGTCACCGCCCCGATCGTGGCACGCGAGCTGATCCCGCTGATGGAGGCGCAGGGCAGCGACGAGGAGCAGGCGGCGCTGACGCTCGGCGCGGGAGGGTTCAGGACGTTCCTGCTCGTGAGCCTGCCGAAGATCCGCTGGGGGCTGGCGTATGGAACAATCCTGTGCGCCGCCCGGGCGATGGGCGAATTCGGCGCCGTCTCGGTGGTCTCGGGGCACATCCGCGGGCGCACCAACACCCTGCCGCTGCACGTCGAGATCCTCTACAACGAGTACCGGTTCACCGCCGCCTTCGCGGCGGCGTCGCTCCTGACCCTCATCGCGCTGCTCACGCTCGGGGTCCAGGCGCTGCTCGCCCGGCGCGGCGGGCGCGCCGACGGCCACGACGCCACAAGCGCCAGGCGCGCGGCGGCCTGAGGCGATCATGCGCGGACCGCGGCTGAGCGTCCTGCTGGTCGTGCTGGCGACCGCCCTCCTGGCGCTGGCGATCGGGGCGGTGTCGCTGTCGGCCGCCCGCCTGCTCGGCCACATCGCCGAGGAGGAGGCGCTGGCCTCGGCGCGCGTCGCGGCGGCGTCAATCGTCGAAGGCCTGCAGCGGGAGCAGGATCGCATCGTGAGCGCGGCCGATCTCCTGGCCGAGCGGCTGGCGCTGAGCCGCCTCCTCGAGGGGAGCGATCGCGTCGCCCTCGCCGCGTTCCTCGACGGCTTCCGCGCCACCGTCCGCGCCGACGCCTGCGTCGTGCTGCGCGGCAGCGAGGCCGCCGCCGCCGCCGGAGAGGCGATCGAGGCCGATCTCGCCGCCCAGGCCCCCGGCCGGATCCGCGTCGCCCTGCGGCCGGGGGCGGCCGCGGGCCGGGCGCGGGTCGCCGGCTTCGCCGAAATCCCGGGGATGCGCGGGGTCACGGTGCTGGTCGCCGCCACCGCCGACATCGCCGCGCTCGCTTCACCCGGCGACGGCGCGACGCTGCGGATCCGGAGCCGCGAGGAGGTGGCGCGGGAGGGATACGGCCCGCGCTCGCCGCTGTGGGAGAGCGCCCTCCTCGGAGGCGAATCGGCGAGCCGGGCGGTGGCCCCGGAGAGCGCCCTGGTCGCCGTGGCGCCGCTCCGCAGCGGCGGGATGATCGTCGGTCTCGCCGAGGCCGAGATCCCCCGGGCGCGGGCGGTCGCGGTGCGCGACACCTGGGTGCGCCGCGTCCGCCGCATCGCCCTGGTCGTCCTCGCGCTCGCCGTGCTCGGCGCGGTCGTCATCGGCCGGCGTCTCGCCGCGCCCATCGAGGCGCTGGCGCGCACCGCCACCCGCATCGGCATGGGCGACCTCGAGACGCCGGTGGCCGCGTCGGCCGGCGGCGAGGTGGGGGCGCTGGCGCACGCCATGGACGAGATGCGCCTCAGGCTTCTCGAGGCCGGCCGCCGGCTGCAGCAGCGCCAGGCCCAGAGCGAGACGATGCTCGCCGGGATCGTCGAGGGGGTGTTCGCGGTCGACGGCGAACGGCGCGTGCGCTTCCTCAACCAGCGCGCCGCGCGGCTGCTGGGCGTCGATCCGGCCGCCGCCATCGGCCGCTTCTGCGGCGACGTCCTGCGCCCGGAAGGCCCCGACGGCACCCGGCCGTGCGAGGAGCGCTGCCCGATCCTCGACGCCCGGGCGCAGGGGCGGGGCGCCGCGGTCGAGCACCTCGCCCCGGAGGGGCGCGCCCCGATCACCGCGATCGTGACCAGCGCCGCCCCGGTGGACGACCGCCAGATCCAGCTGCTGCGCGAGGAGACCGGTCTCGAGGCGACCCGGCGCCTGCGCGACACGGTGGTGGCGAACATCTCGCACGAGTTCAGGACCCCCCTGGCGGCGCAACTGGCGTCCATCGAGATGCTGCGCGAGCGGCTCGACGATCTCGATCCGGCCGAGACCCGCCGCCTGGTGCTGGCGCTCGAACGCGGCGCCCTGCGGCTGGCGCGCCTGGTCGACAACCTCCTCGAGAGCGTCCGGCTCGACGCCGGCGAGCGCTCACTGCGCCGCGTCCCGGTCGCCATCGACGAGGTGGCGGAGGAGGCGGCGGAGGCGATGCGCCCGCTCCTCGATCAGCGCAGCCAGTCCCTGATCGTCGACCTGCCGCATCCGCTGCCGGCGGTGATCGGCGACGCCCCGCGCCTCGTCCAGGTGCTGGTGAACCTGCTCGCCAACGCCAACAAGTTCGCCCCCGCGGGCACCACCATCCGCATCGGGGCCGCGACCGAGCCGGGCTGGGTTATGCTCTCGGTCGAGGACGAGGGACCGGGCCTGCCCGAGGGCGACGACGAGGTCCTGTTCGGGCGCTTCGTGCGGCGCGCCGGCGAGGAGCCCGAGGAGAGCGGCATCGGCCTGGGGCTGTTCATCGCCCGGTCCATCGTCGAGCGGCACGGCGGCCGGATCTGGAGCGCCCCGACCGAGCGGGGCGCGCGGCTGTGCGTGCTGCTGCCGGAGGCGCCGGTTGAAGGTCCTGGTCGCGGATGACGATTTCGAGCTGGCGGAAGTGATCGGGTTCGCCCTGCGCCAGGCGGGGTACGCCGTCCTGTCGGCGCCCGACGGGCCGTCGGCGATCGAGACGTTCCACGCCGAGCGCCCCGATCTCGTGATCCTCGACGTCAACATGCCGCGCCTGGGCGGCTTCGAGGTGCTGCAACGGTTGCGCGCCGAGACCGCCGTTCCAATCATGATGCTCACCGTCCGCTCGAGCGAGGAGGACCAGGTGCGCGGGCTCGACCTCGGCGCCGACGACTACCTGACCAAGCCGTTCAGCCCGCGCACGCTCCTGGCCCGGGTGCGGGCGCTGCTGCGGCGCGGCGGCGCCGAGCGCCCGGGGAACCTCGCGGCCGGCGACCTGGTTCTCGACCCCGGCAGCCAGTCGGTGCGCGTCGCCGGCGGCGAGCCGGTGCGCCTGACCGCCCTCGAGGCGCGCCTCCTGCAGCTCTTCCTGACCAACCCCGGTGTCACCCTCCTGACCGAGAGCCTGGGCCGCCAGGTGTGGGGCCTGCGCGCCGCCGGCGACCGCACGCTCCTCAAGCAGCTCGTGCACCGCCTGCGACGAAAAGTCGAGGCGGACGCCACGGCGCCCGAGCGCATCGTGACCGTGCCCGGCGTCGGCTACCGGCTCGAAGCCGGCCCCTGAGACGGGGGGAGCCGCTACGCGGCGCCGCGCGCGCCGGCCGGGGTCGCGGCGCCGGCGGCGGCGAAGTCGACCTTGGCGACGGCGGCGTTGACCACGAAGACGCGCAGGTTGTTGCTGTCGGGATCGACGGGGATGATGAAGAACCCGGGCCTGTCGGGGGTGTAGCCGACCGTGAAGCCGGCGACGGTCTCGCCGTCCCTGAAGGTCACGACGACGCGCCGCCCCTGTCCGCGGGCGCGCGCGAGGTCCTTCTCCTCGACATGCTCCTTGCTGCCGACGAGGGACTTCACGAAGAAGACCGCCTTGAGCGCCGCGAGCGCGATCCTGACCGGCGATCGCTCGTCGCCCTCGGGGTGGACATGGAATTCGCCCCGGTTGGGGGCGAAGTCGCGCGTCGTCCCCTTGCAGACCCGGCCGTCGAGGTAGCGGGCGACGACGTGGAGGGTGGTCGGCATCGCGGTGTTCATGCGGGCTCTCCGTCGGGCGGGCGGATTGTCCGGGCGCGGCGCCCGACCCGCCGGACGGGAATCTAGGCTCCAGCCGGCCGGGCGTCAACGATCGTCCCGGCGGCGCGGCCGGGCGCACGGACCCGCCGGGCGCACGGACCCGCCGGGCGCACGGACCCGCCCGGAGCGCCGACCCGCCGGGCGGCCGATACAGCGCGGCACTCCCTCCGGCCGGTGTTAGACTGGGCCTCCGCGACCGGAGCACGCCCCGTCACGCCCCGCTCCGCGGCGCGGCCCGGAGCCAGCCATGGACAGGCAGACCCTGCGCACCTACCAGGACAGCCTGGAACGGTGCATCGCCCGGCCGGGTTTCCTCGATCGGTTCTACGAGCTGTTCATGGCCTCATCGGACGAGGTGCGCGCCAAGTTCGCCCGCACCGACTTCGAGCGGCAGAAGCAGGAGGTGCGCGCATCGCTCCACATCATGGCGCTGGCCGCCGAGGATCCGGCGCGTGAACCGGAGCGCCACCTCAAGGACCTCGCCGCGCGCCACGGCCGTCACGGCCTCGACATCGGCGCCCGTTTCTACGACCTCTGGCTCGACAGCCTGCTCGCGGCCGTGAAGGAGTTCGATCCGGAGCACAGCCCCGGGGTCGGGAAGGCCTGGGAGGCCGTCATGATGGTCGGCATCTCGTATCTCGTCTCGCACTACAACGACCCGCCTCCCGGGCCATCCCGCACCCCCGGAACACACGGCGGGTAGCAGGCCCGGCCCTCGATGTCGGCCTTTCCCACCGCGCCACCGGCCGGTCCGCCCGCAGGGCCGGGGTGGTACGACCCTTGCTGCTTCATTCTCCTCTTTGCCGGATATTGCGCCGTTCGGGCCTGATCGACGGAGCGCGGCCGGCCGGAGGGCGGATTGGGCCGCAAATGCTGCGCATGAGACGGGATGCGGCGGGAATTCCTGCCCCTCGCGGGTCGTGGCGGCGGTCGATTGGCGGCCTGGCGCACGCGGCGTTCGCCGCGGTCGTCGCCCGCTTGGCCGCCGCCGCGCTCGCCGCCACCGCCCTCGCCGCCATCCCGCGCTGCGTCGCGACCCCCGCCCTTGCCCAGGCCAACGACGACTGCCTCGCCTGCCACGCGGACCGCGCGCTCACCGGCACCCGAAAGGGGAGGCCGATTCCGGTCTTCGTCGATGCGAAACGGTTCGCCGCCTCGGCGCACGGCAGCCTCGACTGCGTCGCCTGCCACGCCGACCTCTCGGGCAAGGAGCTGCCGCACGACGAGGATCTGCAACCCGCCGACTGCGGCGCCTGCCACGACGCCATCAAGGCCCGGCACGCGCGCTCGCTGCACGGCAAGGCGGTCGCGCGCGGCGACCCGCTGGCGCCGGTCTGCTCGTCCTGCCACGGGACGCACGAGATCGTCCCGGTGCGGGCGCCCGGCTCGCCGGTCGCGCCGCTGCGGATCCCGTTCCTCTGCGGCAAGTGCCACGAGGAGGGATCGCCGGTCCAGAAACAGCGCGACATCCACCAGGATCACATTCTCGAGAACTTCTCCGAGAGCATCCACGGCGAGGGGCTGCTGCGCAAAGGGCTGATCGTCGCGCCATCCTGCGCTTCGTGCCACACCGCCCACTCGATCCTGCCGCACACCGATCCGGAGTCGTCGATCGCGCGGCGCAACATCGCCGGCACCTGCACGAAATGCCACGCCGAGATCGAGATGGTCCACCGCAAGGTCATCAAGGGCGAGATGTGGGAGAAGGAGCAGCACGTCCTGCCGGCGTGCGTCGACTGCCACCAGCCGCACAAGGTCCGCAAGGTCTTCTACGACCAGGGGATGGCGGACAGCGACTGCATGCGTTGCCACGACCGGCCCGACATCAAGGCGTCGTCCGACGGCCGGTCGCTGCACGTCCGCGCCGCCGACCTGGCGGCGTCGCGCCACGCGAAGACGTCATGCAGCCAGTGCCACGCGGGCGCGAGCCCGTCGCGCGTGCGCGCCTGCGAGACGATCAGCGCCCGCGTCGACTGTGCCGCGTGCCATGCCGAGGTCGGGCGGCAGTACCAGGAGAGCACGCACGGGCGGCTGGCCGCGACGGGCGATCCGAACGCGCCGGACTGCAAGGAGTGCCACGGGACCCACGGCGTGCTCGGCAGGGTCGACCCGCAATCCGCGATCTTCGCGACCAGCGTCCCGGCGCTCTGCGCCCGCTGCCACCGCGAGGGCCGCAAGGCCGCCGAGCGATACACCGGCAGCCAGCACGAGATCATCGAGCACTACACCGAGAGCATCCACGGCAAGGGGCTCATGAAGAGCGGCCTCACCGTGACGGCGATGTGCACCAGCTGCCACACCGCCCACGGCGTGCTCCCCGGAAGCGACCCGGCGTCGAGCGTCAACCGCCGGAACATCCCGGACACGTGCGGTCGCTGCCACCACGGCATCGCGGAGCAGTTCGAGAAGAGCGTGCACGCCACCGAGGTTGGCCTTACCAGGAGAGAGCTGCCGGTCTGCAGCGACTGCCACTCGGCGCACACCATACGGCGCACCGACGAGACCGGGTTCAAGCTCGAGATCATGACCAAGTGCGGCCGCTGCCACGAGGCGATCGCCCGCACCTACTTCGACACCTATCACGGCAAGGTCTCGCAGCTCGGCTACACCAAGACGGCGAAATGCTACGACTGCCACGGCGCCCACGACATCCTCAAGGTCGCCGACCCGCGCTCGCATCTCAGCCGCGACAACGTCGTGCAGACCTGCCGGAAGTGCCACGACGGGGCGACGCGCCGCTTCGCCGGCTACCTGTCGCACGCGACGCATCACGATCCCGACAAGTACCCGTTCCTGTACTGGACCTTCTGGGGCATGACGTCACTGCTCATCGGCACCTTCTGCGTCGGCGGGCTGCACACGCTTCTATGGATCCCGCGGGCGGTGCAGATGCGGCGCGCGCGGCAGCGCTCTGCCGCGGCGGCCGCCGGCCCCGGGCCGGTGCCCGGCTCCAAAGCGCAGTTCGAGCGCTTCACCCGCCTGAACCGCGGCCTGCACGTCGTCATGATCGTCAGTTTCATCAGCCTCGCCCTCACCGGGCTGACGCTCAAGTTCTCATACACCCCCTGGGCGCGCACGCTGTCGCGCCTGCTCGGCGGGTTCGAATCGGCCGGCTACATCCACCGGGTCGGTGCGGTGCTGATGATCGGCCTGTTCGCGACGCATATCGCCGACCTCTGGCGCCGCAAGCGCCGCGAGTACGGTTCATGGCGGGCGCTCATCCTTGGCCCCGACACCATGCTGTTCACCCGGCGCGACCTGCGCGAGGTCGTCGCCAGCCTGAAGTGGTTCCTGGGGCGCGGCCCGCGTCCGCGGTACGCACGCTGGACCTACTGGGAGAAGTTCGACTACTTCGCGGTGTTCTGGGGGATGATGGTCATCGGCTCCACCGGCCTCATGCTGTGGTTCCCCGAAACCTTCACCCTCGCCCTGCCCGGGTGGCTCATCAACGTCGCCACCATCATCCACAGCGACGAGGCGCTCCTGGCGGTCGGCTTCATCTTCACGGTGCACTTCTTCAACACCCACCTGCGTCCCGAGAAGTTCCCCATGGACATCGTGGTGTTCACCGGGCGGATGCCACTCGAGGAGTTCCGCGAGGACAAGCCGGACGAGTACGACGCCCTGGTTCGAAGCGGCCGGCTCGCGGAGCACCTGGTCGAGCCCTACCAGCCGATCGTCATCCGCACGGTGCGGGTCTTCGCCTGGGCGGCGCTCTCCCTGGGGTTTCTCATCGTCCTCTGGATCGTCTACGCCATGCTGTTCGCCTATCGCTGAGGCGTCTCACTTCTTCAGCAGCGCCTCCATCTCGTCCATGACTCCGTTCATGTCCGCCATGGCGGCGTTGAACGGCGCCGAGGTGGTCATGTCGACGCCGGCGTCCCTGAGCAGGTCGATGGCGTACTTCGACGACCCCGACGACAGCATCGTGAGGTAGGCGTCGCGCGCCTTCGTCGCCGGCTTCGCGGCCGCCGCCTCCGCCAGTATCCCCCGGGCGAGCGACGACGACGCGACGACGCTGGTGGCGTACTGGTAGACGTAGAAGTTGTAGAAGAAGTGCGGGATGTAGGCCCACTCGACGCCGTACAGGTCGTCCACCTTGCAGACCCCCTGCGCGTCGCCGTAGTACTCCTTGAGCATGCCGCGGTAGAGCGTGGTCAGCTTCTCGCCGGTGAGCGGCTCGCCGCGCTCCTCGATCTCGTGGATCCGCAGCTCGAACTCGGCGAACATCGTCTGCCTGAACAGCGTCGTCCTGAGGGTCTCGAGCCGGCTGCCGAGCAGGAACAGGCGCACGTCGGTGTCCTTCGTCTGCTTCATCATGAAGTCGAGGAGCAGCGCCTCGTTGAGGGTCGAGGCGACCTCGGCGATGAAGATCGGGTAGTCGGCGTTCACGAACGGCTGCGCCCGGCTCGAGAGGTACGTGTGCATCGAGTGCCCCGACTCGTGGGCCACCGTCGAGACCTCGTCGTAGAGCCCGGTGAAGTTCTGCAGCTGGTACGGATGCACCCCGTAGACGCCGGTGCTGTAGGCGCCCGACTTCTTGCCGGTGGTCGGCATCCAGTCCACCCAGCGATCGGCGAATCCCTTCCTCAGGCCCGCGACGTAATCGGAGCCGAGCGGCGCCACCGCCTTGAGCACCAGGTCCTGTGCCTGCTCGGGCGTGTAGCGCTGGTCGACCGACCCGACGATCGGCGCGTACAGGTCCTCGTAGGCGAGCGCGTCGAGCCCCATCATCCGCTGGCGCAGCCGGAGATAGCGGTGCAGGGTCGGCAGGTTGGCGCGCACGTCGGCGATCAGCTGGTGGTACACCCGGGGCGGCACGTTCGCCGGGAAGGTCGCCGCGGCGAGGCACGAGTCGAACCTGTGCACGTCCTTGTTGAAGACGTGCGCCTTGACGTTGGCGTCGAGCGCCGCGCCGAAGGTGCCGGTGTAGTCCCGGAGGGCGCCGAAGAACGCCCGGAACGTCCGCACGCGCTCGTCGCGGTTCGCCGCGGCGCGGTGCTTCGTGTAGGCCTGCGCGTCCATCCGCACCTTCCCGCCGTCCGGCAGGGCGACCTCGGGGAACGGGAACTCCGCGTTGGCGAAGATGTCGCGGATCGTGCCGCCGGCATCCGCCAAGTCTCCGGTCCGGGCGATGATCGTCTCCTCGGGCGCCGTGAGGGTGTGCGGCGCCCAGCGCACGATGTCGTCGAGGTAGATGGCGTACGGCTTCAGGCGGGCGTCACGGGCGATGAAGTCCTTCACCGTGTCGGCGCCGATGGCGAGGATCTCGGGGCGCATCCAGGCGATCGCACTGCCGTACTGCACCGCCAGCAGCCGGGCGGCCTGGTTCATCTCCATCCGCTTCTGATCGCGCGTGTCCTCGTCGCTGCGCATGCTGGCATAGACGTACAGGCGCTGCAGGGCCCGGGCGATCTCCATCGCGGCGTTCGCCGCCGTCTGGAGCGCCTCGGGCGACTCGCCGAGCGTCCCCTTGAACCTCGCCAGCCCGGGGATGCGCAGGGTGACCTCCGCGCGGGCCTTCTGCCAGGCGTCGTCGGAGGGATACAGATCGGCGGTGTTCCACGTGTACTTCCCGGGCACGCCGGCGCGCTCCGCGGCCATGACCGGGAGCGCCGCCGCCAGGATCGCGGCGCGCAGCAGGATCGGCGATTTGCAGCGTCTCATGGGGGTTCTCCTCGTCATGTGGGTCCGGCCGGTCGGTGCGACAGCGGGATTCTACGTCCGCCGGGCGATCCGGCGTCAACCGGCCCGTTGCCCAGGGCCCCGTCAAAGTCCGGTAAGGCAGTTGTCGCGGCCGAGTTGACTGGGGGGACTGGCGCCCGGGGTTGTTTTCTGCCATCCTGCAGGCCGTGAGCGATTGGTCCAGGGCGCGAGTCGGTCGAC
>Ga0247727_10003151_pt1 | contig 36829 bp, 25 predicted proteins | sample WisWelCaveWW1625_FD_202498 | JGI IMG/M metagenome (GOLD analysis project Ga0247727, IMG submission 202498) | Biofilm microbial communities from Wishing Well Cave, Virginia, United States - WW16-25 | ecosystem: Environmental > Aquatic > Deep subsurface > Groundwater > Cave microbial mat | place...
TTGTTCCAGCGCACCGCGCTGTCGAGAAAACCGGAAGCCGTCATCTCGGCGGAGATCACCAAGCTCCGGGACGGGCAGATGAGCACCGACCTCGTCTTCCGCGACCCTTACCTGCTTGATCTGCTCGGCTTGAAGGGCACCTACAGCGAGCGCGACCTCGAGAGCGCTATCCTGCGTGAGATCGAAGGTGTGTTGCTGGAGCTGGGCTCGGGCTTCGCCTTCGTCGCCCGACAAAAGCGCATGAGCGTAGGCAAGGACGATTTTCATCTCGACTTGCTCTTCTTCCACCGCCGCCTGCGCCGGCTGATTGCCGTCGAATTGAAACTGGAGTCTTTCCAGCCTGCGCATGTTGGCCAGATGGAGCTGTACCTGCGCTGGCTGGACAAACACGAACGCGCTCCCGGCGAGGAAGCCCCGATCGGACTCATTCTGTGCGCCTCCGCCGACGCCGAGCAGGTGGAGTTGCTTCAGCTCGATGCCAAATCCATCCGCGTCAGCGAGTACCTCACGGAGTTGCCGCCGCTACCCCTGCTTCGCGCCCGGCTGCACCAGGCCATCGAACATGCGCGGGAGCAGGCGGCCAGACGGCTCCCCGGCTCAGGGGAACAGCCGTGAGCGACGACGCCATGCAAGCGATCCGCACCCTCGCGGGCAGTATGCGGGATCTTCAGCGGCAGGCTGCGCAGCAATACCTGCCGGTTGTTGATGACATCTTGAGCACCCGCTCCCGCGATACCCAGCACATTGAGCATACGCTCGATGGCCTGCTCGACTTCTGCGGCCACGAACCCGTGCTGCAACTCTACAAGAAGCTCTGTCGCCACTATTGGGCCATCGACCCCGCCGCGACCGCTTACTACATCAACGCTTACCGCGAATACTGGGATAGCGACGAACCGGGAGGCCAGCCGTGATCGCCGACCTCAAGCCGTATGCGGAATACAAGGAGTCTGGCTTGCCGTGGCTCGGGCAGGTGCCGGGGCATTGGGAGACCCGGCGATTGCGGCACGCGTCTGACATGCGAGTGAGCAACGTCGATAAGCACACGAAGCCGGCCGAGACGCCGGTGCGGCTGTGCAACTACGTGGAGGTCTACAAGAACGAGCGCATTCGCGAATCCACCCGCTTCATGGCGGCAACCGCCAGTGAGGACGAGCGCATCCGGTTTGGCCTTCGCAAAGGCGATGTTCTCATCACGAAGGACTCGGAGCAGTGGAACGACATCGGCGTGCCAGCAATCGTCGAGTGCGAGGCGCCGGACTTGGTCTGCGGATACCACCTTGCGATTCTCCGCGCGCGACCTGGCCTGCATGGGGCGTTTCTTCATAGGGCGCTTGAGAGCCACTTCATCGCCGCGCAGTTCCACGTCGAGGCGAATGGAGTCACTCGTTACGGGCTGTCACACGGAGCGATCCAGGGCGTGGCTATCCCGCTCCCCCCGCCCGCCGAGCAGGCGGCGATTGTGCGGTTTCTAGACTGGGCGAGCGGGCGGCTGGAGCGGGCGAGCCGGGCGAAGCGGAAGGTGATCGCGCTGCTCAGCGAGCAGAAGCAGGCCATCATCCACCGCGCCGTCACCCGCGGCCTCGACCCCTCCATCCCCCTCAAACCCTCCGGCATCCCCTGGCTCGGCGACATTCCGCAGCATTGGGAGGTGTCGAGGGTCAAGAACGAGTTTCGCAGTTTGAACACGCGGCGAGTGCCTCTGAATGCGGTCGAGCGCGGAGCAATGACCTCGAGGACCTACGACTACTACGGCGCATCCGGAGTAATCGACAAGGTCGACGACTACCTCTTCGACGATGAGCTTCTGCTCATTGCGGAGGATGGGGCCAATCTGGTTCTTCGCAATCTGCCGCTTGCGATCATCGCGAGCGGCAAGTTCTGGGTGAACAACCACGCCCATATTCTAGAACCGAGGCGCGGCAGCATTGTCTACCTCGCCCACCTCCTCGAGACATTGAACTATTCACCCTGGATTTCAGGAGCAGCGCAACCCAAGCTCACTCAGGATCGGCTGCTGTCCATTTCAATCGCTGTAGCGCCGCCTGACGAACAGGACGCGATCGTTCGCCACACTTCAGAGCAGACGCGCCCCCTCATCACCGCCATCTCCCGCCTCGAACGTGAGATCGAGCTCCTCCGCGAATACCGCACACGCCTCGTCGCCGATGTAGTGACAGGCAAACTCGATGTGCGCGAGGCGGCGGCGCGGCTGCCTGAGAACGCCCCGCCCGACATTGCCGAGGACGATACCGACCTGAGCGATGAGACCGAGGCCGCTGACGGGGAGGCCGCCGTATGACCACCGACACTAGCGAGAAGGGCCTCGAAACCCTCATCATGCGGCAGATGACCGGCACGGATGGTCTCGCCGTCACGCCGAACAGGGTCGCCGAACGACCGCCGCCCTACGGCGGCACCGGCTACACCGCAGGCAGCGCGCGGGACTACGACCGCGCCTACGCCCTCGATGTGCCGCAGCTCTTCGCCTTCCTGCGCGCTACCCAGCCCGATGTCTTCAAGAATCTGACGCTGGCCGACGCGAGCGACACCAAGGACATCAACCGCCTCAAGTTCCTCGCCCGCCTCTCCGCCGAGATCGGCAAGCGCGGCGTTATCAATGTGCTGCGCAAGGGCCTGGAACACGGGCCGGTACACTTCGATCTGTTCTACGGCACGCCGTCGCCGGGCAACGCCAAGGCCGAGGCGCTGCACGCGCAGAACCGATTCTCGATCACGCGCCAGCTCGCCTACAGCATGGACGAGACGCGCCGCGCGCTCGACCTGGGCCTGTTCATCAACGGCCTGCCCATCGCCACCTTCGAGCTGAAGAACAGCCTCACCAAGCAGACCGTCGAGGACGCCGTCGTGCAGTACAAGCGCGACCGCGACCCGCGCGAGCGGCTGTTCGAGTTCGGCCGCTGCGTGGTGCACTTCGCGGTGGACGACAGCGAGGTGGAGATGTGCACCGAACTGGCGGGCAAGCGCTCGTGGTTCCTGCCCTTCAACAAGGGCCACAACGACGGCGCGGGCAACCCGCCCAACCCGCACGGCCTCAAGCCCGACTACCTCTGGAAAGTGGTGCTCGCCCCGGCGGGGCTGACCAACATTCTCGAGAACTACGCGCAGATCGTCGAGGAGAAGGACCCGCGCACCGGCAAGAAGAAGCGCAAGCAGGTGTGGCCGCGCTACCACCAACTGGGCGTGGTGCGGCAGGCGCTGGCCGACGTGCGTGCCCACGGTGCGGGCAGGCGCTACCTGATCCAGCACTCGGCGGGCAGCGGTAAGTCGAACTCCATCGCGTGGCTTGCGCACCAGCTCATTGGATTGAAGCGCGACGGCCATCAGGCGCATGGGGAGGTCTTCGACTCGGTGATCGTGGTCACCGACCGGCGCCTCCTCGACGACCAGATCCAGACGACCATCAAGCAGTTCATGCAGGTGGGCGCAACCGTGGGCCACGCTGAACGGTCCGGTGACCTGCGCAAGTTCATCGAGGAGGGAAAGAAGATCATCGTCTCGACGGTGCAGAAGTTCCCCTTCATCCTCGACGAGATCGCGACTGAAGGCGGCAAAACCTTCGCCATCATCATCGATGAAGCACACTCCAGTCAGGGCGGCAAGACCTCGGCAGCGATGAGCCAGGCGCTCGGTGCCCCGGCTGCGGGTGAAGAGGACGGGCCCGACCCCGAGGACACGGTGAACGAGGCGCTCGCCAAGCGCATGGCGGCTCGCAAGATGCTGACCAACGCCAGCTACTTCGCCTTCACCGCCACGCCCAAGAACAAGACGCTCCAGATGTTTGGCGAACCGCTACCGCCCGACGCCGAGGGCAAGGTCAAGCACCGGCCCTTCCATAGCTACACCATGAAGCAGGCGGTCGAGGAGGGTTTCATCCTCGATGTGCTGAAGACCTACACACCGGTGGACAGCTACTACAGGCTGGTCAAGAAGACCGAGGACGACCCGGAGTTCGACACCAAGCGGGCGAAGAAGAAACTGCGCCGGTATGTGGAGAGCCACGACCACGCGATCCGGCTCAAGGCCGAGATCATGGTGGACCATTTCCACGAGCAGGTGATGGCCGCCGGCAAGATCGGCGGGCAGGCGCGGGCGATGGTGGTCACCAGCGGCATCGAACGGGCGATTCAGTACTACCACGCCTTCAAGACGTATCTCGTGGAGCGCAAGAGCCCGTATCAGGCGATCGTCGCGTTCTCGGGCGAGCACGACTACGGCGGCGCGAGGGTCAGCGAGGTGTCGCTCAACGGTTTTTCAAGCGTCGACATCGCCGGCAAGATCCAGACCGACCCGTATCGCTTCCTGATCTGCGCCGATAAATTCCAAACCGGCTACGACGAGCCGCTGCTGCACACGATGTACGTGGACAAGCCGCTCTCGGGCATCAAGGCGGTGCAGACCCTGTCGCGGCTCAACCGTGCGCACCCGCAGAAGCACGACTGCTTCGTGCTCGACTTCCAAAACAACAGCGAGGCGATCACCTTTGCCTTCCAGGACTACTACCGCACCACGCTGCTCGCCGAGGAGACCGACCCCAACAAGCTGCACGATCTGAAGGCGGCGCTGGATGCTGCGCAGGTGTATTCGCCGGAGCAGGTGCAGCAGGTGGTGGCGTTGTTCCTCGGCGACGCCGAGCGCGACCAGCTCGACCCGATCCTCGATGCCTGCGTCGCGGTCTATGTGGACAGGCTCGACGAGGACGGTCAGGTGGACTTCAAGGGCAAGGCCAAGGTGTTCTGCCGCACCTACGGATTCCTCTCGTCGGTGATTCCCTACAGCAATGCGGAGTGGGAGAAGCTGTCCATCCTGCTCAATCTGCTGACGCCGAAGTTGCCGGCGCCGCAGGAGGAGGACCTCGCCAAGGGTATCCTCGAAGCCATCGACATGGACAGCTACCGCGTCGAGAAGAAGGCGATGCTCAAGATCGCGCTGACGGACATGGACGCCGAGATCGAGCCCGTGCCGACCGAGGCGGGCGGCCGCAAGAGCGAACCCGAGATGGATCGGCTGAGCAACATCCTCAAGACGTTCAACGATCAATTCGGCACGCTATTCGCCGATACCGACCGTGTCGCCAAGCGGATCCGTGACGACATCGCGCCGCAGGTCGCCGCCGACAAGGCCTACCAGAACGCCAAGGAGAACACGCCGCACACCGCGCGCATGGCCCACGACCAGGCGCTCGGCAAGGTGATGCAGCACCTCTTGAAGGACGACACGCAGATCTACAAGCAGTTCGTCGAGAACGAGTCGTTCAAGCGCTTCGTCGGCGATATGGTGTATGCGATCACGAGTCCGTGACGTAGCGTGTCCGACGCGGGCTAACAACAGCATGCAGCGGACGGTCCGCTGCGCGCCGCAGCTGATGCTGGGCCTTAGGCAGCCACCCCAACAGCCTCTCGCCCGTAGCGTCTCGGAGAATCAGAGAAGCGGGGCATTGCAATCGCACACCATGCGATAGATCGGGCGTCTGCAACGTCACCATCCGGCGACACGGCGCAGGGTGCGGAAATCCCTCTCGTGATCGCACCGCTCCCGCAACGCCAAGGTCGCGATCACTCCCTGAACTCGGCCGCGCCATCACGGCGGGGCGGCCCGGCGCACACGCCGCGCTTGCTGCTCAACACGAACTCCGCAATCTCACGCACCGCAGCGACGGGATCATCCTTCAGCGCCTCCGCCGCCGCGCGCGCGCCCTCCTCGCCCGCGAAGATCCTCCGCAGCGCCAGCCGGATCGCGCTGCGCTCCTCGCTGCCGAATCCAGCGCGGCGCAACCCGATCGTATTGGACGCGCGCCAGCGCGTCGGGTGCGAGCCGGTGACGATGGAGAAGGGGGGGGCGTCCAGACTCACGACCTGGGCGCCGGTCACCAGCGTGAGCCGGCCGACGCGGCCATACTGGTGCACCCCGCAATAGGCGGAAAGGATGGACTTCTCGCCGACCACGCTGTGCCCGGCGAGCGCGGCGCAGTTCACCAGGGTGGCGCCGGCGCCGAGCCGGGCGTTGTGGCCGACGTGGCTCCCGGTCATCAGGCGCGCGTCGTCGCCGACCACGGTCTCGCCCTCGCCGGTGGCGCGGTGTACGGTCACGTGCTCGTGCATCATCACCCGCGCGCCGATCCGCACCCGGGTCCGCTCGCCCTGATACTTGTCGTCCTGCGGCACCCCGCCGAGCACCGATCCGGTCCCGACCGTGCAATCCGGGCCCAGCGTCGTCCGGCCCAGTAGATGCACGAAGGGTCCGATCTTGCAGCGATCGCCGACCTCGACACCGGGCTCGATCACGGCGTAAGGGCCGACCTCCACGCCGTCGCCGAGTTCCGTCCCGGGGAGGATCACGGCCGTCGGATGGATGCTGCGCCCCACGATTCCTTCCAGCACGCAGGGATTCTAAGCGAGAATAGTTCCGACTCCCTCCAGGCCGTCGCGTATGCTGCCAGAGCGCACGGCCGGGCGTGAGCCCGTTCCCTGCTCCGCCCTCGCCGGCGGCAATCCCTGCACCCGACCTCGCCCTGCATGCACCCGGCTTCCTCGCAGGCACTCCTTGCGCTGCTGACCGCCACCTGCGCGGTCCTTCCGGCCTCCCGCGCCCTCGCGCAAGACCCCGGATACGAGCGCTCTTATGTGATTCGCGCCGACGCCGCGTGGCGCACGCCGACGGACCGGATCAGCCCCGCCTTCGTGGGGGTGGATCAAGGCAGGATCGAGTGGATCTCCAAGACCAACCGCGCCGAGGGCGGGCGCGGCGGCCTGATCCCGACAAAGCCGCCGAAGGTGATCGAAGTCAAAGGCACCCTCGCGGCGGGCATCGTGGACGCATGGTGCAGGCTCGGACCCGGCGACCTGCTCGCGGAAGACCGCGACCTACTCGCGAAAGGCCGCGACCAGCCGCTGCGCCGCGTCACGGATGCCTTGCCCTTGCAGCGGCAAGGCGAGGACTCGCTTTTCGTTGCGCAGGTGCTCGCCGCGCGCAACTCCGGCATCGCCGCGCTTTACATCTCCAGCGGCACCGGACGCCTGCGCAGCGGCGTCGGCACCGCCGCGGGCTTCAGCGGCTTCGATCTGCCGGTCGCAAAGGGCATCCAGGCGCTCGATTGCGCGGTCGGAATCGCGCTTGGTGCGCAATCCACCTATGCGGCGCAGGATCTCGTGGACGCCTTCGGCGAAGCCAAGGACTGGCGCGAGTCGCTCGATGAGCATCGCGAGAAGATGGAGCAGTACGACAAGGACATGGAGGAGTACCGGAAGAAGTTCGACGAGTACGCCAAAAAGAAGGCCGAGTCCGAGGGCAAGGAGACCAAGGAGGCCAAGGAGAAGGAGCCGGCGAAGAACGGCGACAAGAAAGAAGGTGGGGATAAGCAAGCAGGGGAAAAGAAAGAAGAGGAAAAGAAAGAAGGGGAGAAGAAAGAGGGCGAGAAGAAGGATGAGGAGAAGAAGGACGAGGCGCCGAAGCGTCCGGAGCGGCCCAAGGAGCCGAAGCCCGACGCGGCGCGCGACCTGATCCTGGACGCCTTCGACGGCGAACTCGCGGTGCGCGTCGCCGCCGATGACGCGGAGGACATCCGCCTGCTGCTCGCCGCGCAGGAGGAGCACGGTCTAGATCTCGTGATCCTGGGCGGCTACTGGGCCGATCAGGTCGCCGGCGCGCTCGCCGACGCCGACGTACCGGTGATCCTCGCCGCGCTGCCCGATCACCACGCGCGCCGCTACCCGGACCGCAGCCTCGCCGCGCGCTACCGCGCCCTCCGCGCCGCCGGTGTCACGGTCGCTCTGGCCAGCGGCGGCGGCGAAAGCGAACAATCGCTGCTGCTCGCGCGCGCCGGCGAACTCGTGGCGGCCGGCGAGGACCCCGCGGAGATCTGGGCCGCGCTCACGGCTGTGCCCGCGCGGATCCTTGGCCTCGGAGGGGAATACGGAACGCTCGCTGCGGGCTGCAGCGCCTCGATGGTGCTCTTCGAGGGCACCAGCCCCTTCGATGCGTCCACTCCCTTCAAGGCGCACAAACCCCGCTGAACATGCTTGCCGCGCTGCTGATCTCGCTGATTCCCGTCCAGCAGGCCGACGTCGCGCTGCGCCCGCGCGCGATCGTCGCCGAGGATGGACGGCTCGTCGAAGGCAAGGTCGTCGTGGTGCGCGGTGAGCAGATCCACGCGCTCATGGACGCCCCGCCGGCCGGCGCGCGCATCGTGGACCTCGACGGCGTGCTCGCGCCGGGCATGGTGGACGCCTTCTCGCGTGCCGGAGCCGCCGGCCGCATCGGCGAGGACGCCCACGCGCTGGCGCCCGGCCTGCGCGCAGCCGACGGCGCCGACCTGGACCAGAAGAATTGGGAGGACCTCGCCGCGCGCGGCGTCACCACCGTTCACCTCGTTCCGGAGCCGAGCAACGTGCTTGCCGGCTTCGGCGCGCTGCTCGCCACCGAGGGCCTCAAGCGCCAAGTCGCCGAGACCACCGTGCAGGTGGTGTCGCTGACCGGCTGGACCTACGACGAGCGCGTCGGGCCGACCGCGCTGGCCGGATGTCTGGAACTGCTCGAGCAGGGTCTCGCCGACGCCGGTCCCGCCGCGACGCGTGCCGGATTGCTGGTGTTCGTCGAGAACGCCGAGGGCATCCGCGGCGCCCGCGCGCTGTTCGAGCGCGCCGGGATCTCGCAGCGGCACTTCGTGCTGTTCGGCGATCCGGGAACCTATGCCGGCGAAGCCGCGGGCGAACTCGTGTGCCTGCCCGCGATCGGCGCTGGCGGCGCGCGCGCGCGCGAAGCCGAGGTGCTGGAACGCTTGCACGCCGCGGGCACGCGCGTCGCATATGGCACGCTGAATGGCGAGGGCGGCCATGACGCGCTGCGCCACGCCGCGATGCTGCACGCGCGCGCGACCGGCGACCCCGGTGCCGCCTGGGCCGCCGTCACGCGCAACGCCGCCGAGGTGCTCGGGCTCGGCGACCGCATTGGGCACATCGCCGCCGGCGCGCGCGCCGACCTGGTGCTGTGGACCGGCCACCCGCTCGACGCCGCCGCGCGCGTGCAGGCCGTGATGATCGGCGGCCAAACGGTGTTTGCGGCCGCGCCGCAGGAGCGCTGATGCTGTCCCTTCTCCTCTTCGTAGCGCAATCGCTGACCGTGACCGCCGAGAAGGTGCACCTCGGCGACGGGCGAGTCCTCGGCGTCGCGACCGTGCGCATTGACAAGGGACGTATCGTCGCGGTCACGCCGGGCGGCGATCCGGACGCCGACGGCGCGCACCTGACGCCCGGCCTGGTGGACGCCTACACCTTCCTCGGCGTGGGGCAGGAGACGGTCGAGCACTCGCGCGAGATCACCGCGGGCCACCGCGTCGCCGACACTGCGCGCCTTGACGGCGAATCCTTCCTGCGCGCGGCGCGCGAAGGCGTGACCACCGCCTACATCAGTCCGGACAGCCTCAACGTGATCGGCGGGCTCGGCGCGATCGTCAAGACCTACGGCGGCCGGCCGGCCGACCTCTTCGCCGAATCCGGCGCCGCCGCGCGCGTGCTGCAGCCCGCAGCCGGCCTGCGCGTGGTGATCGGCGTGGACGCCTTCTACGACAACTACACGCCGAGCGGCGAGTTCACCAACAGCAGCCACGCGCGCCGCCCGACCACGCGGATGGGCTCGGTGTGGGAGATTCGCAACGCATTTTTCACCGCGCAGCAGTACCGCGCCGCGCGTCAGGGGGGGGCGAAGATCGCCGACCGCGACCTCGACGCGCTGGTCGCGGCGCTGGAAGGGCACGTGCCGGTGCGCGTGCTCGCGCGCAAGCACCACGACGTGCAGACCGCGCTGCGATTGCAGAAAGAGTTCGGCTGGCCGCGCTTGATCCTGGAGGAGGCCACCGAGGGCTATCTGGTGAAGGATCTGCTGCGTCAGTCCGGCGTCGCGGTGGTCACCGGGCCGGCGGCCGACCTGCGCGCGCGCTCGGTGTCGAGCGGCCCGACCTTCGAGCAGTTGCGTTTCGCTGCGGAACTGAAGCCGATCTGCTGCGAACACCTGCACGAGGACAACCCGTACTTCGCGCACGAGCCGCTGGACGAGAACTACGGCCAAATCGAGATCCCGTCCTACCTGCGCGACCTCTTCCTGCTGGCCGCGCCGCGCTACGGCGCCGCCGCCGGCTTCCAGGTCGGCCGCTGGCAGGAGGCCGACGCATCCACGCCGGCGCTGGCCGCGCTGCTCGCGGGCGCCGGCGTGCCGCTGGTGCTCGGCGCCGGCGAAGCCTACGACTTCACGCACTCCGAGGCCGGCGCGATCCATCAGGCGCGCACCGCGGTGCGCTGGGGCCTGCCCGCCGAGCAAGCGCTCCCGCTCGTCACCTCGCGCGCGGCCGAACTGCTCGGTCTCGGCGACCAGGTCGGCAAACTCGCCGCGGGTTACGACGGCGATCTCGTGCTGTGGTCCGGCGATCCGCTGGACCCCGCCTCGCGACCCCTGCTCGTGGCCGTGGACGGCCGCGTGGTGCTCGACCAACGCCCGAAGGACTGATCCGCGCATGCGAATTCCCGCTCTGCTCCTCTCCGTACCCGCCCTCGCCGCCGCGCTGCCCGCGCAGGACGGAGCGATCGCGATCCGCGCCGGCAAGGCCGTGCTGGCCGACGGCAGCACGCTCGAGAACGTCACGCTGGTGGTGCAGGACGGCCGCATCGCCGTCTTCGGCGGCGCCGACGTCGAGATTCCCTTCGACGTGCTGCTGCACGAGTGGCCGGCCGCGACGATCTTTCCGGGCTTTCTCGAGGCGCAGTCCTCGGGCGGCCTCGACCGGCCGAACGAGAACATCCCGATCGCGCCCTTCCTCGATGTCAAGGACTCCATTGACCCGGTGTCCTTCTTCTTCGAGGACGCGCTGCGCCAGGGCACCGTGGCGCTCGGCATCATGCCGGGCCACGACACGGTGATCGGCGGGCGCGGACGCGTGGTCGCGCCGACCGGCATGACGGTCGAGCAGATGACGCTGGCGGAAAACCTGGGCATGAAGATGGCCTTCGGGCCCAAGCGCGGCTGGAGCCGGTCCTCGCAACTGGCTGAATTGCGCGAAGCAGTGGCGGGCCTGGACCGCAGCCTGCGCGACCACGGCCAGCGCCTCCTGGACGGCGAGGATGTCAAGTCCGAGAAGGAGCGCCTGCTGACCGCAGAGGAGAAGAAGAAGGCGAAGGACGAGGAGGAGCCGTGGAACCGCGTCGCGGGCGTCGTGCGCTACGGCGAGGACTTCCCCGGCAAGGCGCTGATCGCGAATCTCGACCTCGACGACGGGCAGTTGGGCCTGCTGCGCATCCTCAACGGCGAGGAGCGGCTGTGGGTCTGGTGCCCGACTGCGACCGACGTGATGCACGCCAAGCAATGGCTTGAGGAGAAGAATCTCCTCGCAGACACGGTCTTCGTGGTCTCCAGCGCCGCGTGGAAGGCCGCCGACCTGCTCGCCGGCGCCGGGCTCGGCGTCGTGATTGACGGGGACCCCTGGCACGTCGAGCGCGATCCGATCACCTGGAAGGAGGTGCGCACCTTCGCGCCGCTGAAGTTCCATGAGGCCGGCATCCCCTTCGCGCTGGGCAGCGACCCGGGCCGCGTCGGTCCGGATCGCCTCGGCTATCAGGCCGCGCTGTGCGTCCGCGAAGGCCTGCCGCGCGCCGCCGCGCTGGCCGCCGTCGCCGCGACGCCCGCGAAATTCTGGGGCCTCGAGGCGCGGCTCGGCCGCTTCGAACCCGGCGCCGACGGCACCTTCCTGATCCTCGACGGCGATCCGCTGGGCGCGGAGACCCACGTGCTCGAGGCGTGGATCCGCGGCGAGAAAGCCTACGACCGCACGCAGGACAAGCGCCTGCAGCGGCTGTTGGAGGGCCGGGACCAGTGACGATGAAGGCCCTTCGCCTCGCCCTCGCGGCCGCGCCGGCGGCGCTCGCGCTGCCGTTGCTGCTCGGCGGCACGGGCGGTCACTCCTCCGCAGGCGCAGCCGCGCAACCCGCCGCCCCGACTACCTCCGCCGGCCCGGCCGTCGCCTACCACGCGGCGCGGATCTACCGCAGCGGCGGCGACTTCCTCGACGACGCCTGCCTGCTGGTGGCGGACGGCCGCGTCGTCGGCGTGGTGCCTGCCGCGCAACTCCCGCCGCTGACGCCGGTCGTCGAACTCGGCGACGCAGTGCTCTTCCCCGGCCTCGTCGCCGCCGACTCCACGCTGTCCGGTTCCGCAGGCCAGGGCGACCTCTCGCTCGGCGCGCACCGGCGCGCGCTCGACTCCTTCGATCCGTGGAGCGACGCATCGAAGATCCTCGAGCACGGCATCACCACGATCTACCTCTCGCCGGACCGCAACCGCCTGATCGGCGGACGCGGCGCCGTTGTCAAATCCGCCGGCGAGCCGCGCGTGCTGCGCCCGGAGTGCGACCTGCGCGTGGATCTCACGCCTGACGCCTGGTTCCCGCCGAACTACTTCCGCCCGCCGATCCCGCCCACCAGCGAGAATCCGCTGTTGCCGGCCAAGGCGCAACCGCCGACCTCGCGCCCCGGCGCGCTGCTCGCGCTGCGCCAGGCGCGTGCGGACGCGCTGACCGCCGCGCCGGGCTCCGATCCGAACGCCGACGGGCTGCGCTCGTTCCTTGCCTCTGCGGATCCGCTGCGCGCCGTTGTCAACACCACCGACGAGGCGCTCGCCGCCTGGACGCTCGCCGCCGAATGGCGCAAGCCGCTGGTGCTCGACGGCCTGGCGCAGGTGGACGCGGCGCGGCTGCGCGCCGAGGCCGCGGGGCGCGACACGCTGCTGCTGTTCGCGGTGCCGCTGTTCGCGGGCACGCCCGACCTCGGCGCCGCGTGGGAGCCGCCGAAGCCCGGCCTGCTGCAGGAACTGGCGGCGCTGGGACCCGTCGCGGTGCGGCCGGGCCCGCACGCGCGCTGGACCTGGCTGTGGGAGGCCGCTGCGGCTGCGGTCGGTTACGGGCTCACGGAGCCGCAGGCGCTCGACGCGGTCACCGCGGTGCCGGCGCGGATTCTCGGCGTCGCGGATCGCGTCGGCTCCTTGCAGAACGGCCGCGACGCGGATTTCGTCGCGCTCTCGGGCGCGCCGCTCGATCCGGCGACGCGCGTGCTCGAGGTCTACGTCGGCGGCCGGCGCGTCTGGTCGGCCGAGGACCTCGACGCTCCGGCGCGGCTGGCGCAGAAGAAGTCCTCCTCCGCGACCGTCGAGCCGGTGGTCGTGCGCGCCGGGACGCTGTGGACCGGCGACGGCCCGCCGCTGACCGGCGGCGCGGAAGTGCTGCTGCAGCACGGGCGCGTGATCGCGGCCGGCCGCAGCGTGCCGCACCCGCCCGGCGTGCGCGTGCTCGACGCCGGCGCCGACGCGCACATCACGCCCGGCTTCCTCGACGCGCGCTCGGTGCTCGCGGCCGGCGACGTGTCCGACGCGCGCGTGGACCTCGGACGCCTCGCCGCGGGTTCGCTGTTCTCCGAGGCGTGGCTGCCCGTCGCGCGCGCCGGCGTGACCACGCTGGTAATCGGCGCGAGCGGCCTGCCCGGCTCCGGCGCGCGCGCCAGCCTTGTCAAGACCGCGGCGGCCTCGTCCGCGGATTCTTCGCTGCGCGACCGCTTCGTGGTGTTTTTCGACCTGCGCTCGCGCGACCGCGCGCAGGGCGCCGAAGCGCTCAAGGGCCAGTTGCAGCGCGGCAAGGCCTACGCCGAGAAATGGCAGAAGTACCGCGAGGAGCGCGCCAAGTGGGAGGAGGAGCAGGCCAAGAAGAAGTCGGAGGAGCGCTCGGGCAGCGAGAAGGAACTGCGCCAGCGCCTGGCCAAGGGCGAGGCCCCGGCCGTCGAGGAGGAGAAGAAGGAGGACGGCGGCGACAAGAAGGAGGCCGCGGAGGAAGAGGAGAAGAAAGAGGTGGATCCCCTCAACGGCCTGTGGGAAGCCACGATCACCCACCAGATGCTGCCGCAGCCGATCGAGATCCAGTTGCGCCTGCACCACGAGGGCTCCAAGTTGACCGGTGTGTTCTCGTCGCCCGAGGCGCCCGGCGAGGAAATCGAACTCGAGGGCACTTACGACGCGGCGACCAAGTCCATCCGCTTCGAGATGCCGACCGAGGTCGGCAACGCGGTGCTGACCGGCAAGATCACCGCGCCCGACGTGATGGAGATGCGCGCCGAACTGGCCGGCCTGGGCTCGCTCGACTTCACCGCCAGCCGCACCGAGGTGGAGGACAGCGGTCCGTCGCTGGCCCGCAAACGCACGAAGACCGACGAGGGCCCGCAGCCGCCGCCCGCCGACTGGGGCCTGGAGGGGATTCGCGCGCTGTTCGAGAAGCGCGCGGTGGCGGTGGTCTATGCGGACCGGCGCGACGAGATCGGTTTCGCGCTGGAGGCGCTGCAGGCACACCAGTTGCCGGTGCGCATCGGCAGCGGTGCCGAGGCGATGGACTCCCTCGACGCGCTGCGCGGCGCCGGCGCGGGAGTCGTGGTCGGCCCCGAGGTGCGGCGCCGCCCTGACAACCGCGACGAGGTTCCCGCCGCGCTGCTGCTCGCCGCGGGCGTGCCGGTGGCCTTCCAGTCGGCGAGCGGCGTCGGCGCGCGCTTCCTGCCCGACGTTGTCAAGATGGCGGTGCGCCACGGGCTCGGCGCGGACGAGGCGCTGCACGCGCTGACCGGCGGCGCCGCCGACCTGCTCGGGGTCGCCGACCGCGTCGGCCGCCTGCACGCGGGTCTCGACGGCGACGTGGTGGTGCATAGCGGCCCGCCGCTCGACCTGCGCTCGCGCGTCACGCACGTCTTTGTCAACGGCAGGGAGGTGCCGCAGCCGTGATCGCGCTCGCGTTGCTCGCCGCCGCCGCCGTCGCCCCGCAGGACGGCGAGACCGTCGTCTACCGCGCGGCGAAGGTGTACACCGCGGACGTGGCCGGCATGATCAACCACGGCGCGCTGGTCGTGCGCGACGGCAAGGTCGTCGCGGCCGGACCGGCGCGCGCGATCGCGGTGCCGTCGGGTGCGCGTGTCGAGGATCTCGGCATGGTCTGGCTGGTGCCGGGGCTGGTGGAGCCGCACTGCCACATCGCCGGCTCGCTCGGCGACCTCAACGACGGAGTGTTCCTCGCGAACCCGGAGTTGAGCACTCACGCGGTCGTCGAACCGAACAATCCCTACCTCCGGGACGCGCGCGCAGGCGGCGTCACGACCGCGCTGCTGATCCCGGGCTCCGGCAACAACGTCAGCGGCTTCGGCACGCTGGTGAAGACCGCCGGCGACACCGTGGACGAAGTGGTGGTGCGCGCGCCGGGATCGCTGAAGGTCGCCCAAGCCGGCAACCCGGAGCGCTACTCCTGGGGCGTCGGCCGCGCGCTGATGAACTGGAACACGCGCGACACGCTCACCAAGGGCAAGACCTGGGCGGAGGCGTTCCGCGCGGGCGACGCGGAATTCGCGCCGCGCTACGAGAACTTCCAGGAACTGGGACGCACGGTGCCGATCAGCGTGCATACGCAGATCTACCAAGTGGTGCTGATGACGATCACCATGCTCGGGCGCGACCTCAAGTTGAAGCCCTTCATTGACCACGGCGAGTTCGAGGCCTGGACTCTCGGGCCGCTCGCCGTCGAGTACGGCGTGCCGCTCATGCTCGGCCCGCGCTCGATCCACTTCGACCGGCGCGACTCGCACATCCAGGGACTCGCCGCCGGCTGGCGCGACAGCGGCGGCGCCGGCGCGGTGGTCGGCTACAACACGGACTCGCCAGTGCTGCCCGAGGAGGAACTCTCCTACCAAGCAGCGCTGGGCGTGCGCTACGGCGCCGGCACCAACGAAGACGGGCTGAAGGGCTTGACCGCCAACGCCTCGAAGGCGCTGCTGATCGAGGACCTGGCCGGCCGCCTCGCGCCCGGTCTCGACGCGGACTTCGTCGCCTGGACTGGCGACCCGCTCGATCCCCGCAACCACGTGCTGAAGACGTGGATCCGCGGCGAACTCGTGTACGACGCGGCCCGCGACGGCCGCCGCTACTAATGCTTCACTATTTTGCGCTCGCGCTGCTGGCCCAGGATTCCGCGCCGGGCCGCGTGATTGACGTCGGGGTGGCCCTGACGATGGACGAGCGCCGCCCGATCCACAACGCGCGGATCCTGGTGCGAGGCGGCCGGATCGAGGCGGTTGGACCGCGCGCGGAGATCGCGGCGCCGGCCGGCTGGGAGATCCTGTCCTTCCCGGAGTCAGTCGCGTTCCCGGGCGGCGTGGACCTGCACAGCCACACGCAGACCGGCGGGTGGGACGACCTCAACGACATGGTGAATCCGAACAACCCGGAGTTCCGCACGCTGGACACCGTGGTGCCGTGGAACGATTTGTACAAGGACGGCGTCGCGGGGGGGGTGACCACCGTCAACGCGATCCCGGGATCCGGCACCAACATGTCGGGCGCGGGCACGCTGGTGCGCCTCACCGACACCGCGGTCGTGGACGAGGCAGTGTTGCGCTATCCGGGCTCGGTGAAAGTCGCGCAGGGCTACAACCCGGAGCGCTTCGGCGACCTCGGCGGCACGCGCATGGGCATGTGGTGGATGCTGCGCTGGTGGCTCGACCGCGGCGCGGCGGCGGCGAAGGCCGGGCGCAACTCGGATCCTGACGTCGAGCACCTCGCCGGGATCTTCCGCAAGGAGCATCCTTTCCTGGTGCATACCGCGGGCGCGCGCGACGTGTTCGGCACGATCCGCATGTTCCAACTCGAGGCCAAGGTGCCGGTGGTGGTGAGCCACTGCTGCTTCAGCGGCTACCTCGCCGCGCCGGCGATCGCCGCGACGCAGGCCGCGCTGAACATCGGTCCGCGCAACTACGACTTCTCCTTCGGCGGCGACAAGCGCTTCGTCGGCCTCGTCGGCGAGTACGAGCGCACCGGTAACCGCGACATGTCGGTGCAGACCGACGCCGGCGTCGTGCCGCAGGAGGAATTCCTCTACCAGGCCACGCTCGCCGAGCGGCTCGGCTGCAGCACCTGGGAGGCGCTCGAATCCATCAACAGCGATCCCGCGCGGCAGATCCTGATCGAGGATCGCATCGGCCGGCTGGTGCCGGGCCTTGATGCCGACATCGTGATCAAGGCCGGACAGCCGCTCGACCCGCGCTCGCCGGTGCAACTCGTCCTGGTGCAGGGCGACATCGTGTACGACATCCGCGCAGGACAGCGCTACTAGCAGGATGCTGAAAAACTCATTCCGCCCCGGCCGCGGCCCTCACGGCCGAGTTCGGCGTCGCCGGAACCCGCGCCTATTTGCCAATAGGCGCGGAACCCGGCTCCTTGATCCCGGCCGCGATCGCTCGCGCCGGGACGAAAGCACTTTTCCAGCAGCCTGCTAGCCATGATCCTCTCCGCTTTTTTACTCGCGCTCCCGCAGGAAGACGCGGCGAATCCCGCCGCGCCGCGCGGCCGCGCCGAGGTCTGGCGTCTGGACCGCGTAGAGACCCTCGACGGCGACGCCCTCGAGAACGTGACGCTGATCGTGCGCGAAGGCGCGATCGAGCAGATCGGCCAGGCGCTGATCGTTCCCGATGGCGCGCGCGTGCGCGACCTGCGCGATTCCGGGATGGTCGCAAGCCCGCCGCTGGTGCTCACCCACGCGAACTTCCTGATTCAGGACCAGCGCGGCAGCGGCAACGCGAGCCGCTGGCGCGCGGTGGATTCGCTGTGGCTCGCGGAAGGCTGGGAGAAGGATCTGCTGCGCGAGGGAGTGCTGCTCGCGGGCGTTGATCCGCCGGGCTCCGGTCTGCCGGGCCGCACTTCGGTGATCGAGGCCGGCGGCGGCTGGCCGCGCCCGCAGGCGCTGGTGAACGACCTGCACCTGAAACTGACGATGAGCGCGAGTCCGGCGGCGAAAGAAGTCGTGCGCCGCGCGCTCAAGGAGGCCGACGAGGCAATCGAGAAGGAGAAGAAGGCGCGGGAGGAATGGGAGAAGGCGCGCGCCGACTGGGTCAATCAGCAGAAGGAAAAGGAGAAGGAGAAAGCCGAGAAAGAGCAGGCCGAGAAGCAGCAGTCTGGCGAGAAGAAGGAAGGGCAGGGCGGAAAATCCGCACGCGCGCAGGACGAGGAGGAGAAGCCGCCGCCGGAGACCTTCGAGCCTCCGGCCTTTCCGCCTGACTTGCAGGCGGTGGTCGAGTGGGTGCGCCAGGAACGGCTCGCGCAGGTATGGATCTCGTCCGCGGCCGACTTCGTGCATTGGCAGGACGTGCTCGACGAGCGCGAACTGCCGTACGAACTGGTGCTGCGCCACGCCTTGTCCCAGAACTTCCACGAGATCGCCGAGCAACTGGCGCAGGCGAAGGTGCGGCTGGACGTGCCGGCGATCATCACTTTCCTGCCCTTCACGCGCATTCGCGCCAACCTGCCCGCCGAACTGGCGCGGGCCGGCGTCGAACGCCTCGTGCTGTCGCCGGCCGGCGACTCGCTGCGCGAACTGCGCGACTTCCGCGGGGCCGTCACGCGCGTGGTCTCCGAGGGCCTGGATCGCAAGCGCGCGTTCGAGGCGATCACGCTCGAGCCGGCGCGCGCGCTGGGCCAGGAAGGCAGGATTCAGGCGCTGAAGGCCGGAGCGCCGGCCAACTTCGTGGTCTGGAGCGGCGACCCGCTCGACCCGATGTCCCGCGCGATGCTCGTCGTCAAGGACGGCAAGGTCGTGTACGACCGCGAGAAGGAGGAAGAAGAGGAGGCGCGCCGATGAGCCTGCTGCTGCACCTGATCGCCCTGGCCGGCGCGGCCGCGCCGCTCCAGGATCCGCCGCCCGCGCCCGAGGCGGAGAAGCAGGCGGAGGCCGACAAGCCGGCGGAGGCGCCCAAGGAAGAGCCGAAACCCGCGCCGGCCGCAGAGAGCCCGTGGCTCGCGGTCGTCGGCGGCGACGTGTACACGGTGACCGGCGGCGTCGTGCGCGGCGGCACCGTGCTGTGCAAGGACGAACGCATCGTGGCCGTGGGCTCGCAGGTGCGCGTTCCGGAGGGCGCGCGCGTGGTGGACGCGCGCGGCATGCGCGTCTATCCCGGCCTCGTCGCGGTGAACTCGAGCGGCCTGGTGCGCGGCAGCGGGGCCGGGGCGCGCGACGGGTTCGATCCCTTCTCGCTGAACCTCGACCTCGCGCTGACCGGCGGCCTGACCACCGTGCAGGGCGGCGACACGATTGTCAAGTTGACGCGCGGCACGCTGGACGGCCACCTGGTCGGCACCGGCCCGTGGGTGGATCTGAACGTCTCGCCGACCACCTCTTCGGGGCGGCGCGAACTGGCCGCGCGCTTCGCGAAGGCGCGCGAGCACCTGCGCGCGCGGCGCGACTGGCGGATCGCCACCGAACTCGGCAAGGCCGAGGGCGAGGAGCCGAAGCCCGAGGGGGTGGACGAGGAGGCGCTCGCGCTGCTGGAAGGCCGTTCCACGGCGCGGTTCCAGGCCGACGGCCAGAAGGACCTGCTCGCGATCTGCGACTTCCTCGAAGAGTTCCCGCTGCAGTCGGTGATCTTCGGCGGGCGCGAGGCGTGGACCGTGGCGGGGCGGCTGGGCCGGACCGGCACGCGTTTCGTGCTGACCGCGCGCGACAAGTTCTGGGCCGACGACACGCTCAACCGCGCGAGCGGCTGGAGCATCGAGAACGCCAGGATCCTGTGGGAGCACGGCGTTGAGTTCGCGATCCTGCCCGAGCAGGCCGGCGTCAGCACGGGCGGCATCATCGGCCGCGACCTGATGACGCTGCCGCTGGAGGCGGCCTTCGCGATCCGCGGCGGCCTCTCGCAGGACGCCGCGCTGCGCGCGATCACGCTCGACGCCGCGAAGGTGCTCGGGATCGAGGACAAACTCGGCTCGCTGGAGCCGGGCAAGGACGCGGATCTGATAGTCTGCGACGGCGATCTGTTCCATTACCGCACCTTCGTGCAGTGGACGGTCGTGAACGGGCGCATCGCCTACGACAAACAGAAGGCGCCGTACTTCGCGCACATCCGGCCGCGCCCGGAGGCGAGCGCCGAGGAGGTGCTGGAGGCGATCCGCAAGGCCGCGCAGGAGCAGGCCGGCGAGCCCTCCGAGCCTGCGGTCGAACCCGCTGCGGACGATCCGGAAAAGCAGGCCGACGGACGCTGAACGCGCGCGCCGCTGGCGCGTTTTCCCGGGGGACGGCATCATCGCCGACCCCTCCGCGCTTCTCTCTTCCCGACCACCGGTCCTACCCCCCGAAAGTGACCATGGCGAATTCCGTCCTCAAGCCGGGCCTGCGCGCGCCCGCCTTCACGCTCAAGTCCGACGACGGCGGCATCCGGCGCCTCACTGCGTTGAAAGGCCGCTGGGTGGTGCTGTACTTCTATCCCAAGGACATGACTCCCGGCTGCACCGCGGAGGCCTGCGATTTCCGCGACGGATTGCGCGATTTCGAGCGATCCGGCGCGACGGTGATGGGGGTGAGCCCGGACGGCGTCGAGAGCCACGCGCGCTTCCGCAGGCAGAACGCGCTCAATTTCCCCCTGCTCGCGGACCGCGACGCGAAGATCGCCGAGAAGTACGGCGCGTGGCGCGAGAAGCAGAACTATGGGCGCAAGTACCTGGGGCTGGTGCGCTCGACCTTCCTGATAGATCCGGCCGGCAAGGTCGCCGCGGCGTGGGATAATGTGCGCGTGAAGGGTCACACCGGCAAGGTGCTGGCGCGGCTGCGCGAAGAGGCCGGCCGCTGAAGCGATGGAAGACCGGTTCCGCGCGCTGCTGGACAAGGTCGGTGGGGCGATCACAGGGCGGCCGCCGCGCCATCTGACGCTGGAGGAGGCGGACTGGGTGTTCGGCACCCTGCTCGAAGGGACGGTGTCGGCCTCGCGCACCACCGCGATGCTGCTGGCGCTGCGCGCGAAGGGACCCACCGCGGAGGAACTCGCTGGTTGCGCGCGAGCGGCGCGCGCGCGCGTCAAGTTTCCGGAACTACCGGCCGGCACGGTGGTGCTTTCCACGAGCCGGCGCGGCAAGCACTCCTCGCCGCCCTTCGGCCTGGCGGCGGCGGCCGCCGCCGCGGCCTGCGGCGCACGCGTGCTGGTGCAAGCCTCGAGCGGCGTTCCAGGGGGGGGGATCACGCTCGGCGACGTGTGGACCGCGGCGGGCGGGCGCTTGAATGGCGATCCGGTGGCTGCGGAAGAAGCGCTGCTCAGCCACGGGATGGCCTGCTGGCACCCGACCTTGGCCGACCGCGGGTGGCAGCCGCTGCTCGATACCGAGTCGGACCTCGGCCTGCGGCTGCTGCCGGACGTGATCGGCAAGTTGTTGCTGCCGCAGGCCTGCCGCGTGCTGGTCGCGGCGATGCCGGGGCCGGTGCTCGGGCGCGCCGGGGAGGCGCTGCAGTTGCTCGGGCACCCGCAGGCGATCATCGTGCAAGGCGTGGAGGGTTCGCTCGATGCGGCGCTGTCGCGGCCGACGCGCGGGCTGCGGCTGCAGAACGGGACTCACTCCCCGTTGCGGCTGCGGCCGGAGGATTTTGGGATGGAGCAGCCGGGGGAGCCGCCGATGGCGGCGCTGGCCGACCGGGCGCAAGCCGCGCTGACCGGGGTGCGCACGGCGCTGCTGGGAGGCAGTTCGCCCTACGCAGCCGTAGCAGCGCTGGGCGCGGCGATGATCTTGAGCCTCGTAGAGGAGCGAACCTCGTTGGCCGAAGCGGCCGCCCGCGCCCAGGAGGCGCTGGAATCCGGCGCGGCTCAAGCCCGCTGGGAAGGTGCGCTGACGGTGAGCCGAAGCGGACACAGGCCGAACAACTAGGAAACTGGCCCCTCTAAGTGGCGCAACTCATGCCGAAGTCCTTCTGCAACGTAGGCTTGCGCCTCCGCTTTCTGATTGGAACCACCGTGGCCATAAGTCCTTTATCTAATGGGGCTTGCACTCCAGTTGCGCCATCGAGAGGGGCCAGTTTCCTATGTTCCTTCGCGGGAACATCCTCCTCCTCCCCCCTGCCCTCTTCTCTGGCACGCGGTTTGCCCAATCCCGGCGCCATGTCGCGCTCGGCCTTGGTGTTGACCGGTCTCCTGCTCGGAGCCTGCGTCACCTCTCCGGATCGCGGCGCCTCGCCCCGCGGCCCGGAGTTCGCCGGCATGCGCCACCTCGAGAACGCGCGGCTCCACCGTCTCATCCAGGCCAGTCCGCGCATCCTCTCCGGCGGAGCGCCAGAGGGTCCGGAGGGGTTCGCCGCCCTCGCCGCCCTCGGCGTGCGCACCATCGTCAGCGTGGACGGCAGCCGCCCAGACCTCGCCGCGGCCGCCGCCCAAAACCTCCGCTACGTCCACATCCCTTTCGGCTACGACGGCGTGCCGGACTTGGCCGCACTGCAGATCGCGCGCGTGCTTGCCGAAACCGAGGGCACGATCTACTTCCACTGCCATCACGGCCGCCACCGCGGCCCCGCCGCTGCGGCCATCGCGCTGCGCCTCGATACGGGCTGCGCCGGCCCCGAGGCGCTCGAATTGATGCGCCTCGCCGAGACCGATCCCCAGTACGAGGGCCTCTGGCGCGACGTCTCCGCCTTCATCCCGCCGGCACCCGGCACGCCGCTACCCGCGCTGCACGAGGTCGCCGAAGTCAGCGACTTCACTTCAGGAATGGCGCACCTCGACCGCGTCTGGGATCGCATCAAACAGATTCAATCCGCATCCTGGAACACGCCGACCGATCACCCGGACCTCGTGCCCGCGATCGAAGCGCGCATCTTCGCCGAGGCCTTCGCCTCGCTCGGCCGCGCGGTGCCGGAGCACCTCCGCACTGACGCCGAGTTCCTGCGCCGCTTGACCGCCGTGAAGGACAACGCCACCGCGCTGCACGCGGCCCTCGCTGCCGCCGACTCCGCTTCCGCCGACGCCCGCTTCCAGGCGCTGAAGCAAGGCTGCACCGCGTGCCACGATCGCTATCGCAACTGACCGGCAGCGGCCGCATGGAAATTGGGCCCAGCCTTCGCAGACTGGACCCACACCCTCACGAGAAAACGTCGAATGCTAATACGCGGAGTACTTGACTCCACGGGCGTCAACCCCGGGCAGGTCGGGAAAGACTTCGCCGGTATCCGGCAGGTACACCCAGCCGGCGGTACCGTTCATCACCGGCTCCGCGTAGCCCGCGGGCATGCTGCGGACGGAGTTCTTGCCATTGACGGGGTTGACCGGGATCGCATCCAGGTACGGCCCGTACCAGCGGTTGTCGTGACCGCCCGGCTTATCCACGAGGCCGGTGGTGCCGTCGCGCCGGCTCGGCCCGGTCAGTTGCGCGACGAAGTCGGCCTCGCCCCGGCCCGGCATCAGCACTTCGCGCTCGCCGGCGTCGTGCTCCATGCTGAAGCGGAAGATCGCGGTGCGCAGCAGGCCCACGCCGTCGGTCAACTCCGCGGAGGCCTGCAGATCCGGCCTGGCCGCGCGCGAGCCCGGCAGAGCGGTGACGATGGCCACGGCCCCGATCAGGGCCACCGCGGCGACCGACTCCAGGATAGGGAGATGCTTGCCCATCGCTCCGTCCCTCTTTCGGAAATCTCCGACTTCCTTCTTGAGCCTGTTCCGGCAACCAGATAGAACCGCCGACGCATACTGGAAGGACGCTCCCGGTCGGAAAATCCGGCCCCCGGGCTCAACTTTCCCCTTTTGCATCCGATAGGCTGACCCCATTCGGCCTCCGGGTCGCAACTAGCGCATGAAATTGGTCATCGCCGAGAAACCCAGCGTGGCAGCCGACCTGGCCCGCGCCCTGCCTGGCCAGTTCCGGGAGCATGAGGGCTATTGGGAGGGTCCGGACCACCTGGTCTCCTGGGCGGTCGGCCACCTGCTGGAGTTGGCCGAGCCGGAGGACTACGACCCGGCGCTCAAGGCCTGGTCCCTGGCCAGCCTGCCGATCCTGCCCGTGCGCTTCGAGCGCCGGCCGCGCAAAGGCCAGAGCAACCAGTTGCGGGTGCTGAAGAAACTCGCCGAGCGCAAGGACGTGGACTCGCTGATCAACGCCTGCGACGCCGCGCGCGAGGGCGAACTGATCTTCCGCGAGATCGAGGAACACATCGGCGTAGGCAAGCCGGTACACCGGCTGTGGCTGCAGAGCATGACGCTCGCAGCGCTGCGCGAGGCCTTCGCGCAGATGAAGCCGGCGCGCGACTACGACGGGCTCGGTGCCGCCGCGTACTGCCGCGCCGAAGCCGACTGGCTGATCGGCATGAACGCCACGCGCGGCCTCACCAAGCGCCTGAAGGGCCGCAAGGAGATCGGGGTGTGGTCGGCTGGCCGCGTGCAGACTCCGACGCTGGCGCTGCTCGTGCACCGCGAGCGCAAGGTGCTCGCGCACGTGGCGAGGCCGTACTGGCGGCTCGAAGGCAAGTTCGCCGCCGCGGGGCACGACTACGCCGCGCAGTACCGCAGCGCGGCCTCGCGCGACGCGGAAAAAGTAGGCTCGCAGCAGGAGGCCGAGCGGATCGCCGCGGCCTGCCGCGACGCTGCGCGCGCTGAGGCGGTCGAGACGGCGAGCGAATCGCAGCGCGCGGTGCCGGTTCTGCACTCGTTGACTTCGCTGCAGAAGGAGGCGAACTCGCGCTTCGGCCTGTCGGCGCGGCGCACGCTGTCCGCGGCGCAGCGGCTGTACGAGGCGCACAAGGCTGCGACCTACCCGCGGACCGATTCGACCTGCCTGCCCGCGGATTATCGCAACCACGTGGCCGCGGTGGTGGCCGACATCGCGACCAATGCCTTCTTCATCGCCTTCTCGGAGCCGGAGCGTCACGCCGGAATGGTCGAGGCGGCGAAGACGCTGCAGCGCGACGGCCTGCGCAACCAGTCGAGAATCTTCAACGACGCCGGCGTCAGCGACCACTTCGCGATCATCCCGACCGGCACGCTGCCGGCCTCGCCGCTCGGCGGCGACGACGCGAAGGTCTTCGAATTGATCCTGCGCCGGTTCCTGGCCGCCTTCCTTGGCCCGAGCACCTGGCAGAAGGTCGTGCGCGAGACGAACGTGCTGCACGCGGAGGCTCCCGGCGGCGCGTGGACCTTCGTGGTCGAGTCGGAGCGGCTCGCGGTGCCCGGTTGGCAACTCGTGGACCGCCGGCCCGGCAAGGAGCAGATGCTGCCCGCGCTCGGCGTCGCGCCCGGCGTCGCAACGCCCGCGAAAGTCAAGGAGATCGAGGTCGTCGCCGACGCGACCAAGCCGCCGAAGCGCTACACGGAGGCGGGCTTGCTCAAGGCGATGGAGACCGCGAGCGACATTGACCTCGACCAGCACGACGAGATGGAGGACGAGGAGGCGCTGCAGGTGCTCAAGGCCAAGGGCCTGGGCACGCCGGCGACGCGCGCCGAGACCATCGAGTCGCTGATCGAGAAGGGCTACGTGCTGCGCAGCGGCAAGTCGCTGCGCGCGGCGGCGAAGGGCATCCAGTTGATTGACCTGCTCGAGCGCATCCATGCCGACCATCTGGCCCAGGCGAAACTGACCGCGGAGATGGAGTTCCATCTCTATCAGGTCGAGCGCGGCCAACGCGAGCGCGCGGACTACATGCAAGAGGTCGTGGATTCGGTGCGCGTGCTCGTCAAGTCGCTGCGCGAGTTCGAGTACGACGACCTGTATCGCGGCACGGAGCCGGTCGGCAAGTGCCCGAAGTGCGGGCAGGGAGTGATGGAGGGGCTCAAGGGTTACCGCTGCAGCCGGCCCGGCAAGGCGCGCCGCTTCGAGGTCGCGTTGAAGGGCGCGGGCAAGGACACCAAGGTGCCGATCGCGAAGACCGCGGCGGCGGCGGAGAAGGCGGCCTTGAAACTGTCCGGCGTGACCGCGGTGACGGTGAACGCAAAGCGCACCAACGCCTCGCTGCTCGTGGAGATGTCCGAGCCGGTGTTGGCGGACGACTTCGCCGCGCAGGCCGAGGCGGCGCTCACGAAGGCTGCGCCAAAGGGCGCGCTGAAGGGCGTCGAGGTGGACGCGCTGGAATCCGACGCCTGCGGTTTCACGGTGTGGAAGGAGTACCGCGGGCGCTTCATCAATCGCGAGGTCGCGGCGCGGCTGCTCGCCGAGCGCGACACCGGACCGCTCGACGGCTTCGTCAGCCAGCGCGGCGACGTGTATGCGGGCCGGCTGCACCTCAACGCGGAGAAGATCGTCGAGTTCGAGGCGGTGCGCGGCTGGTCAAGCGGCGAGGACGACGGCGGGCGTGCGCCCGAGCCGGAACTGGTCTCGCACCCGGTGGATCCGGCGCCCTACGTGGCCTGCCCGCTCGGCAAGGGCATGGTAATCGAGACGCCGACGCACTTCGCCTCGACCGAGAAGGGGGGGGTGAAGGTGCCGCGCACGGTCTGCAAGCGCACGATGACGCGCGCGGACCTGCTGCCGCTCTTCGATCCGGCGGTGAAGGCCACCGCGTGGATCGAGGACTTCATCTCGCGCAAGGGCCGGCCGTTCACGGCGCGCCTGATCCTCAAGCCCGACGGCCGCCACGGCTTCGAGTTCAAGCCGCGCGAGGGCAAGGGCGGCGGCGCGCGCGGCGGACGACGCTTCGGCGGGCGCGGCAAGAAGGGCGCGGCTGCGCCCGCCGCCGAGGCGCCGGCCGCGGGCTGATCGCGCGGCGAGCGGTCACTCGATCCGCAGCCAGATTCTCATTCGGTGGTCCCGGAGGCGTACTCGAGAAGTGCGATCTCCACCTGCTTCAGGTCCGGGATCTGTGGATTGAAGTTCTCCCGGGACGAGCGGAAGGCGACGAGCACATCGCGGAGACCATTGATCGCGACCGTGGCGTGATCCGTGTTCCGATCACCTTCGCCCCAGTAACCGGTGGCGCTGTCCGATTGCAGGGGTAGGAATTGCTGTTGATTCCTGACCCAGGTCTGCTGCTCCGGAGGAGGAGCGGCGAGCGCGAGGATCGTGCCGACAAGGAAGGTGCTGATCATGCTCGTTTCGTGTGGAGTGAATGGCGGCAGGGCGGTGTTGCGCCAGCCGTTTCCCGAGCGTGATGATGGGGGGGGGGTCTGATTTCAAGCCTGAATCGGGGATTTCTTGAGGTGAATCGGCCTTATTGGGGGCTATACTGCCTTCGGGCTGTGCCCTACCTTGGATGCGTCGCCTAAGAATCCTTTTGGTCACCTTCACGACCTTGGCTTCGCCGGGCGTGAGTCAGCAACTGATAGGGATTGATGGGTCTGGAGGTCTTTTCAGGATCGATCCGCGAACAGGTGCGACCTCCCTGATTGGTGCGACCGGCCTCGTCCAGAATCTCTGGACTGGCTTGGCCCAGGACAGCCAAGCGAGACTGTTCGGCTCCTATGGGTATTGGAACTCGCCATATGCCATCTACGAACTCAATCCCACCACCGGTCAGGCTACGATTGTGGTGCAGACCGGTTTCATCGGCGTCAGTGCGATGGCGTTCGCTGCGGGAGATATTCTGTATTTGTGCGATGACCCTACTGCGCCCTTGGCTCACGGTCCCTACGAACTCCATCGCGTGGATCTTGCGACGGGTGTGACGACTTTGATTGGACCGACCGGACTCAACACCATCACAGCCATGGATTTCGATGACCAGGGCCGCCTCTGGGCATACGACTATTACACTGGAATTGTCGAACTCGATCTCAACACCGGCGCGGCGACAGACGTCAATCCAAACTTCGTCGGCCCACCTGATCCGCCGAAGTCCATGGTCTTTGGCGAGGACGGCGCCCTGTGGATGATTGACATTGCCGTATGGGTCGGCGACACGACGACCGGGGTGCCCTCCCTGGTCACGCCGATGTCCTACTTCGGCATTTTCAGCGGTCTGGAATACCTACCCGGCCCCACGCCGCCCTTCGCGCTGTGGACCCTCGGCGAGACCGGCGGCCCGATGGGCGTGCGCGCGGTCGGCGCCACGCCGGGCGGCACGGTGGCGATCGTGATGGCGCAAGGAAGCGGCGGCCCGACGCCGGTGCCGGCCGACAACCCCTGCGCGGGTTTGCTCCTGGACCTGAACGCGACGATGGCCCCGCTGCAGATCCTGCGCGCGGACGCGCAGGGCCGCGTGCAGATGGGCCCGGCCTACGTCCCGACTTCCGCCGCCGGCACGGTTCGTCTCCAGGCCGTGGACCTCGCCACCTGCGCGACCAGCAACCTCGCGCGCGTCGTTTTCTAGCACGCCGCTAGGATTTCGGCCCACGATGGCCGAGGTCCTCCGCATCGCGCTGTGGTCCTGCCCGCGCACGGTCTCGACCGCGCTGCTGCGCTCCTTCGTGCAGCGCCCGGACACCACCGGCGTGGACGAGCCATTCTACGCCTACTACCTTGCGCGCACCGGCGCGCAGCACCCGCTGCGCGAGCAGGTGCTGAAGTCGCAGCCGACCGACTGGCGCCGCGTGGTGGACGAAACGCTGCTCGGCCCCTGCCTGACGCCGGTGCAATTCGTCAAGCACATGGCGCATCACCTGGTGGGGGAGATGGACCTCTCGTTCACAGCCAGGATGCGCAACGTGTTCCTGCTGCGCCCGCCGCGCGACATGCTGCCCTCGATGCTGCGCGATCTCGGCGAACTCCATCGCCGCGACGTCGGCTACGAGCGTCTGCGCGAACTCTTCCACGAACTCCGCCGCGCCGGGCACGACCCGATCGTGCTCGACTCGACCGATCTGCTCAACGAGCCGGAGCCCGCGCTGCGCCGTCTGTGCGCGCGTCTCGGCCTTGCCTTCGACCGCCGCATGCTCGCGTGGCCTCCGGGCCGCCACCCTGCCTACGGCGTGTGGGCGCCGTTCTGGTACGGCAACGTCGAGAGGAGCAGCGGATTCCAGCCCTATACCGCCAAGACCGAGCCCTTCCCGCCGCAGTTGCAGCCGATCCTGGCGCTGGCCGAGAATTGCTGGCAGGATCTCCACGCGCGCCGCCTGCGCGCGTGAGCCTTCACGCGGCCTACTCACGCCATTCCTAAACTGGGCGGTCGCGCGCTCGCGCAGCCCCCATGGCGGACTCCCGGTCCGACGAAGAGAAGCGTCCAACGCCCCGGCGCCGCCCGCGGCGCGTCGCGCCCGCCGAGACGCCGCGCCCGGGCGATCCGCTCGGCCGTCCGGAGTTCTACCTCAATCGCGAACTCGCGCTGCTCGAGTTCCAGCGCCGCGTGCTTGCGCAGGCCCAGGACGCGCGCCTGCCGCTGCTCGAGCGTCTGCGGTTCCTGACGATCTGCTCGTCGAACCTCGACGAGTTCTTCGAGATCCGCGTCGCAGGCCTCAAGCAGCAGATCGAGTTCGGGCTCGAGCAACCCAGCCTCGACGGACGCACTCCGGCGCGCACGCTGGAGGACATCGCCGCGAGCGCGCGCGACCTCGTGCGCGAGCAGTACCGCGTGCTGCACGAGGAACTGCTGCCGCGCCTCGCCGCGGAAGGCATTCGCATGCTCGGTCCGCAGGACTGGAGCAAACGTCAGGCCGAGTGGGCGGAGCGCTACTTCGAGAACGAGGTCCTGCCGGTGCTGACGCCGGTCGCGCTCGACCCCGCGCACCCCTTCCCGCGCGTCCAGAACAAGAGCCTCAACTTCCTCGTACACGTCGCGGGCGCCGACGCCTTCGGCCGCGACGTGCATCTCGCGGTGGTGCAGGTGCCGCGCTCGCTGCCGCGCGTGATCCCGCTCCCGGACGAGGTGTGCAAGGGCTTCAAGGGCTTCGCGCTGCTGTCCGCGCTGGTGCAGGCGCACATGGGCCGCGTGCTGCCCGGCCTGAAGATTCTCGGCTGCCACGCCTTCCGCGTCACGCGCAACAGCGACATCGAACTCGACGAGGAGGAAGTTGACAACCTCCTGAAGGCGCTGTCGAGCCAGTTGACGAGCCGCCGCTTCTCCTTCCCGGTGCGCCTGGAGGTCGCGGAGGGCTGCCCTCCGGACCTGGAGCAGTATCTGCTCGAGAACTTCGAACTCGAGGCGGCCGACCTCTACCGCGTGCGCTCGCCGGTCAACCTGCACCGGCTTGACGCGCTCGCCGACCTGGTGCCGCGCGCGGATCTGAAGTTCCGCGCCTTCGCGCCCGGCATGCAGCAGGCGCTCGCCGAGGGCGAGGATCTGTTCGCGGCGATCCGCAAGGAGGACCGGCTGCTGCACCATCCCTACGAGAGTTTCGAGCCGGTGGTGCGCCTGCTCGATCAGGCCGCCGACGATCCCGCGGTGCTCGCGATCAAGATGACGCTGTACCGCGTCGGCAAGGATTCTCCGGTGGTGGCCGCGCTCGCGCGCGCCGCGCGCGCCGGCAAGGAGGTCACCGCGGTCGTCGAACTGCGCGCGCGCTTCGACGAGGAGCGCAACATCGGCCTCGCGAACCTGCTGCAGGACGCGGGCGCGCACGTGGTCTACGGCGTGGTCGGCTTCAAGACGCACGCCAAACTGCTGCTGATCGTGCGGCGCGAAAGCGGCAGGCTGCGCCGCTACGCGCATCTCGGCACCGGCAACTACCACCACGTCACCACAAAGACCTACTCCGACCTCGGCCTGCTGACCGCGGACAAGGCGATGACCGAGGACGCGCACCACGTGTTCCAGCAGTTGACCGGCCTCGGGCTCGCGCCGCGCATGCTCAAGGTGCTGCAGGCCCCAAGCACGCTGTACCCGCGCCTGCTCGAACTCGTCGAGGCCGAGGCCGAGGCCGCCCGCAGCGGCGCGCCCGCGCGCATCATTGCGAAGGTGAACAGCCTCTCGGACACCGGGATCATCCGGGCGCTGTACCGCGCCTCTCAGGCCGGCGTGAAGGTGGACTTGATCGTGCGCGGCATCTGCCGGCTGCGGCCCGGAGTGCCCGGGGTCAGCGAAAACATCCGCGTGCGCTCGCTCGTCGGGCGCTTCCTCGAGCACGCGCGCGTCTTCTGGTTCCTGCACGGAGGCGCGGAACTGCTGTTCGCGAGCAGCGCCGACTGGATGGAGCGCAACCTGCACAGCCGCGTCGAGGCCTGCTTCCCGATCGAGCATCCGCCGCTGAAGCGGCGCGTGATCGAGGAGTTGCTGAACGCGCAACTGCGCGACGCAGCGCAGGCCTGGGACCTGCAGCCGGACGGCACCTACCGCCGCGTCGAGAGCGGCGGGCCGGCGCGCTTCTCGGCGCAGCGCGCGGCGCTCGAGGCGCACGCGAAAGTCAAGAAGCGCGGCTAGGCGAAGCGCAGCGCGAAGCCGAGCCTCTTCCAGTCCGCGGCCTCCTCCTCGAGTTCGAAGGCGGTGAGCGGGTGCTCGTCGAGCCAGCGGCGCGGGAAGCGCAGCCGCAGCGCCCGGCGCCCGGCCTCGAGGCCGAGCCGCGGCGGCGGCGTCGCACCGCGCGCGCGGTGCAGGCGCGCCGCCAGTCGCAGCAGCAGCACGAGCCGCAGCAACTTGTCGCGCCGCGCCTCGGGCGCCTCTGCGACGTGCTCCACCGGCAGAGTGCGCCGGTGCTTCCACACCAGCCACGCGATCTCGGCGGCCTCGGTGCGCGAGAACCCGGGCAGGTCGGCGTTCTCGATCAGATAGCGGCCGTGGCGGTGGAAGCCGTTGTGCCCGACGAAGTGCCCGATCTCGTGCAGCGCGGCGGCCCATTCGAGCAGCGGCGCGTGCTCCTCCGCGTCGAGCCGCCATTCCTTGCGCGCCGCGTCGAACAGCGCCGTGGCGGTCCCGCGCACGCGCGTGCTCTGCGCGGCGTCGGCCTCGCAGCGCCGCGCGAGTTCCTCGACCGCGCGCCGCCGCGGATCGCCGCGGTGCTGCAGGCGCCCGACCAAGTCAAGCAGCACCCCTTCGCGCAGCGCGCCCTCGGAGGTCTCCAGGCGCGGGATCTTCAGGGCCTCGATCACCGCAGAGAGGATCGCGAGGCCGCCGAGGAAGGTCGGCCGCCGCGCTTCCTCCAGGCCGGGTAGGTCCACGTCCTCGACGCGGCTGCCGCGCAGCACGCGCTGGATGAGTTTCTGCACACCCACGCGCGTGATGCCGTCGCCCTCGATGCCGCTCGCCCGCAGGATGGACTCGAGCGCCAGCGCGGTGCCGCTGCTGCCGACCCAGCGCTCCGGCCCCAGCCGCCGGAAGGTTCCCGCGATCGGCTCGAGTTCGTGCAGCGCGGCGAGTTGCGCCTGGAGCAGCCGCTCGGGGCTGATCGCGCCGTCCGCGAAGAACTCCCGCGTCCAGCGCAGGCTGCCCATGCGCAGGCTCTCGCCCGCCTCGGGCGTGCGCCCGGTGCCGCACACGATCTCGGTGCTGCCGCCGCCGACGTCCACCACCAGCAGCCGCTGGCCCCAGTCGCCGAGATCGTGGCGCACGCCGAGATAGACGAGGCGCGCCTCCTCGCCGCCTGCGACGACCTCGATCGCGTGCCCGAGCGCCTGTTCAGCGCGGCGGCGGAAGTCGCGCGGTTCCAGCGTGCGCCGGAAAGCGTCGGTCGCGACTGCGCGCACGCGCGCGCGCGGCACCTCGGCGAGCCGTTGGCGGAAGCGCCGCAGGCATTCAAGCGCACGCCCGACCGCCGCTTCGTCCAGATGCCCTCGCTCGTCGAGCCCGGCGCCGAGCCGGACCCGCTCGCGCAGCCGGTCGAGTACTTGCAGGCGCGCGTCGCTGGCGCGCGCGACCACCATGTGGAAGGAATTCGACCCCAGGTCCACGGCAGCGGCCAGATCGCGCGTCGAGGAGGAGGATCGAGTCAAGGCCCCCTATGTTCGGAAACGCGCGGCAACCGCCGCAAGTGCCCGCGCTACGCTGGGGGCGTGCTCGCTGCCGCTCTCGCCTTCCTCGCCGCGCAGGCTGTGGAGGCGCCGGTCGAGCGGCTGCTGCTGACCGTCCCGGAGGAGTATGCCTCGCTCAAGGTTCACCCGTCGTTCGCCCCGAACGGCGCGCGTGCGGCAGTGCGCGTGGATCTGGAAGATGGACGGTCGCTGATCGTGCTCGACGGCACGATCTCCGCGCCGCACGCCTACGTCAGCGCGCCGGTCTTTTCCGACGACGGCGCGCACGTTGCGTGGGCCTGGGGCGACCGCAAAGGCAAGGATCGCGAGGAGTGGGAGATCCTGGTGAACGGCAAGCGGCTGAAGAAATGGGATTGGGTCGGACCGATCGTGTTCCAGCCGGGCGGGAGCGAGGTCGCGTACTTTGCCGCGAACGACATCAAACTCGGGCGCGAGGGCTACTACGAGGGCGGCGACTACGCCTGTGTGTGGGGCAAGAAGAAGGAGGACGGCTTCAGCGATGCGGGCTGGCAGGCGCCGCAGTGGACCGCGGACGGCAAGAAGATCGCGTTCCTGGCCTCCAAGCCGGGCGGGGCGATCGTGCATGTGGACGGCAAGAACTTCGGGCCGTTTCCGTGGGCCAGCGGGCTGACCTGGAGCGCCGACGGCAAGGATGCGGCGTGGGGGTGCGTGGATTCATCCTTCAAGTCCCGGATCTGGATCGGGAAGAAGAGTTTCGGCGAGGGGTACGACGCGGTCGGCGCGCCCGCGCTCGGTCCGGGCGGCGCACTCGCCTATCTCGCGAGCGTGCGCGGCAAGTTCGCGCTGGTGTTCCGCGACGAGTTGATGCCCGGCACCTACGACGACCTGGGCACGCCGTGCATCAGCCCGGACGGCAAGCGCGTCGCGGTCGCCGCGAATCAGGGGCGCAAGCAGGAGGAATACGGCATGTCCTGGGTGGCGCCTGCGTGGATGGACGGTGCCGAGGTATGGCGCGAAGCAGAGGATGACGCCAGCGTGTGCTTCTTGGTGGCGGACGGGAAGAAGGTCGGCGCGGACTGGCAGCGCGTGGTGCTGCCCTTCTTCTCACCAGATTCGCGCCACGTCGCGGCGCGCGTGCGCGGCGCGGACGGCTGGCATCTGGTGGTGGACGAGCGCGCGAGTCCCGTCTACGACGCGGTCGGCTCGCCGCGCTTCGCCCCCGACGGCGCGGCGATCGAGTTCGGCGCGCGGCGCGGGCGCGAGGTGCTGTGGGTGCGCTGGCCGGTGCCGTAGAATATGCGCCGAGGGCGGCCTCGGTCCCCGTAGCTCAGATGGATAGAGCGGCGGTTTCCTAAACCGCAGGTCGCACGTTCGACTCGTGTCGGGGACGCCAGCCGCGCGCGCCGCGCCGCCGATTATCGCAACTCGATCCGCCACTCGGACAGCGCGGGATCGAGCGTGCCGGCGGCGAAGGTCCAGCGCCGTCCGTCAGGCAGGGTTGCCTCGACCTGCAGCGGCAACGAGCGCGGCAGCCGCAGAAGACTGACCTCGCCCTCCACATCCGTAGTGCAGGCGAAGCCGCCGGACACGAGCAGCGGCGCGTTTCCTTCCGGTCCCAACAGGTGAATCGTCACGCCCTGGACCGGATTGCCTTGCCCATCGAGCACGGTCAGCCGGCCCCCGAAGGCTTCGTCCAGCGCCGGCGTGAGGCGCGTCTCCGCGCCGCCCGCGAGCGTCATGCTCTCGACGCCCCAGTCGCTGTGATACTCCTTGTCCACCATCGTCACTTGCCACGTCCCCGGCTGGAGGCCGGGAATGTGGAAGGTGCCGTCCGAGGAATCAACCCTCACCTTGATCGGGTCCAGCATCTGGCCCAGCGCGTCGCGCACCCCGAGCGGCTGGCAGAGCACGTGGAAACGCAGGATCGGTTCGCCGCTCGCGGCGTGCCGCACCGTTCCGGTCAGCGTCGCCCGCGTACCAGGGAATGAACCCACCGGCACCTTCGTAGGCGGATCTCCTGAAGTCACAACTGTTTCGGCGAGCGGAGTACCGTGATCGTCCTTGAAGGTGACCAGATAGGAACCGTGCGGAAGCCCGGTCCAGCGTGCCTCCGCGCCGGGCCAGAACGCTCCCCATGCCTCGGCCTGCAGCGAGGCGACGAGTGGCAGCGAACCATCGCGCACAACTGCGCGCGCACTCCACTCCGCAGGCCAGGGCTCGCCATCGGCTTGCACCAGTTCCACCGAGAGGGATTCGCTGACCTCCACCAGGCAGAGAATTTCGACGCCCTGGTCCGCTTCCGCGATCGGACCCACGACGGACATCGCCCACGGCTCCGGCGGATGGACGATCACCTCCAAGTCGTCCGTGGGCGTGGCAGGGTGAGGCGCGTGGAATCGCCCGTCGAGTCCGGAAAAAACCTCCGTCTCCTGTGAGCCGGCGCGCAGCAGCACGCGCGCCCCAGGCAGCAGCGTCCCCTCGGAGGTGCGCACCACACCATGCACCCAGCCCGGCGGTGTCAGCGTCGCGATGAGGAGAGACTCGTGGAGACTGACAGTGCCTATCCACGGCGCGAATTCTTCATGCGTAACCTCGACCAAGCAGTCCGTGTCCGCCAGCATCACGGACGGAACTGCTCCGTCCTCGTTGGAATGAAGCGAGTACGAGGCTGCGTCGGTGTGAGTCCCCTCTGAATGCGGCGATAGGTGCTCCGGAGAGCGATCCAGACTCAACCCGACAGATGCGCCGGCGATCGGCCATCCCAGTTGGTTCTGAACCCGGACTTGGAACTCACGTCCCCGTTCCAGCACGAGTTCGAGGCCATCCACGATCTGGCCCTGCGCCAGATTCCGGCTCAAGGCGAACCCTCGGGCCGCGCTGTAGCCGGTTGCGATCGGAGCGAGGAAGGTTTCGACTCGATCCGCCTTGACCGGCCCCACGCTGAAGGTCCCATCCTGCGACGTGAGCACCGTGCGCGAGGGCGGGCCGCCTTGCATCGGCGTATCACCGATCCACAAGCCGACCTCGACCCCCGCGAGCGGGGAGCCTTCCGGATCCGCCACTCGGCCGCGCACCTCGCCCTTCAGCGGCATCACCACCAACTGGATCGCGGTGGGGTGGTTTGGCGAGGACCCGAATCGGATCAGGTTATGGCCGTTCGACCTCGCGTGCGACTCGCTGGGCTCGATCCGGTAGCGCATCAGGCTCGCGCCTGGAGGGATCTGCACTTCGACCGGCTCGGACGTGGAGATCCAGGCGGCCGCGCCGAGAATTTCACTCCCCGGGTCCAGGAACTCCACGCTCACGCTCATTCCCGTCACGTGCTTGCCGGTCTCCACATCATCCACGACTCTGACGAAAGTCGAAGCCACGGGGATGACTGCCTCCCGCACCAGATGCGCTGCGAATGCTGTGGCAGGCAGGAGGCCCGAACGGTGTTCCGCGCCCGAGATCTCCGGCCCGGCGGCCAACCGCCGGGTCGGATTCGCGGATGCGTCACTCGCGGGATCGCCGGGACTTCCGATCACCCAGACGGCTGAAACGGAGATCAATACGGCGGCGGCCGCGGCGACCACCGGCGCCAGGGAGACGGTGGACCCTTCCGCCAGCAGCATCAGCCCCAAGGCCCAGCGCTCGATCTGACCCCGTTTGGCGATCTCCTTGCGCAACATCACCATCGCGCGGCGCAGCCGAGATTCGACCGCCCGAGTTGGAACGCCTTCGTGCCGTGCGATCTTCTTATGGCTCCAACCTTCGAGGTAGCGCAGAGAGACCGTGGACCGAAATGGTTCCGGCAGCGCGCGCAGCGATTCGATCAGCAACTGTTGCGTCTCGAGCCGCAGCGCGATCTCCTCCGGACTGCAGGTCGTCCTCTCGTCGTGTTGCTGTTCGAGCAACTCGGCGCGCCGTGCATGCTGGCGCCCGGACTCGTGAACCAGGTTTTTCATAACGCGCGCGAACCACCCGCGCCAGGCGCTGGTATCCTGCGGTGGCTTCTCGAGCAACCGCACCCAGGCTTCCTGGGCGACATCCTCGGCCTGCTCCGTGTCCCGGATCAGAGCAGAGGCCAGGCTCCGCACCCACTGGATACGGGCGAGCAATTCCTTCGGGGTAGGGTCGGACCGGTCGTGCATCAGGATCCCTTACCTGATGCACGATACCGTCCATTCCCGCCACGATTTTTCGCGGAAGTTCTAATTTCCTGGCCGCATGACCTCCCCCAGGCCTCGGAGGGCCTCAC
>Ga0247727_10003152_pt1 | contig 36827 bp, 34 predicted proteins | sample WisWelCaveWW1625_FD_202498 | JGI IMG/M metagenome (GOLD analysis project Ga0247727, IMG submission 202498) | Biofilm microbial communities from Wishing Well Cave, Virginia, United States - WW16-25 | ecosystem: Environmental > Aquatic > Deep subsurface > Groundwater > Cave microbial mat | place...
CGACTTTCTGAAAAAATTAAAAAATAGTTCAACAATCATTATTAACTTGAAGAGATAATTTCATTTATGAAACCTGTTTGTTTTATTGGAGCGCGTGGTGGGTCAAAAGGAGTACCAAATAAGAATATTCGATTATTAAATGGTAAACCACTAATAACATATTCCATAGAAACTGCATTGGATTCTAATATTTTCAGTTCTGTTATAGTGTCTACAGAAGATGAACGAATAGGAAGAATTGCAAAAAAATATGGTGCTGAAGTACCATTTATTCGACCTAAACGATTAGCTACAGACTCGGCTGGAATGGATGAGGTAATCATACATGGAATAAAGAAATTGCGTTCTCTAGGATATACGTTTGATATCTTGGTTAATCGTGATTGTACTGTACCATTCATACGCAATGTTGATGTAACAGGTTCAATAGAATTACTAAAAGAAAAAAAATGCGATGCCGTGTTTGGAGTTTACAAACAACACCATAATCCTTACTTTAATATGATGGAGCCTAATTCCAAAGGCTTCTTGAAATATAGTAAAAAATTAAGAAAAAAAATTAAAACTAGACAAAATACACCCACAGTGTACCAACTAAATGGATTATTCACATTATACGTAGATAGATTGTTGCATACCAAATGGCATATGCTTAAAGTACTTCCCTATGAAATCCCTGCTGAAACAGGTCTAATGATAGATACGGAATTTGAGTTTCAAATAGCAAATATGATAGCTCAACAAAAAATTAAAATTTAGTCGATTAGTTGACTCTTGAACTTATAATCTGTTACCATGCTGTCCATCCTCCATCTACTACTAGGTTAGCGCCTGTCATATAGGAGGAAGCGTCTGATGCTAAAAACAGTAATGCGCCGTCATAATCTTCTTTCCTAGCCATCCTTCCTAGCATTGTTCTTTCTGAATATTTTTTCACAAATTTCTTATCTTTGTGTAATTTTGGATCAAAAACTCCGCCGAGTGTTAGCGTGTTTATTCTGATGTTTTTCCTGTTCCAATACGCTGCCAGATAACGAGTCAGATTCACCATAGCTCCCTTTGTTGTGGCATAAAAAGCAGGAGAATTTAGTCTGCTTTTTCCATAAATTCTTTGATCAGCACCAACAATTCCATATATTGATGAAATATTTACAATCACACCTTTATTCTGCTTTAACATCACTTTGCCAATTTCTTGGCAACATAGAAATAGTCCTTTCAGATTAATCCCGATTGTTTGCTCCCAAAGCTTTAGTGGAAACCGTTCAAAAGGTACATCACGTTGTGGATGTTCTCTTGGAAAAAAATGAGCGTTATTAATTAAAACATCGATTTTTTTGTATTTTGTTAACACATCTTTGGTTAACTTCTTTACAGCGGATTGTTCAGCGATGTCTATACTGAATAACATTGTCTGTGTGTGATATTTCTGAATTAATTCTGTTTCTAGTTTTTTATTGTTCTTATTTTCAATGTCTACTAAAACAACATTAGCACCGGCTGCGCTTAGAACATGCGCAAACCTTGTGCCTAGAAAACCCGCAGAACCAGTGAGAATGACAGTTTTATTTTTCAAGTTGAATAATTTAAGAGGATCTTTTTTTCTCAAGCTAGTGTTACCGCCTTCTTAATTTTTGAAGATTTTTTTACTGCTAGGGCTATTTCTAGTATTTTAGTACCCTCTTCAACACTATTAATTGTCTTTGCTTTCGTAGTTACGCATTTAAGAAAATGAGTGATCTCCTCAAGATACATCATGTTATAATCATAATTTTTTAATTTCAATTTTTCGATCCATTTTTTCTTTTTCGTATTGTATACTTTAACAGCATTTATGTCTAGATCCCAATAAATTGTTCCTTTTGTGCCTATTATCTTACAACTACGAACGTGTGGGTTCTGAAAATAATCTAAATGTACTTCAGCTATAATGTTATTTTGAAATCGCAGCAAAACGGATGATAAATCTTCTGCATGTATATCTAGATCACTAAATTTTCCGGTCATAGAAAAAACTTCTTTTACACCCCCAAAAAACCAATACAAATAATCTATTTCATGAATACACGTTAACACTACACCCCCTCCTAAATCTCCACGTGATGCATAGCTATTTTCATATTGTTCATACTGATGCCAACTAGGAAGGAAAGAGCCATTCTCTGCGTGTACAGAAATTATTCTTCCAATTTCATTTGCAGAAATGATTTCTTTTATTTTCTTTATGCAGGGATGAAAACGAAAATTGCATCCCATTAATGTTACAAGTCTTCGTTTTTTTACCACATCTAACAAAGTTTTAACGTCAAGTAGTGAACTAGAAAGCGGTTTTTCTACGAATAGGTGTATCCCCGCATTTGCCAATTTTATTGCTGTCTTCACATGAAGACTAGGAACATTTGATATTATTGCAGCATCTGGTTTTTCCTTGATTGATTTTCCCAAAGAATTGAATATTTTACATCTTCTTTTTCGTAAGAAGCTATCATAATGACGTTTGGTACAAACTAAAATTTCTATGTCTGGAAAAGATGAAAGATTATCAATGTGTCTTCTACCTATTGAACCATAACCCATAACAAGTACCTTCAAACATCTTTCAAGCATACTTGATTTGTAATTAAAATTATCCCTTAATTAAACAGGAAAAGTTATTAGTTAATACATTTTATAGATAAAAAAGAATTAAAGTGATTTTTGTTAGGATTAATGATAAATGAAAAATAGGAAATTAAACAACTCAATCCTTACTAAAGAATTAAAAAATCAAACAATTTTGATAACGGGTGGAGGAGGAAGTGTAGGATCAGCTTTAGTGAATAGAATTCTAGAATATCCAGTTAAATCTGTAAGGGTGTTGGATATTGACGAACATGCTTTATTTAGGCTGAATCGTTCAATAAAGGATTCTAGACTAAGATTGTTGCTTGGAAGCATAACAGACAAAGATAGAATCGAAATGGCCGGTAATCAAGTAGATATAATTTTTCACCTTGCAGCAATAAAAAATATTGAAATCTCTGAATTCAATCCCATTGAGACAATATCCACTAACATTGATGGAATGATTAACATGATTAAAATGTCAATGCGAGATAAACCAAAAAAATTCCTAAACATTAGTACCGATAAAGCTGCAGAAGCATCAACTCTTTATGGAACCACTAAACAGATATGTGAAAGGCTGACAAGTTGGGCTGGAGTTCATATAAGACCAACAAAATTCGCTTCTGTGCGTTTTGGCAATGTGATTGAATCAAGAGGAAATGTGTTTGAGATTTGGAATGAAGAGTTAAAAAACAATAAACCTCTATCAATAACTCATCCAGCAATGGAAAGATATTTTTTTCATGTAAATGAAGCAGTTGATTTTATTTTACACTGTTTACCCCTAGTTGATAAAGGTGAGATCTTTGTTCCAAAAATGAAATCATATAAGATTAAAGAGATGGCCACAAAGTTTTCAAAAAAACATAAAATAATAGGATTAAGACAGGGCGAAAAAATGGAAGAGATTCTTATAACAGAAACAGAAAAAGAGTTAGCTGAAAAGAGAAGTGACATGTGGATAATAAAGCAATATGCTGACAGTAAATAACTAAAAGCCCAGAAATATCAATTATTTGCCGAAACCTTTATTTTTGGTTTTAATTCTTCACGAGCTTTACAGACATGACAATATTTTGCCCATTTTTCGGCATGTCTCCATTGTTCAAGTCCAGTTTGATCATATCGTTGATGAGCCATTTGTAACATTCTTCTTGTATCATGTTTATACATGAACTGTTTCAGAGCAAACAATTCTGGAATTGTGAAATATTGGCTAACTGTGGCTGTATATTGAGTAGCATCACCGCAATCTTTCATAAATTTGTCTAATGATTTTAATTCCCATTTCAAAATGGTCTCTTTTGTAACATTTTGATTATCTTTTATTAGCTTTAATCTCTCATCATACTGTTGTAATATGAAATCTTTGTAATCGTAGTACAATGGACTTCCCACATATGGTGTGCATATGAAAGGATCAACCTCTGCACCATTTTGAATCCAAAAATCTACTGTTTCCATCAAATCGTCAATATTCTCATGCGGATTTCCAATCATAAACGTTGTAATTGGATGAAGTTTTGCTCGTTTAACAGCATCAATGGTTTTTTGTTCATGAACCCTTAATTGCCCTTTTCCAATATCTTGATTCAAGACTTTATCTGACGCTGACTCAAATCCAAATGAGATATAAGCGCATCCTGCATCCTTCATAATTTGCACAATACTAGGCTGTACAGCTACACTAGGGGCATCACCTAACGTTCCCCATTTTATGGTTTTATCTAATCCTTCATCAACATATAATTGGCAAAATTCTTTTGTCCACTTTAAGTTACTAGTCATATTTTCATCAAGAATAGAGATAAAATCAACATCAAATTTTTCTTGTAACAATTTAATATTTTCTACTGCATATTTTGCAGAAGGCCATCGTGCTGGTAGTTGAAATGTATCATTTTCCTTGTCAGAAATCCTGACAAGTTTCTCTCCTTCTCTTCTATTTCCACTACCATAAATATTCTGTAGATCTATACGTGACATTCCGTTATGTGAACAAAATGTACATCCCCTTGGACAACCTCGTTCCCAAACAACAGAAACTCTTCTTTTTGAATTGAATGATTCAACTGATAATGGTAAAGCTGAATATTCAAAATAAATATCAGTCTCCATAAGATCATAGGCAGGATAAGGAATAGTATTCAAATCTGAAATCAATGCTCGTGGTTTAGTAAACTTGAACGTTTCATTATCTCTCAGGCATAAACCATTTACCTTTTCAAAGTCTTTTGTTCCTTGATTTATTTCATCATAGAGTTCTGAGAAAGTTTCTTCTCCCTCTCCTATACATATCATGTCGATTTCAGGAACAAGTTGCAAAATTTCATCTGGGTTATAAGTTGACCACCCACCTCCACCTATAAAAATGGAATCTGGACAGGATTTTCGTATTAATGGTGCTAATTGTTTAATGCGACCATAGGTAGAAGTTAGACCACCTATTCCTATCAGATCCCATTTCTCAAGACGAATTTCTTCTTCAATTATTTTGTCTGGAACTTGTCTACCGCCGTATTTCATTCGAATAGCGTTTAAATCTAAAATTCCAATTTGTCCTCCTTTTTTTTCTACAATAGCTCCTAATATTCCAGCCCAAAATGGAAAGTGGTTGGGACCGCTATCAAGCCTTATTTCTGGTACGATGAAAAGTACTTTCAATTCAGTATTAACATATTGCTAAATGATTATTTAAATTAGTGCGTGAATAATGCTGAGACAGGTGTCCTAATTATGATATTCTGTAAGAAATTGTCTTAGAGTGACACATTTTATTCTTTTACCAAAAATACAACCGCCTTCTGTAGCATTTATCGTGTTAACCCAATTGGGAGAACGTGTTATGAATTCTTTTAATGCTATGCTATAGTATTGAAAAATTGGATCTAAAATACAATTACAGTTAAATTCAGGGTTGTAAATTTTTGGAAACAATTTTTTGAAAATAGGGCTATTTTTATCCATATCTAAGGGAAGGCTGGTCTTACCATGAGATATAATTACCTCCCACGGATCGTCTTCAGTCCAGCCGTGATTTATTCCAATTAGTGCCACAGTAGAGCATTTGAGAATTTGCCAACTAACAAACCAGGATGATGTTCCTACATTTCCACCTGTTTGGATGGCAGGTAGACCATTTGGGTGATTTTTTGCTCTAATCATTAATGCAGATGTTTGATTAAATGATTTTTTTCCTTCACCATGATCAAATAATGCATGCAACCAATGTATTTTGATTCCCGCTTGTCTTGCACGTTCAACCGTAGATGGATTAACAACTGTTGAAAAAACACCTTTTATTTTTTTTCCGTATTTATCGACTATTGGATCATCGTACCATTCTTTTATTACATCTTGTGTATCAATGGTAACTACATAAAAATTAGAGAACTTTTCTGGTGTAACTCCTGCTTCCAAAGCAGTTATCAAAGCACCATCACAACATACTATTGTACCGTTATAATCACTATTTGCCAATAACTCCAAATGCTTATTTTTTTTAATAGAGGGACCTCTTCCTATCACCAGTGCAGAGTGTTCCTGCATCTTGTATGATGAACCTTTTGTTGGGTCTAATTCTTTAGCAGAAGATTCGTTCCAAATGTTATTCAAATTTAGGGCAAAATTTTGTACCCAGTAATCGTAAAACTGCTCATCATAAAGTTTCTTCATGCATCTTTCAATTATATCCTGTGTTGATTTTTGAGTATCATTTTGAGTGAAAATATAATCAAGCCATTTATCCCATTCTTTATCACCAAAGCCCATCTCCTTCTTTCGAGCTAACATTTTTGCAAAAGTAGTCTCCCCTATAGTGAAGTTAAAATCATCTGGCATTTCTTACAATATTTAGTTTTTTTAACATTTTTAATCGTTTAATTAAATTATAACTCTTCTAATCCAAGTTCATCTTCTTTCTTAGCAGATCTAAAAATCATAAACGATCCTTTTGCGCCAGATTTTACTATAAATTCTTCAAATTCTGATTCAGTTAATTCTTTCTTGGACTCTGTACTCTTTTCATTTACTTTAGCAGTTTCATCTGACTCTGTATTTTTTTTTATATTGAAATTTGCTTTCAATTACAAAAGATTTTCTTGTCATGTAATATTAAGTTTTATATGCACAAATAAGAATTAGACCTTCATTAATCAATTACAGATGAAAAGGCTTATCTCATTACAAGATTTTGAATTTATCAAGAAGTGATATAGTTAGTGAAGTTACTGATTACGTTACAACCTAATCTGAAAATAATTCTCACTGTTTTAATTGCATTTTTTGTTGCACTTTTAATATTTTTTCTTGTTTTTTTGTTAAATCAATATACAATAGAAAAAAGAATTGATTCTTCCTTAGACATTTATACTGAAACACGTAGATTACAAAAGAATTTTTATTTACAAAATTTTGACCCTAATGAAAAAAGAATTTTTATTCTTGGTTCAAGCCAAATTCAGGCAATTAATTCAACGTATATCAATGAATATCTTTCAATAAATAATCAGAATTACAAGGCTTACAATTTAGCTTATCCTGCTGAAACCCCAGAAGAGAGGTTGAAGACATTAGATGTGATTATTTCAGCCAAACCCAAAATTGTTCTTTATGGAATATCAAATAGAGATTTTTACACTGATGTACAAAATGAAATATCTATAAACAAACCTGCTAGTCTTTTACCCGACCCTCGTGAATTGTTTCAAGAAAAGTTTGGCGGATTGGATATATTTGCTAATCATAATTTTGATTTTCTAGAAAATCCAAAGTTGACTACTTTAACAATGATAACACTATTGCTCAGAACTGAACCACAGGATAAACCAGTCCAACCGTACCCAGAGTCTCCTGTTCTTATGCAATCAAGAGATGCTATCATTAAAAGTGATAGTGAAATGAAACAGTTAGCTTCAATAGTTGGATATAGATTTACAGGAATAGATCCTCCTGAGAAAAATGAAAAATTGATAACGTTGAAAAAAATAATAGGGGAGCTACAGAAAAACAATATCAAGGTCATAATTTTTACCACACCTCAATCCAAGTATTATTTAGATTCTATTCCAGATTATGAAAAAAAATCTTTTGATTCAATTTTAACAAGTATTTCTAGTGATTTTGGTATAAACATTTTTTCACTTCGTGATAACTATACAAATTTAACAATTTGGAATGACCTTACGCATATAGCGGTTAACAAGAATGCTATTATTTACAGTGAGGATGTCGCAAAAATACTTCTAAAGGAGATTCAATCATAATGTTGTTTAATACAATTGATTTTGTAATTTTCTTCATAACTGTATTGAGTGTTTTTGTTATTATCAAAAATAGAAAATTCCAACACTTATTTCTTGTGGCATCAAGTTATTTTTTCTTTTATTATTCTAGTAATTATCTTATTACACTTTTAATTTATACAACCATATGGGATTTCTATTTTGGAAAACTAATTTACGAATCAACTGGCACCAGAAGAAAGAAAGTTCTTTTTATAGCCAGTCTAGCAGGTAATTTAGGTCTCTTAGGTTTCTTCAAATATGTTGATTTTGCAATAACTCAATTCAGTATTTTAGGAAATTATTTTGACCTAGGCACTCAGATTCCATTATTGAATTTAGCCTTACCCATTGGAATCTCATTTTACACCTTTCACTCTATAACTTATACTGTAAGCATCTATCGTGGACAACTAACCCCAGCTAAATCCTTTGTGGATTATGCAATTTTTGTATCTTTTTTCCCACAACTAGTTGCGGGGCCTATCTTGAGAGCAAAAGATTTTCTGCCTCAGTTAAGAGAAAAAATAGAAAATTTTGAAACAGGAACTAGACTTCGTCAAATTCTAATCAGTAGCTCAAATCTAAAGATGGGAATTACCCTTATGGCTTTTGGTTTTTTAAAAAAAATGTTCTTTGCAGATAACATTTCTCCAATGGTAAATGACATATTTAATTATCCAGTTGGGCAGGAATCATTTACAATTATTTTGGGTGCCATCGCATTTGGTATCCAGATCTATTGTGATTTTTCTGGTTATAGTGACATAGCGATAGGAGCTGCTATGATGATGGGGTTCAAGATTCCTGTTAATTTTAACAAGCCCTATTTTGCAACTTCGCCATCAGATTTTTGGAGAAGATGGCATATTTCCCTTTCATCGTGGCTTAGGGATTATCTGTATATACCACTAGGAGGAAATCGCAAGTCCAATGTAAGGACCTATCTGAATTTGTTTATCGTAATGTTTTTGGGTGGTTTGTGGCATGGCGCATCTTGGAACTTTGTCATTTGGGGCATGCTACATGGTTTGTATCTGGCATTACACAAGTTTATTGTGAATAAGTTTCCTATTTTACAAAATCACACTTTCTTTAAAACAAAAACGGGTTTCTTATTGTCCATATTTGTTACCCAATACCTTGTGTTTTTGGCATGGATAGCGTTTAGAGTGAAAGATTTTGATCAGGTACTTTACTCCATGCAAAAATATGTCATATTAGATTTTCAGATACAACAAACAATACCATTTATTCTAGCTCATAAAGTTTCAATAGCAGTCATAGTATTATTCATCGTATTACATTTCATATCATATAAGAAAGTAAACTTGCCAGAAAAAATATCAAATTTAAGTTTGTTACATTGGACCATTTGCTTAGTAGGTATTATGCTTTTAATCTTCTTCTTTTATAATGGAAAGCCAGAGGATTTTATCTATTTTCAATTTTAAAAATGGTCTAGTATTTTTGCTAACGTTTCTGATGCATGACCTTTGTTTACAAAATAGCTTTCTACAAATTTCCTTGAATTTTGTTGAATTTTATCTTTGAATTCTTTATCATATAGTAGTTTTTTTATTTCGTTTTCAATATCGTTAATATTTGTAATAGATGATAACGCACCTGATTTTACAATTTCGTCTTCTTCAGCCCACTTCTCAATTTGTAATGATATGACAGGTTTGTTTAGTATCATAGACTCTAGAGAGATGGTAGAATTGTTAAAGGTAATTAGGATATCACATGAGTTTATTAATTCTACCAAATTTGCATTATATATAATTGGGATATTTGGATCAATTTCTTTAATTAATGCGGTTATATTGCTTAGAAAATCAGGTTGTGGGTGAGGTTTTACGACCAATTGTTTATCAGGAAATTTTTTTACGGTACGACAAACCTCCCTTACAAAGTTATCAAATTTCAAATAAGATTCAAAGGGAGTTTGCTCAAAAGAAATCCTGCCTGTGACTGAAGTTGTAGCAAATAATATTATTCCTTTATTTTGTACATTTTTTACAACGTTGAAAAAGTTATCATGTCTTGGACTTCCAGTTACCAGAAGATTTTCTTCTTTATGGCCATAGGAGAGTGCGCGATTTTTTGCTACTTCGCCCCAGAAAGCTTGTTTATCACTAATAAAGAATGAATAACCACCTAATGCGAATTTATGGAATTTATCCCACTTGCTAGAAGTTGGATCCATAGCATGTTGCAACATAACGGATTTGATGCCTCTTTTTTTAGATATGGAAATAATCTCTTTTTCTTCTTGACCAGTCTCTGCCCATTCTAGAATTACTGAGATATTAAATTTATCAAATAATTCATTAAGCAATAAAATTCTTCGAACAGACTCCCTAAATCGTTTATCACATATTTGTATGAATGGATTTTTAATAGAATACCAAAATGTATATGAATTAATAGAAAAGATTTCTTCGAAAACTGGATCCAGTTGCCATACCTTTTTTAGATTATTGGATAAAATATCAAGTTCATGAAGAAGTTTTGTTTCTATTTTTTTTTCAAAATGATCTAAGCGAATTATCTTACATTTTGAATTTAGTATGATTTTTAAACTTTGTAAATTCCAAATAACAGGTCTGCGTTGATTTAATAATATAATATTCTTATCTAACACAGATAATTCCTTTAATAAAACATCATATTGAACTGGATTAAAATCTAGCAAAAGAATAGATTTCTTCCTACTAAGTTTAAAGTTAGGATTTAGTCGGAAAATAGAATAAATTGCTTTTTCAACAAACTTCTTTATCTTTAAATATCTAGTTCGTGAGATGGTGAGGGAGATTGGATATGAGCCAAGATTATATTTAATATTTATTTTATCAAAAAATAAAGATGGTTGTTCATCTTCGTCGTGTAAAATTACTTGTATATTTTTTAGTTTACAAATTCTTTGTATAAAGTCATTAAGCTGTGTATAAGCTATGATGAGATTAGGTTCTTCTTTTTCTATTATCTTAATGATTGTCATTGCATTTCCATATATTCGAGCAAAATATTGTAAAAGTTCCATCTCGATCAAGGTTGCTAAATTGTAGCCATCGAAAACAATAAAATTTTTTATGGAGTTATGATTATGCCACGTTGTGGTAATGTTGATCACATTATCATCAATATTTTTTCTATCCTCCATAGTTAGATAATTTTCACCAATTTCATTTGGTATGTGATTTTTTACGAGATTCTTGTAAGCAAGATAATTTAGTGAAAATATTTTAGAATTTTTATATTGTGAAATTTTGTTCTTAATTTCATTGATATCAGTATCGTCTTCTATTAAGAAAATCGTGTCAGTCATTTTATTCAGATTCTAAATGATTTCACAGCGTTAGATAGCTCGTAATTGAATTCCATGTGATCAAGTCTTGTATTTTGCCCATTTTGACCAATCATAATCATCAAAAGTGACATTTTTCATTTCATTATCATTCGGTCTCCAAGCTACATCAGCAAGTGCCAATATTCTAGATATACCATTAGATAAATTCAGATGAGCTGAAGGGTAGTTTTTTGGAATGTATATTAACACAGGATCATCTGCACTTGATTCTATTTCATCATATTTTCCATTTTGATCTCTAGCAATGAAAACAACCTTCCCATGTATACAAACAAAATGGCTGTTACGTTTAGTATGAATATGCGGCCCCTTTATTTCCCCTGGATTAACCGAACTTACGTACACCATTTTTGGTTGATTTTTTATTATTTTATCCCAATCTCGCCAGACCACAGTCAAGGATCCATTAACATGTTTATCATTGATGTCTTTAGTAAGATGTTTCTCTAGTTTTACAAAACGTATAGGATCATTTTCCATTATATTTGCTTTAAAATTTTGTACCAATAAAAGTCTTGATTACAAGATAACAGGGGTTATAGACAATCGAGAATCAAGAATTACAGATTGGATAATATTAAATAAAGAAAAGAAAACACGAATTGATGTAGAAAATGTCATGAAATTATTAGTAACTGGTGGACTAGGTTTTATTGGTAGCACTTTCATTCTAAAAGCACTAAAAAATCATGAGTTTAGAATAGTAAATATAGATGACGAGCTTTACGGTTCCAATCATGCAAATCTGACTGAAGTTCAAAATTCAAAAAATTATGAATTTGTGAAAGGAAACATCACTGATTATAATTTAATGAATAAACTAGTTTCTGATTCTGATGCCATAGTCAATTTTGCTGCAGAATCACATGTTGATAGAAGTATTTCTAATGCAAAACCATTCATAGATTCCAATATTATAGGAATTTTCACAATACTTGAGATTCTAAAAAAACAGAAAAAGAGATTATTGCATATTTCTACTGACGAAGTGTTTGGAAGTATGGAAGATGGAAGTGCTGATGAAAACTTTCGATTAAACCCGTCTAGTCCCTATGCAGCATCAAAGGCAGCTGCAGAACTATTAATTAATTCTTACATGGTTACTTATGGGTGTGATATTTTAATCACTAGGTGTACAAACAATTATGGGCCGAGACAGTCACCGGAGAAATTAATTCCTAAAACAATTATTTTAGCAGATCAAAATAAGAAAATACCAATATACGGCAATGGTAAAAATGTTAGAGATTGGATTTTTGTGGATGACCACTGTGATGCCATTATGCAGGTGCTCTACAAAGGAAAGTCAGGAGAATCCTACAACATATCTGCATCTAATGAAATCGACAATTTGACTATAATTAAAAAAATTCTATCACTGATGGGTAAATCAACTGACCAAATTGAATTTGTGGAAGATAGACCTGGTCATGATTTTAGATATAGCATGAATTCATCAAAAATTAGAACAAATCTTAAGTGGTCACAAAAAGTGTGTTTTGATGAAGGTCTTGAAAAAACTATCAGTTGGTATCTCACTAACAAAAGCTGGTGGAATAATCTTGATGAAAAAATATTAACCAAAATGCCCTGGAAAAATTAGTTTCAATTTATTGATACCTGGGGAATCAAATTCTCTATGAAAGTCATAATTCTACTTGTAGAATGTGATAAATATTGACCGCCTTACTCATACTCCTTCTTGCGACCAATCTTGGAAATCAACAGAAATGGTGTAGAAATATTTCCCAACGATCACCAGCAAAACATATTCATATAATCTTGCATGGAAGTTTCAGGATTATCTTGCTGATTGTAGGCTGTTGTATTTTGTTTTAATGTTGTAACAATTTTGGACCAACGTTTTTATTGATAATTTTTATAAAAAATATAGATTTATGGATCAGTTTAAAACTATCAACAAATGTAGGATCTGCTATTCCGATGAATTAATTAAAGTGTTAAAGCTTAGTGATCAATACATAGCCACTACCTTTGTCAAAAGTAATAGGGAACATCCCATGGCTAACGTCAAAATTCCTTTGACACTTATGTTGTGCAAGGAGTGTGGCTTGGTTCAGCTTCTTGAAACTGTTCACCCTGATCTGCTTTATCAGAATTATTTTTACAGAACAGCGATCAATGATACAATGCGAAAAGATCTAAGAGATGTTGTGGATGATGTTATGAGTCATGTAGAAACCCACAGTGGCGATTGTGTTGTAGATATTGGAGCTAATGACTGCACTATGATCAGTATGTTTCCACATTCTTTGGTAAGAGTTGCTGTTGAACCCGCAAAAAACATTAGCTGGAGTCATGTAGATGATTCTATCCAAATCGTTAATGATTACTTTTCTGATGAAGTTGTATTAAAGAAAACTAAAGGGAAAAAAGCAAAAATTATTACATCAACTGCGATGTTTTATGACTTTGATGATCCGAATATAGCTACGAGTGATATTAAGGAATTACTCGATCAAGACGGTGTATGTGCAATTCAGGTTAGTTATCTTTTGTCAACTATTAAAGATATGAATTTTTATGATGTGGTACATGAACATCTTGAATATTATTCCTTGGGCTCTATCAATTATTTAATGGAAAAAAATGGATTGGCTATTTTTGATGCATCAACAAATTTTGTTAATGGTGGTAGTTTAAGGATTTTAGTCACTCATAAAGAAAATAATGTACAAAAATCAAAAAAATATTTTGACATTTTGGCTGAGGAAGAAAAGTGGAAGTTACGAGATCCTGAAACGTACTATAGATATAGCGAAAAGATTCTTGATTTAGTTAAAATTTCAAGAAATTTCATTTTAAATGAAATTAGTAATGGTGGACTAGTGATTGGATTGGGGGCTTCTACAAAAGGAAACGTACTTCTTCAGATGTGTGGTATAGATAAGAAAATGTTACCATACATTAGTGACCGCAATAAGGAAAAAGTGGGACTAAGAACACTAGGAACAGATATTGAGATTATCTCGGAGAATGAGGCGCGACGATTGAATCCTAGTGCAATGTTAGTAATTCCATGGAACTTTAAAGATGAAATTCTAAAACGTGAATATCAGTATATCCAAAATGGAGGTAAGTTGTTATTTTTAATGCCTTATCCTTATTACATCGATAAGGAGGGTGAAAAAAAGCTAGAATAAAATTTTTTAATAAAGTCTTTACTTACAATGCTTCAGAAAGTAAATTTAACAAACCGGAGAACTGGTTTCAATTTATTAATACCTAGAGAGCCAAACTCTCTATGAAAGGCATAATTTTACATGCAGGACATGGCACAAGATTAAGACCACTTACTCATACTGGTCCAAAGCAACTTCTGCCTATTGCAAACAAACCAATGTCACAATATTGTATAGAATCTCTAAGAGAGGCAGGCATCACAGACATAGCACTTATTGTAGGTGGTCCGGGTTCAAACAAAGTAGAAGAGTATTACGGATCAGGACAAAACCTTGGCGTAAAACTTACTTATATTCAGCAAGATTCACCGCGTGGTATCGCACATGCAATACGTTTATGTAAAGAGTTTGTAGAGAATGATAAATTTATAGTATTTTTAGGAGACAACATGTTAAAAAGAAACATTTCTGATTATGCAATAAATTTCAAACATTCTGATGTTAACGCCTCAGTTTTGCTCTGCGAGGTGAACAATCCTACTCAATTTGGAATTGCAGATGTCAAGGATGGTGTTATAAAAAAAATAATGGAAAAACCAAAAGATCCACCTACAAATCTTGCTGTCACTGGCATTTATTTTCTAACTCCAACAATTTTTGACGTAATAGATAGACTCAAACCATCTTGGAGAAACGAGCTGGAAATAACTGATGCTTTGCAAATGCTTTTGGAAGAAGGTCATAAGATCACTTATCACATGGTAACAGACTATTGGAAAGATACTGGAACTCCTCATGACATTATACACGCAAATAAGGTGATCCTAGAAAGTATGAAACCGTATTTTTATGGAAAAAAGGAGGAAGGTGCTTCTTTTAGTGGCAATGTAATGATTGGTGAAAATACCCTACTCAAAGCTGGATCAAAAATAGTTGGACCTGTCATTATAGGAAAAAATTGTATAATAGATTCAGATACATATGTTGGTCCAAATACCAGTATAGGTGACGAATCCAAGATCGCCAAATGTAATATAGAAGATTCAATAGTAATGTCAGGTTGCGAGATTGATTGCGATATTAAAATCAAAAACAGTATAATTGCTTTTAATTCTCAAATTATTTCTAAAAAAGACAATAGTAAAAATAAAATATTTTTGTTAGGTGAGGGTACTAAAATTTCACTCTAAATTTGGAATAAATTTTGATGTTAATTTAAAAATATTAAATAAGCTTAGACAAAGCTAGATTGTAAGAATAAAGTTGGCATCAGAACATGAAAATCCACTAGTAAGCATAGTAATACTCAATTATAATGCTGGTGATTTGTTGTTAGATTGTGTTGAATCCATTTTTAAAACAAAATATAATAACTTTGAAGTAATTGTTGTAGATAATGCCTCAAAAGACTATAGTCATATAAAGTGTAAAGAAAAATTTGACAAAATTCATTTGATTGAAAACAAAGAAAATTTAGGATATTGCGAAGGTAACAACATAGGCATAAGGGAAGCTAAGGGAGATTTTGTGGCAATATTAAACCCCGATACAAAGGTAGAATCAAATTGGTTAGAAGAATTACTCAAAGCATATAACAAAAATGGAGATGGTTTGTACCAACCAAAGATACTTGCTTTTGAAAATCAGATATTTGAAAGTGCTGGCAATATGCTACATATTTTTGGATTTGGGTATCCTAAATGTAGAGGTTCTGCTGACACTGGGCAATACAATACACCTGCACAGATCGGTTATGCATCTGGCGCATGCCTATTCACATCTATAAATGTGCTAGATAAAATAGGTCTTTTTGATCCGTTTGTGTTTTTATATCATGATGATCTTGATCTTGGATGGCGAGCTGCTCAGATAGGTATAAGATCATACTATGTGCCATCTGCTACAATATATCATCTTGCTAGTTATAATTTCAAATGGAGCTCCCAAAAATTTTACTGGTTAGAAAGAAATAGACATTATTGTTTATTAACACATTATTCAAAAAAAACACTTTACAAAATATTACCATCACTTATTATAGTTGAAATAATGGTATTTTTCTTTTATCTATTCAAGGGTTTTATCAAAATGAAAATTAAAGCATATGTTGATATCATTAGAAATAGAAAACAAATATCAAAAAAATTTCATGAATTAGAAACTAAAAAAATAATCTCTGACGCAGAATTAATAAAGACTTTCCCAGATGACATGTTGATACCTGGTCAGCTTTCTATTAATGTAATCAATAGAATTTTTAATTTCTTCTTATCAAATTTAAGTAGAATAGCTAAGCAATTTATTTAATATGGTTTAGCTCCTTGTATATTCAAATAAATTCATATTTTCATTAAAAAACATCATAGTCTCCAAAAGAAAAAAACCAATTATCGTTTATTTGTAATTTTTTTAAATTAGCATTATTAGAATCACTATGTATTAAAATGAAATGAAGCGGTTGAGGTTTTAGAAATTGTGGAATTGTGAAGAATCCTGTCTCATGCAATATTTCATTTTCTAATAATCCAGATCTACACGTTGCAATAGCTAACGATACACCATTTTTCCATAAATTTTCTAACGCAACTAGTACGAGATCTTTAAGTTTTTTTCTAGTCTTAATTTCTGGATCAACTATAAAATCTATAATAACGCCTATTTTTTTACTGTTTATTACAGTTTCACTTGTTATTACATATCCCTTCAAAATTGAGTCCTCTTTAAGTACAAAAGTTTGATATTTTCGTGTTGGATGATTTCCATATCTCCATTGTAGAAAGTTTTTGTCTCTTTTCTGAATTACCGATACTCGTTTGCTGACTTTTTCTATAAGAACATCAAAATCGACATTATACTGATTTGTAAATGGCACAACTTCCGAATTGATATTTCTTTTTATTTTCCAAATACCATCAAATATTTGAAATAATTTACTTATTGGTGGATCAAAATATTTAGATAATCTTAGTGGTCTGACCAGAAGAGGTAGGTTAGATATTTCGATAGAACCTTTTCTTATAAAGGAATTAACAGATTTATCGTTTGCAACTCCATAAATACACGAAATTCCTTTTTTTATCGATTCATTTTGTATTGAAGAGATCAATTCAGAAAAAATGCCTTGCTTTCTATAGGCTTGATCAATGGCGGAGTTACAAGATAATCCTCCCATCATAATTTTTTGATCTATTATTAACCTCATAGGTATTATTGCTTCTATTCCAATTACGGAGTTATTTTTTTCATCTTTTGCTAATACGATAATAGCCTTACCCTGTGGATTATCTCTATACTGCCAATCAAAATATGATGGATTTATGATTTCCATGTTACCGAATATTTTTCTTGATAAATTTAAAATCTCATCTTTTTCATTTTCAGAGTCAACCCATTCTGAGATTATCATATCTGTTGATTGACATAGTTAGAAAATATCAATATTTTTACAGGATTTTAATTAAAGATATAAACTTGATGACACGTTATGTAATGATAATATTGAATCTTTTGGGCATAGATTTTGAAGATTGGTTTCATCCTGAATTAATTCAACGTCACATTACGACTAAAAACAATAAACCTACCATCGTTAATGGAATTGACAAAATTTTAAATTGGTTAAGAAAAAATGACACATTTGCAACTTTTTTTATGGTTGGAGAGTTGTTAGAAGCAAAACCAGAATTATTAGATAAAATAGTTAATGAAGGTCATGAAATTGCGTTTCATACGATGTATCATACAAGACTTGATACTTTAAATTATAGGGAAAAGTTTGTAGAAGAAATTAAAAAATTTGATGACATTACATCCAAAAAATCCAGAGGATTTAGAGCTCCATCGTTTTCATTAAATCATTCTAGTTCTTGGGTAATTGACGTGTTGGCTGATAACAATTATCAATATGACAGTAGTATTGTTCCTGCAAAAACCAGATTATACGGAATACCTAATGCAGAAACCAAGCCATATAAGATTACAAGTACTATGCTTGAAGCAAATGATCCTAATGGAAAGATATTGGAATTTCCTTTGCTTACGGCCAGGATTTTAGGGCATACAATTCCTGCGTGTGGCGGATTTTATCTCAGAATATTACCTTTGAAAATAATTGAACATGCAATCAATATTGTCAATAACAAAGACATTCCAGCCAGTTTTTATATTCATTCTTGGGAACTTGTTCCAGAATTTATGCCAAGAGTTCCGCTAGCATTTATTGATAATTTCATAACATATCACAACCTCGGAAAAACATTTTCTCGTATGGATAAGATAATAAAAAAATTTAAATTTACATCTTTTAGTCGGTTTATGTCTGAAACTGTAGTTTCTTAATTCTTAAGAGCTACATGAAGCAACTCATACTATGAAATTTTCTATATAGTAAAAACCTAGAGATATCTTAATGTGATTGAGATTTAAAAAACTCCAATGTTTTTTTGATTCCTTCTTTCACAGATGTATTTACATTCCATCCCAATGACTTCAATTTTGAATTATCCGCTAGAAAATTACCCACGTCTACTTTTTCTGTGTAAGTAGGTGGGTCTACATATTTGATTTTAGCAGCCACTAATTCTTCCAACCAATTTGCTATTTCGTAAAACCAAGTCTTTTTGCCAGATGATATCCAATATAGATTACCGGCTTTTCCCTTCAACATTATACTCTTGAGACCTGAAATAACATCTGAGATATATACAACATCTCGAAAGAATTTACCTTCATGATAAATTGTTACATCCTCTCCCTTGAAGGCCTTATAGATAAGGAAATTTATTGCATTTTTTAGAGGAGTTGTATACTGTTCTCGTGGTCCAAATGAATTTGTAATTCTGAATATTGTGGTGTCTAAATTGTAAACATTATGATAAATTTTACAATAAATTTCACTAGCTAATCTATTAGTTCCGTATATCGTTGTTGGGTTACAAGGACTTTCTTCGTTTACTGGTAATTTTTGTGGTTTTCCTATTACTATAAAAGTGCTGCCCAGTATGAATTTACATTTGAGATTGAGATTTTTTATTTTTTCTAGAATGCATAATGTAGACTTTGAATTCACGTCTACGTCATAAAGGGGATTTTCAAATGATCTCTTATGAGAAGTTTCTCCAGCTAAATGGTATATAACATCTGGTTTGTTTTCTTCAATACTTTTTTCTAAATTAGAAAATTTTGTAACATCAACATATTCCAATCTTATTTTATGCAGGTTTTTGATAACGTTCGCTTTTTTGTTATCATTTCTAGCTAGCAAAATGACTTCATGTCCGTCTTTAACTAGCTCGTCACATAGATGACTTCCCACAAATCCTGTGCCACCAGTAATCATAATTTTCATATATTCACCCAAAGTAAGTTTTTAAATTAACATGCAACACAACGTGGTACTGTTTTTTTTGAATTTAATGCTATCTAATGATTTATCACTCCAGAAAAAGGTGTTACAGATTACTGATTTATTCAAATGTTTTCGAAAGATAATATAGAACAAAACAGTATGAATGTTTATACTATGAAAAACATCATTTTAAAATCAAGATTTAGAGGAGGGTTTTTCCATGGGTTATATAATGAGTTAATAAAGAACCCCCCTGATAATTATAGATTTATTGTACCTAAAGTTTCAAAAAAAAGTCCTTTGCTAAACATAACTTTCCAGCACGATAGTTGTTTTTATAAACAATTATTATACAATTTTGGTTCGTTGCCATACCTTTTGGCACAATTAAGTGAATCCCACATAAAATATGAAAATTGTGATCTAATTTTTGCCGCTCAGCATCTCATAAATACTGATGAACCATGGGTGGTAGACCTAGAATTTGCTAACTCATTAGTAGGATATTGTAGCCTAGATTTATGTAGAAATATTATTTCAAAAAAATTGAGGGCCAAAGAGTGTAAAGCGATACTGCCATGGAGTGAGTGGGGCGCAAATACTTTGCTTAATTCAATTAATTGTAAAGATTTCAAAGACAAAATCCGAGTAGTGAGATACACTGTACCTCCTAAACGTAAAAACAGAACTAAGGAAGATAAATCTGTGATACGAATGCTTTTTCTTGGTAGCATAAATCGATGTGGTGCAATGCGAGAGGCTTTTAAAGGATTGTATGAAAATATAGAGGCATTCATCGATTTACAGAAAAAATATGATGGGTTAGAATTAGTAATTAGATCTACAGTCACTCCTGAAATTAAGGAAAAGGCCAAAAAATATTCGAATATTAAGATCCTAGATACTCCCCTAACAGATATGGAATTGGAACAACTTTACATTTCGTCTGATATATTCCCACATTCTGGTTTTGAAGCCCTTAATCTGTCTATTTTAGAGGCTATGAGTTACGGTCTTCCGGTCATCGCTACATCTTATGGCAACACTCCGGAAGCAATCAAACACATGAAAAATGGTCTGTTGATCGATTTACCTCATCCAAGCTTGTTTTATACAAAAAACAACATACCTAACGAGTATTCGAACCCTCCCTTACGTGCTATGAGAAGATTAAGGCCATTCATGATTGATAAGATCAAAGAATGTATGAAACTGCTTATTGAAGATTCATCCCTTAGGCACAGAATTGGAAGAGAGGCTGCTATGACTATAGAAAATGGAGAGTTTTCATTGAAAAATAGAAATGCATTATTAAAAGAGATTTTTGATAATGCAACTTCATAAAAGAAAAATTCTCTAGTAGAATTATTTTATGAATCATTCTTGTCCATCTATGTCACGAGAGTGACATAGTAGAAATCTATGTTTAATTAAATTTGAAATCAAATAGTTCTAATAACAGTTATAATAATTTTCGGCATGCTAGGCTATAAGATGTTAAACAATAAGCGCATTCTAGTTACAGGTGGAGCTGGTTTTATCGGATCTGAAGTTGTAAGGCAGTTGTCCGAATTAGGTGCAAAAATTATAGTCTTTGATAACTATTCCTCTGGCAGAAAAAAATATCTTGAAGAAGTTACAAACATTTCTCAAATAAAAGGAAGTATAACAAATAGAAAGCAGGTCAATGACATTGTAAAAAAGGCAGATTACATAATAAATCTAGCAGCGTTGCCATTTATTCCCGATTCTTATTATTATCCTAATGAATTTTTCAAGGTAAATACCGAAGGGACCATTAATCTTGTCACTGCCAGCATTAAATCTAAGAAATTGAAAATGTTTGTACATATTTCAACAAGTGAGGTATATGGTTCTGCAAAAACTATACCAATGTCTGAAGATCACCCTACTTTGCCACAATCAACATATGCAGCAAGCAAACTAGCGGGAGAAAGAGCCGTGTTTACATTGCATAAGGAGCACGATATTCCTGCTGTAATAATAAGACCGTTCAATAGTTATGGGCCTAGAATAACTCAGCCATATATTATTCCGGAAATTATAAACCAAGTTCTGCACAGAAAAGATATCATAAAACTTGGAAATATTGAATCGTTTAGAGATTTTACTTATGTTTCTGATACAGCAAGAGGTATGATTTCGGCGATGGCCAAAGAAAGTGTAGTTGGTGAGACAATCAATATTGGAAGTAATAAAAGTTATAAAATTAAAAATTTGGTAGAAATCATAGCTAGGATTTTAGGAAAGAAAGTTAAAATTTTGATTGATAAAGAACGCTTTAGACCTTATGACGTGCAGAAACTAATTTGTGACAATAGTAAGGCAAAGAAATTATTGAGATGGGAACCAGAGGTTTCAATCGAAGAAGGGTTGACTAGAACGATCAATTGGATGAAAAAGAATGCCCCCGATTTTGCAACACCTTTTGAAGGATGGTCAAAAACTTACAGGTCAAAATTAAATCATAATGAGTGATTAATTGAACGTCGTACCAAAATCATTAATAAAAGTAATTGAAAAAAAATTCAAAACGCATGACGAATTTATACCTGGTCAAAGCAGAATCCGATTAATCGAACCTACTTTTGGAACCGATGAAATAATCGAAGCACTAGATTCATTATTAACAACTAAAGTTACAATGGGGGAAAAAGTTAAGAAATTTGAAAAATTATTTTCCAAATATCTTAAAGCACGCTATGCCACTATGGTAAATTCTGGTTCATCTGCCAATTTAGTTGCGCTATCAGCACTAACTAATCTTTGGTTTCCCAAAAGATTGAAGAAAAATAGTGAAGTAATAACATCTGCCGTTACTTGGGTTACTACAGTATATCCTCTTACTAATTTAAATTTAAAACCTAAATTTGTTGATATTAATTTAGAAAATTTTTGTATTGAAACAGAAAATTTGGAGAAGGTTGTATCCCCTAATACTTCTTTACTTTTGCCTGTGCATCTGCTTGGTAACGTGTGTGATATGCAGCGAATAACAGAGATTGCTGTAGAAAAAGATCTTCTGATTATGGAAGATTGTTGTGAAGCTCATGGTGCAGAATTTAAAGGTAAAAAAGTTGGAACTATAGGCGATATTGGAACCTATAGCTTCTTTCTTTCCCATCATATTACTACTATTGAAGGTGGAATGATAGTAACTAATAATGAATTGTTACATGAATTATCTAAGGCATTAAGAGCTTTTGGTTGGATTAGGGATCTTAAACTTAAGAATAAATTTAGAAAGAAGTACCCCCATATCGATCCAAGATATTTATTTGTAAATTTGGGTTATAATCTAAGACCTTCAGAAATTCAGGGAGCCTTTGGTCTTCATCAAATCCCAAAATTAGAAAAATTCATTGAAATGCGAAGAGAAAATGCAAGATATTGGACCAAAAAATTTTCACAGTATGAAGATTATTTTATTCTTCCCAAGGAAGATCCACGAACACGATCAGTTTATTTTTGTTATCCATTAACCATTCGAAAGGATGCACCTTTCAAGCGAGTATTACTTGTAAAGCACTTGGAAAAAAAGAAAATCGATACTCGGCCTATAATGTCAGGCAATTTGTTAGAACAGCCCGCTATTGAGTTTATTCCTCACATTAAGCATGGTTCACTACCTAATTCAAAATTAGCAATGCGTAATTCGTTTTTCTTTGGAAATCATCAGAAAATAGGAAAACAACAAAGAGAATACATAGTCAATGTAATAGCTGAATTCATCGAAAGAAAATTATGGACACGCTGAAATTCTCTTTTACTGTTTGCCCTAAAAATTGTTATTAGTATAATACATTAAGTATAATTAAAATGAATTTAAATGGGAAAAAAATAGTAGTGACTGGCGGTTCAGGATTTCTTGGCTCAGTAATTGTAAAAATGCTTGAAGAAAAAGGAATTACAGATATCACAATACCACGTTCCTCCACTTGTGATTTAAGGATTGCAGAGAATTGTGCAATTATTACCAAAGGTACAGATATTGTATTTCATGTTGCTGGAAACATTGGAGGCATCGGTTATAATAAACAATATCCTGGTTCAGTGTTTTATGACAACATAATGATGGACATCTTAATGATGGAGGAGAGTAGAAAAAATAATGTAGAAAAATTCATTGCAGTTGGTACTGTATGTAGTTATCCAAAATTTTGTGATGTGCCGTTTTCAGAAGAGAAAATCTGGAATGGATATCCTGAGGAGACAAATGCATATTACGGCTTAGCTAAGAAAATGCTGATTGTCCAGTCTGATGCGTACCGTCAGCAATATAATTTCAAATCAATAGTTTTGGTACCAACAAATCTATATGGTCCTGGTGATAATTTCAATCCCAATACCTCAAATGTAATACCATCATTGATAAAAAAAACACATGATGCAAAAACCTTCAAATATTCTGAGATTGAACTTTGGGGAGATGGAAGTCCATCTCGAGACTTTCTATATGTTGATGATGCTGCAAGAGCTGCTATATTGGCGGCTGAAAAATATGATAAAAGTGAACCGATCAACATAGGCAGTGGAAGAGAAATCACAATAAAAGAATTATCCGAGTCAATAATAAAATTAATGAATGCAGATCTTAAAATAAGATGGAATATCCAAAAACCTAATGGGCAACCTCGTCGTTGTCTTAACATAGATAAAGCAAAGAGAGAGCTTGGATTTGTTCCATCTGTGAGTATAGGAGATGGTCTAAGGAAGACCATAGAATGGTATGAGGAACAGCAGAAAAGAAATCAATAATCATAATGAATTTTTAGTAAATAACAGTCCACTAGATTGTTTGAGCGTTTAATTGGAATAGTATACTTATATCACACATGTATAGTTTATTCAGTAATTTTGATAGTAGTTGGTATACCTGCTTATAATGAGGAAAAAAACATAGCAAGAATAATTGTAAAATTACAAAAAGCTGCTGATAAAATAATAGTATGTAATGATGGCTCTACTGATTTGACAGGTGTTATAGCTGAAAAAATGGGAGCTATTGTTGTTAATCATACAAAAAACTTAGGCTATGGGGCAGCTATTAGGAGTATATTTCTCAAAGTAGCAGAATTTGATTCTGATATAGTTGTGACATTTGACGGAGATGGGCAACATAGAGTAGAAGATATCCAAGCTGTTTTAGAACCCATTATCAAAAATGAAGCAGACATAGTTATTGGTTCTAGATTCATCAATAATAATGACAAAAATATTCCAAAATATAGAAAAGCTGGTATAAAGACAATAACGAGGATTACTAACACTTCTACGGATATGAAATTAACTGACTCTCAAAGTGGTTTTAGAGCATATAAAAGCAAGATTCTAAAAGATATCGTTCCTTCTGACTACGGAATGGGTGTTTCAACTGAGATTCTAATAAAGGCCAGTAAAAAAGGATACAGAATAAAAGAAGTTCCTATAACTATACTGTATGAAGGAGATACCTCTACCCATCATCCTGTCTCGCATGGAATCTCGGTAATACTTAGTACAATGAAATTCGTATCCATAGAACATCCTCTAAAATTTTATGGGATTCCTGGAATTGTTTTCTTGGGGATAGGTCTATTCTTCATTGTATGGACGATTCAGATATTTACGGATACACGTCAGATTATAACAAATGTTTCATTGATTGGAATAGGATCTATAATCTTGGGAACGATGTTAACAATGACATCCATAATGTTGTACTCTTTGGTTAATGTAGTAAGAGAACGTCACAGTGATTAAATTATTGTGCATACAGTTTAATGAAACCTGTTTAACATGACACATGGATGGAATAAAATCAAAAGTATTGTAACAAGATTTAAAGATCTAACAACACTTGGGTTTGCAAATATATTATCCTCAGCAATTTCTGGAATTTTTTGGATTTATCTTGCTTCATTACTTGGTACGGTGCATTACGGTGAGGTTAGCTATTTCATTGCAATTGCTGGAATAGCATCTACAATTTCTTTCTTAGGAGCGGGAAATACCATCATAGTTTACACAGCAAAGGGGGAAAAGATACAGTCAACCATCTTTTTCATTACAATTATTTCTGGCCTTATTGCTTCAATTGTACTTTTCTTTATTTTTTATGATGTGGGAGTAAGTCTGTATATCCTTGGCTATCTCATTTTCAATCTTGCCACTGCAGAGATACTTGGTCGAAAATTGTATACAGATTATTCCAAGTATCTTCTAACTCAAAAAATTCTATTTGTTGGATTTGCCCTAGCTTTCTACTACCTAATGGGCCCACAGGGGGTAATTCTGGGTTTCGCAGCGTCGTTCTTCCCATATTTTTTAAGGGTCTACAAGGGGTTCAAAGAATCAAAAATCAATATGTCTGTGATAAAATCACGGTTTGGTTTTATGATGAATAGCTATGGTTTGGATCTTTCCAAAACATTTAGTGGTCAGACTGATAAGTTAATCATTGCACCAATTCTTGGCTTTGCCTTACTTGGAAACTACCAACTAGGAATACAGTTTCTTTCTCTATTAAGCTTGTTACCCAATATAGTATATCAGTATATACTGCCACATGATGCTAGTGGAAATCCTAACATAAAACTAAAGAAACTGACGGTACTTGTCTCAGTTTTTCTTGCAATTCTTGGAATATCACTCTCCCCTGTAGTTTTGCCAGTTCTATTTCCACAATTCAAAGAGGCAATTGAGGTTATTCAAATTATTAGTTTGGCTATAATTCCATTTTCGATAAATCTCGTTTATACTTCAAAATTTCTAGGAAATGGTAAAAGTAAAGTTATACTAGTAGGTTCTGGAATATACTTGTTAGTTCAAATTTTGGGCATCTTATTTCTGGGACAGCTTTATGGCATCAATGGGGTAAGTGCTGCATTAGTTTTGGCAGCAACTTCAGAATCTGTGTATTTAGTGACAATAGACCGGTTTATTAAAAAATGAATTGACAAAGTTTCAGATAATAGTCTCATATCATAATGATAAAATCAATGATATAAGAATTAGTTCAAAATGCAAGAGATGTGTGTTATTACTAGAAAAGTTGGTTTATTAACATTATAAAGCATAGTTTAATAACTTTTTTACATTCAACAAAACCAATTGGTTGAAGAACACGGCACTAATTCGAGAACTGCATCATCTATTGATTTTTTTGAAAAGAGATTAGATTTTTTTGCAAAAAATACTATTCTTTCTCTTTCCATAATTGGTTTCCTAGCACTCGTTCTCAGACTATATTATTTCCCATTTGGCATTCCACTTACTCTTGATGCCCTCAATTATTTTTGGTATGCTATGGATATCAGTATTCTTGGACACTTTCCTAGTTACATCCTTTCTAATAATGGGTGGCCTACTTTCTTGTCTATTTTCTTTTCAATCTCTCATTTTAATAATTTCATGGATTATATGATTCTGCAACGTATCGTTACCGTTTCAGTTTCAGTATTAACAATAATTCCTGTGTATTTATTATGTAATAGGTTTTTTGACAAACCCTATGCAGTTATAGGTGCAGCGATATTTGCGTTTGAACCCCGCATTATCCAAAATTCATTATTGGGAATAACTGAGCCTCTATACGTATTTCTTGGAGCTGCTACATTATTTTTGTTCCTAAGTTCGGACAAGAAAATGGTGTATAGTTCATTTGGTATTTCTGCACTTCTAACCCTTGTGCGACCCGAAGGTTTGTTTTTATTTTTTGCTCTCTCAATTATGTTTTTTATACGCTATAGGAAACAGAGTAAATTTATTGCAAAATATGCTCTGGCTGCAACAATCTTTGTTTTACTATTGCTACCCTTGATAACGATAAGAATACAAATCATGGGCGATGATTCAATAACCAGTCGTATATCAGAAACAATTTCGTATCATGTACTTTTGCCTTCAGATAAAACTAATGGTAATTCAGGTCTGCCTTTTGTAATAAGCGGTATTGAAAATTTAGTTAAATTTCTTGGCTGGGCTTCTATCCCAATTTTTGTAGTTTTTGTTCCATTTGGTGCTTATTTGATTCTAAAAAATAGAAATCATGAAACTAACACAATGTTAGTGACCATAGGGATCATGCTTATACCTGCAGTGTATGCCTTTTCTATCATCTCGGATACACGATACCTATTTTTTCAATATCCTATGTGGTGTGTATTATCCCTTTTTACGATTAAAACCGTAGCCGACAAATTCAGAAAACGTAACATAGTTTTGATTTTATTGATTGGTGGCATTCTGTTATCATCATCTTTATTTCTTGATTTCAAGAAAGTTGATATAGAGCATGAAAAGGAATCACTTAGCCTTTCATATTATGTTACTAACACAACATCTGGAATCAATCCATATCTTCCAGAATCAAAATATCTACCAATGCCTCAGATGATAGATCAGAAATTTCCAATTTTAAGCACTTCAATTCAGGCTGGGCCAAAACTTATTCCGACAGATGGGTTTGACTCCTTCGAAGAATACATTAAATTTGGCATGGATGCCGGTTTAACTCATTTGGTGCTTGATGGTACCGATAAATTTTACCGTGCATCCTTTTTTAAAGATGTGTTTTTTAATGAAGAAAAATATCCGTATTTAACAAAGGAGTTTGATTCTTTGGATCATGGTTACAAATACCATTTAAAAATCTATAAAATTAATTATGATAAATTTAATTCCATAGTCAAAAATGACTAAATCTCTCATCTAACAAATTCTTTGAGTGTTTTATTTAGTATTTGTAATTCTTCGTTTATTTCTTCCTGGCTTCTCCACCTATGAATATCAATAAACAAGCTATGTTTAACAAAATCTTCCCCTACCTTGCATTTCTTTTTTGGACCATATTTTTTGTATAGAGGTATATTGTACTGAACTGTTTTATAACCAGCACTAATTATTTTCCCAGGTCTGAAATTGATTCCTTTGATATCAGACTCTGACTCATTCTCAAGAATTTTTTTTCTGTTTTTTGTCAACTTGTTAAGAAATGTGTCACGATTAATCTTTGCGATTTTCTCGTTAAATTTGCATCCCAATATCAAAAATGAATGTTCTATTCCTTTAGGTACTTTTGGAGGAATTATAGCGTCTGGAAGTTTATTGAGGATATAAGTAGCATTGTTCCTAAAGGTACTAAGTATTTTTGGTAGTTTTCTGAGTTGTACCCTACCAAATGCTGCTTGTGGTTCAGTCATTCTAAAATTATATCCTACAGAAGAATCATCTTTGTAATATTCACCATGATTCCGTATTCTGCGACATTTTTCTGCAAATTCTTCGTTGTTAGTGATAATCATCCCGCCTTCTCCAAGAGTCGTGATATGTTTTGTTTCCTGGAAGCTGAAGATCCCACAATCTCCCATTGAGCCCACTATCTTTCCTTTATATCTAGCACCCATAGCTTGTGCACAATCCTCAATGACAAAAACCCCTTTTTCTTTCATTTTCTGAATCATTTCATATTTGCAGGGGTGGCCAAGTAAATGTACGGGAATAGAATATTTTATGAAATTATTTTCAAAATTATAATTCATGCAGTATGATGATTCATCAATGTCAGTAAAAAACGGCGTTGCATCACAGGCTATTACTTGTGAAGTAGTAGCTGTAAAAGTTATGCAAGGTACCGCAACTTTGTGTTTGTTTCGTACACCAGCAGCTTTTTGTGATACGAATAATGCAGTAGTGCCAGAATTTACTGCTATACCATATCGACAACCATGATACTTGGCAAATTCTTTTTCAAATTTTTGAATCTCCTCTCCTCCAAGATACTTGTTAGTATAACCAGATAGAAAGGAGGCATTTTTTATAGAGTTGGTAACTGCGTCGATTTCTTCTTTACCAAACCTCTCTATCACGAGTACCAGCTATTTACCAATTGTATTTAATCCTTGATGGTTTGTCTCTGTATTTCAATGCAATTTGTTAACACATTCCGCCCATCATCGAATCCAATGTTCTAGCCCCACCAAATATTTTTTGCTTCTTTCTCATTATAGGTGCTAATTTATCACTATACTTATCAAGTAAACGAGCTTGCTCCGCTCGTAGTTCCTGATTTGACATGTGATTAGAATGCCACATTGTGTTAGCAAACTCATCAACACTAGACCAGTCCATCTCGTCATATTCCTTTGTCCAATAAGCTGTTCCTGGATACGGTGCTAATATTGAGAATCCAACAATATCTGGTTCAATCTCGTCTAATAATGCCTCAGTTTGTTTTATGGTTTCATATGATTCAAGTGGTATGCCAAGAAGACAGTACGTTCTTCTTCTTATTCCATATTTTTTGGAAACTGCAAATGCTCTTCTTATCATTTCAACTGTGGTTCCTTTATTGATATGACGATGAATTTCCTCAGAACCTGATTCCAAGCCCATCCAAAATTCTTCACAACGAGCCTTTACAGCCCACTCACAAATCTCCTCATCTATTTTATCACATCGCATGTTACAACCCCATGGAACGTCTAACTTTTGTGCTACCATTTCCTTACACAAATTAATAAAGTGTGCTCTGGATGGATTAGTTTCTGCGTCATTCATCTTAAAAAATGTGATATTGAACCTATCTTTTACCTCAAACATTTCTTGTACAACTAGCTTTGGATTTCTACCACGCACTCTTATTGGACGCTCATATTTCATTTCACCGTTTACCAAACCTGCCTTTCTCCATATTGTCCCAAATTGACCTTCAGCGCAGAAAGTACAGCCAAAAGCACATCCTCGCTCTGTCATTATGGAAGTTACACGTCTGCCTTCTTCCCTTTCAGCTATGGAAATGTATCTGTTAAGATCAATAGAGTCCCTATCTGGATTTGGAATGCTATCAACGTCTGGAATTGGGGGGTTACTAACTATTCTATTAGAAACAGCACCATTGATTATATCTAACATAGATTGTTCACCTTCTCCCATTACAAGATAGTCTGTTGAAGGCTCTTGTAAAATCTTGTGTGGTTGTAGTGATGGACCGTATCCCCCAGCAACAGTTTTTATTTTTTTATTTGCTGATTTGATCAATTTACTTAGATGTATCATATGAGAGAGTTGTGGGGTCGTTCCAGAAAATCCTACAAAATCTGAATCTACTACTTTGTTTAAAATTTCTTCATCCGAGTCAAAATAACCATCAAGAATTTGCACTTCAAGATTTCCTTTGTATCGACTCTTGATAAACGATGATATATACATGAGGTTGGTTGGTTCCCATACGCTGATATAATGAGCTCTGACAAGACTTACCTTCATACTTATTAACCACGTGCGTAACCGCATATAAAACTGTATGAGTGCATACAGATTACATAACAAGTCATTTTGATATCTTTCCTAAAATCATGACTGTTTTTATGAAAGCATTAGGAACATAACTTTGAATAAAGATCTAGATACATCTTACCAACCACCGACCAATCATTGTTGTTTGCAACTTTATATGCATTTTCTGTTAACGTTATTCTTTTTTGTTTATCCGATAATAATTCAAATATTCCATTGAGTATTTCATCTGGAGAATTAGGATTTACTAAAAATGCTGTTTCCGTGTGATGCAACATTTCTTTATTTACATCTATATTGCTCGTTATAATTGGTGTTTTACAGTACATTGATTCAAGTAACGTAGAGCTCAAACCACCCTCAAATATAGATGGTTGTATAAGAATATCTGATCCTCGTATTAGTTCAACTGTTTTTTCTTTAGTTTGGTATCCAAGAAAATGAAGGTTTGTTTTTCTTTCCGATACATCTTTTACTCTTTTTTCCTCTGGTCCACTACCTAATATCAACAGATGTATATCGTTAGGTAATTTTTCAGACATTTCTAGCACATCTAAGATTCCTTTCTCCTTAGAAAGGCGACCAGCAAAAATTATCTGTTTTTCGTATCTTCTGTCTTTTTTTGGCGATAAGGATGAAAAGTCCATTCCGTTTGAGATATGGTGAACCTTGAATCCTAGCTTGGCGTAATGATCACATAATGTTTTTGACATTGCTGTCAGGGCATCAGCCCATCTAAGTGCATCTTTTTCAAAGTTTCTTGAAAGCCTACCCGCTGTTTTCCCATGCAATAGTTCAACCTGATCAGGATGAACTCCTGTCAAGGTAAGCACTTTTTTTCCTGATGCGTGTTTCATGGGGAGTGCTGCAGGAAGGTTAAATGCATGCACGATGTCATATCCCCTCTTAAGCTTAGTTTTAAAAAATGCTGAAATCATAAAGCTTGGATTCTTTAATCTTCTAATTGGTAAGGTAAAGGTATTCTCAGATGAAATAATGTCAATCTCATGCTTTTCTTTTTTTAGATAATTAGATAGTCCTTGTACATGCTGAGCTGTGCCTCCAATGCCTTTCTGTGTGGGAGATATAATCAGTATTTTCAACAATCACAAAATGAATTATAGCACTTTTAAGGTCTTATGAGAGGATTTAGTGTGTTGTAAAAATTTAAGATAAGGCTTGTGATGCCTCATGGAACATTTGGCTTTTTGCACAGCCTGCAGCAAGTTCATCTCCTGTTCCCCTTCGCATAATTCCTCTATACAACCCATCTTCTAGTTTAGCGCCAACTTTTGCTTCCCATTCTTCTACTGTTGTAGAATATTTCTTCTGAATTCTATCTCTATACCACTCTGGGATTACATTGAAGGCACAAAATGGAATTATTCTAAGGTCTGGGGTAACATAGTGAATATCACATCTTTGCAGTCTTTCTAGGTCTTCATTGTATTTATCTTGGAAGTGCATCATGCCCAAGAAGAGTCCTTTGACATGCCATGAGCCAACAGAGTCAAATGATCTCTTCATCAAGATGTTGCCAAACATCTTTGCCAAGTCAAGACCCGCTGGTTGCTTCTTCTTATCAACGAAGCTTGAAAGTTTTCTGACAACTTCAAGCATTGTAAAGTACTTGTTCTTGCCAGATCGAATCTCTTCTGCCTTGTCTTCGAAGAGTTCTAACATTCCTTGAATGTCTGCAAATTTAGTCAGCGGTACAAACTTTTTCGTTTCTTGGTCTTCAAAGATGTATGTGCCAGCACCACATGCAAAGTGAATTGATAACTCGTATTTTGGTTTGCTTGAAAATGCCTCTATAACATTTGTAAGTGGCATACAGCTTGGAACCGGGAACCAGTCATCTATAGTTACTTCACCATTTGTCTGCTCTTCGATTCTTTGAATGCAGTCAGGAATTGTGATTCTATATTTTTCACGCTCTTTCTTACCCATTCTTCCTGTTAGTGAGACAGGTTGGAAGTTTACTGCATGAACAACATCAAGGTTCTTTTGTGCATACCTGATTATTCCACCTAATTCGTGGTCATTTATTGATTTGATAACTGTTGGAACAAAAACTACTGTGGTTCCTGTCTTTCTTGCACTCTCCAATGCATATGGGACCTCCCAATGGTTCTTCGGATTTGTTCTGGCGGTTACACCGTCAAAGCTTAGATAAAGATTGTTAACACCAGCAAGTCTTACCTCTCGCATTGCCTCCGGGTCCAAAGCAAATCGGATTCCGTTTGTATTCATCTGTATATGATCAACACCTTCTTCTTTCATTATTTTAATAACATCAACTATATCTTCCCGCAGCATTGGTTCCCCACCGGTTATTTGCATTGAGTTTCCTGGAATTGGTCTTTCTGCGCGCAGAGTCTTCATCATTGCTCTGACCTGATCCAGTGATGGCTCATACATGTATGCGCCTTCAAGGCCTTTTTTCACATAGAAGAAGCAGTACCAACAAGTCAGATCACATCTGTTAGTAACAATCATGTTTGCTAGTCCACTGTGGGATAAGTGATTTGAACAAAGACCACAGTTGTTTGGGCATGAGCATTTGTCAATCATTACATTTGGAGCGTGGGCACCCTTTCCGTCCATCCAGTAGGTGCTAAACTTCTTGTACATTTCATAAGAGCCAAAGTAGAGCTCCTCACACTCTCCATGTGTTGGGCAAGTCTTTGTCATGAACACCTTGCCGTCTCTTTCAAAGACCTCTGCATCCAAAATCATGTTACAATCAGGGCATATGCTTTGGGTAAATCTGATAGTAGCCTTTTTTCCTACTGTGGGTACCTTCTGGTTAGCAATCTGAATTAGTTCCATACTTCCTTACACGCATTTTTCTGAGATGGTATATAATCAATTTCCTACTAGACACCGTGGGTTTTGGGAGACAGATCGCTATTCTCATACTTTAGGTGTGGGTACGTGTTGGAGACTGCCCTAGTTGACATATATATCAAAAGCCTCTCGAAGGAGATTAGATGAGTCTTTCAGACAAGACCCGAAAGGCCTTAGAAAGAATAGGTCTGACAAGTTATGAGATAAAGACGTATTCTGCGCTCTTAAAAACAGGTCAGATAAACGCCTCAGATCTAAGTCAGAAATCAGGCGTGCCATACTCAAAAATATATGAAGTCCTAGGCACATTAGAAGAAAAGGGTTGGATTGGTTCTGATGACTCTAGGCCAACACAATATTTTGCAAAGTCACCTGCCACAGCAATAGAAACTACGAAGCAAAACCTAGAAACAGAATTCAAAAGAAACGAATCTGTAATTGTAAAGGAACTTAGTCCACTTTACGAACAAAGCGGTACAAGTGAGAGGCCTGATATCTGGGTTCTTTCAGGTGTTGTAAATATTGCTTCTAAAATTTTGGAGATGGTGGATTCATGCAGAAACGAAGTACTGATAGCCATCCCAAAAGTAGCAGAAGATCTTGCAAAAGAAGCACTGCCAAAGCTTAGATTACTACATGATAGAGGTGTTGAGATTACTATACTAGTCTCTGAGGATGTTAATCCAGAAACTCTCAAATCGTTATCAAGAGTAGCCAGTGTAAAAATAAAGAAAGGGCTCTTTGGTGGCGGTATAATATCAGACAAGAGATATGTTGTCATACTGCTTGGAGAAGATCTTGGGACACCAGGCTCTTCTGAGGCAGTAGCAATTTGGGCAGATCATTCTGGTCTTGCTGGTTTTGCTCGTGAGTATTTTGAATATTTATTAAAAGAATCAAAAGATGTAAAGTAAGGAAGATAGATCTGTGTGAGTATGAGAGGAGATGAAGTTCTTTTCGTTGGTACCGCAGAAGCGGAACATGTGGAGATGTATCTTAAAGCCATATGGCACATAAAGGAAAGTGGTGATCCTGTGAAAATAAGTACCATATCCAAGATGCTAAATGTGAGGCAACCAAGTGTGGTCCAGATGCTAAAAAAGCTAAACGAATCAAAGCTTGTCAATTATAATAAGAGCGGAGTATCCTTGACAAAAAGTGGTGAACAAGTAGGCTCTAACATGATGCGAAATAGTAGGCTGTTGGAGGTGTTAATGGATAGTGCTCTTAAAGTTGACATTGATGAAGAGATGGTTTGTGGAATAGAACATCACATGAATGAACAGTTCACTGATGCTCTTTGTACAATGTTAAAGCACCCAAGAAAATGCCCACATGGACATAACATCCCACGTGGCAAATGTTGTAAAAATTGATTTTGAAATAAGTTATATCACAGTAAAAGTTTCTTAACATCATGACATGTTTTTGCGGTTGTGAAACCTATGTTCGTGATCCTAATGGTTTCAAAGTTGGTTGTGTGAAATGCAGTCACGGTCCACAAAACCATGAAGAAATCTTTAAGCTAAAATCAAATCTTGGAGACAGCCAGAAACGCGGTTCTTTATCGTAATTACTCTCCAATTAGTTTGACAAGCACTCTCTTTGGTCTTCTTCCATCAAATTCACCGTAGAATATTTGTTCCCAAGGTCCAAAGTCAAGTTTTCCCTTTGTTATTGCAACAACAACCTCTCTGCCCATCACCTGTCTTTTTAGATGAGCGTCTGCGTTATCCTCTCCTGTCTTATTGTGTTCATACTTATCTATTGGTTCGTGTGGTGCAAGATCTTCAAGCCACTTCTCGTAGTCATGATGTAGCCCACTTTCATTGTCATTAATAAACACACTAGCGGTTATGTGCATTGCATTTACCAAGCACAGACCTTCCTTGATCCCGCTCTTTTGAACTATCTTTTCAACTTGTGATGTTATATTTACAAACCCTCTTCTAGATGGAACGTTAAATGTTAAGTATTCTGTAACGAAATTCATGAACAATCAAGATGCGTTATTTTTGATAAAGATTCTGTAAGTGCAGGCTCAGAACTCAAGATCCTTCTCATCAAATCAAAGGGATTTGGTCATCAACGCCTGCAACCCCTCAATTCATTTTATTCCTAATTGAGTCTTTCAAGAAGCTTGATAAAAGGCAAAGAGCAAAATTTAGCTGACATGGTTACAATAGATGCTGCGTGCTCACTTGAGAGTTTCAGGAAGTTTGTTATCCTTAGTACCTGTAATTCTTTCATTCCTGAGAGTTACTACGAGGATTATGAAGTATTTCCCGAACGTGAAGAGAGCCCCGGTCTTATTTATGTGGAAGCGGCAGACAAAGTAACTCTTAAAAAAATTCGTGATATGACCTTTGTCAATGCAAAGGACGTTTTAGGCATAATCTACTCATCAAAGAGTGGAAACACTAACCTAAAGTGGCGACAGATTAGACGAAATAGTGGAAAGGCCACTGGCGAAGCCTCTTCAAATACACTTGTAAATCTTACAGAGGCTGGAGTTATAACACAAGAATGGGTTCAAAACTATCTAAAAAAGAAGGCCGAAGAAAAACAAACCAAGACCAGTGAATTGACAAACTAAATCTCTTTTCTTTTTTATTGTTGTTATTATAATGTATAGGTAAGAAAAATGATCATAAAAACAATTGATGAAAGTTCTGTTTCTTTGATACCCGAGGAACCAGACGACCTTTTTACTCTACGAAGAATAATTAAAAAAGGCGATAGACTTACTGGAGATACTACGCGCGCAATAAGGCAAGAAAAGGATTTTGCTAGACCAGATAGAGGTGAACGAATCAAAATACGAGTTGCGTTGATTGTTGAAAAGATCTCAGTTGATGATGTTGTGGATAGATTAAAGGCTCATGGAACAATAATGGAATCTGACAACGAATCTGTCCAAAAAGGAT
>Ga0247727_10003153_pt1 | contig 36827 bp, 28 predicted proteins | sample WisWelCaveWW1625_FD_202498 | JGI IMG/M metagenome (GOLD analysis project Ga0247727, IMG submission 202498) | Biofilm microbial communities from Wishing Well Cave, Virginia, United States - WW16-25 | ecosystem: Environmental > Aquatic > Deep subsurface > Groundwater > Cave microbial mat | place...
TCAATGCTCAATTCAATCGTTCTTCGGCATACGAGCATCTTTCGGCCAATCGCTTTTTGCGCAAATTGTTTTTGGACGTCGGTGAAGAATTGGAAAACACGCCGATCGCGCCGTTTCTGGATGATCTCGCCTTGCTCTTAGCTCACGCCGATTTAGCCGCCATTCTCAAAGATTTTGGCAAGCGCACGCGCACGGAAGATCCGGTCGTACACTTCTATGAAACTTTTCTCGCCGCCTATGATCCCAAACTCCGTGAGAGCCGCGGCGTGTATTACACCCCGGAGCCGGCAGTTAAGTTCATCGTCAATTCGGTTGATTGGCTGCTGCGAAATCGTTTTGACCGCCCGCTCGGGTTAGCCGACAAAGACGTTCATTTGCTCGACCCGGCGACCGGCACGAGCACGTTTCTGTATTTCGTCGTGCGCGTCATTCACGATACACTGATGAAAAAGAAGCAAGGCGGCGCCTGGCAAGAATATGTTCATTCTCAACTTTTGCCCCGCTTGTTCGGCTTTGAATTGCTGGTCGCGCCGTATGTCATTGCTCATCTCAAGCTTGGTTTGTTGTTGCGAGAGCTGGGTTATCAGTGGGGAAAGGACGATCGGTTAAGAATTTATTTAACCAATGCGCTTGATGAAGGCGTCACCCACGCGGAAACGCTCGGCAACTTGGGCTGGTATATCTCGCAAGAAGCCAGCGAAGCCGCGCAAGTGAAGAAGAGCATGCCAATCGTGGTCGTCACGGGCAATCCGCCGTATTCCGGTCACTCCGCCAATACCGGCGAGTGGATTGCCAAGTTGGTGCGGGATTACTATTTCGTCGACGGCCAGCCTTTAGGCGAGCGCAATCCCAAATGGCTGCAGGATGACTATGTGAAGTTCATCCGCTTCGCACAGTGGCGCATTCAGCAAACCGGGCACGGCATTTTAGCTTTTATCACGAATCATAGCTATCTGGATAACCCAACCTTTCGAGGCATGCGCCACCACTTATTGAATACATTTGACGAAATATATGTGTTGGATTTGCACGGCAACGCCAAAAAGAAGGAGCGCACTCCTAAGGGCGGCAAAGACCAAAACATTTTTGATATTCAACAAGGTGTGGCAATTTTATTGGCCGTGAAGCTGCCGGCGAAGAGGGCCTTGAAAAGCATGGCGCTGATGCACCACGCCCATCTTTATGGCGAGCGTAAAAGTAAATACGCTTTTCTAGAGCAAAACCACGCTGGCTCAGTGGAATGGACGGCGTTACAGCCTCCTGCCCCGTCGTATTTCTTTGCTCCACAGGAACTAAGACGGCGCAAAGAATATGAGCGAGGGTGGAAGATGACGGAAATTATGCCGATTAACTCTGTGGGCGTTGTGACAGGACAAGACCAAGAGACGATCGGTTTCACCAAGGAAGAGACATTCGTGCTCGCCAGGCGACATAAGAAATCCGCTCAAGTAGTAAAGCCTATCCTCTACCGTCCCTTTGACACACGCTTTATTGTCTATGATCCTTCTTTGGTCACTCGGCAACGCCTTGAAGTTGCACAACATATGCACGTTAAACAAAACTGGGGATTAGTTTTTATGCGGCAAGTCGCTCTTCAAGACGTATATTCTCACTTTGTTGTAACTGAATGTTTGGTGGATAATCGGGCGTTTTACAGCAATAAAGGCATTTTGAGCTTTGCCCCTCTCTACCTCTACCCCAACGGTGACTTTCCCCCATCGCTCTTTGATTACGAAAACGGACGGCGGCCTAATTTATCCGACAAATTCATCGCCGACTGTTCTCAAAAATTGGGCTTGGCATTTATACCGGATGGTCAGGGCGATTTGAAAAAGACCTTCGGTCCGGAAGATGTTTTTAACTATGCTTACGCTGTCTTTCATTCTCCAACCTACCGCAAACGATACGCCGAGTTCCTAAAGATAGATTTTCCGCGGCTGCCGCTCACCTCCGACAAAAAGCTGTTTGCCAAACTTGCGGCCAAAGGCGCGGAGCTCGTGAGCCTGCACTTGCTCAAAGCGCCGGTGTTGGATGAGTTCATCAGCACGTACCCCATTGCTGGCGATCATGTCGTCGAACGCGTCCACTATGAAAAAAAGAAAGTGTGGATAAACGGCGCGCAATATTTTGGGAACGTTCCGCAAGACGTGTGGGAGTTCAAAGTCGGCGGCTATCAAGTCTGTGACAAATGGCTGAAGGACCGCAAAGGCCGCGTCCTGAGCAACGACGACCTCATGCATTACCAGCGCGTAATCGTCGCGCTAAAAGAAACCATGCGGCTCATGGCGGAGATTGATAAAGCCATTCCAGGTTTCCCGTTGCAATAACCAAAGTTTTTTTCGTCGCGGCTCAAAAGCCCTTTCGGGTTCCCTTTTCGTTGCGCGCTTTCTGTTGCAATAGCACAATGACCATTTTGCCCTCAAAGCTCTTTTCGTTGCGACTCTCTTTTCGTTGCGCGATTTTTTTCTTTTTATTCCAATTCTCCGCCGTTGCCCAAAATCCCGCCGACATTTCGTGGCGTTATCACAGCGCCTCAAGTTTTGTCGTTGCCTATCACGAAGCCGATAAAATCTTAGCGATTCGGATTCTCGGCGAATTGCAGCAGCGCCAGCGGCAACTCGCGCAGCGTCTTGATTATCAACCTCGCCGTGTCATCACGGTTTTTCTTTGCCCCACCCAAGAGATTTTCGACCACAAGACCGGCGGCGTGGTGCCGCATTGGGGCGAGGCGGCCGCGAACACGGCGCAGTGGCGCATGTTTCTCAAAACGCCGGCGGCGAGCAATTCAGACGAGCTGCTTTCAGTGACGGTGACGCATGAATTGGCGCATCTTTGTTTGGCCGAATTAGCGCTGCCGAACCAACTACCCCGATGGTTCAACGAGGGCGCGGCGATTTTGCTGTCCAACGAGTCTCGCCATGCCGACCCGACGATCATCTCGCGCGCGATTCTCACCAATTCATTGGTTGAGTTTGACGAGATCGACGATCTGCTTTCTTTTCCAAATGCGCGCGCGGCTTTGGCTTATGCCGAGAGTTATCAGGCGGTGAATTTCATGGCGCATCGATTTGGCGCGCAAGCCATCCGCAGATTTGCTCAGGCCTTTGGCGCGCAAAACGACGCTCGCCAGGCTTTTCAAGCCGCTTTTGGCGTGGATTTGTGGAATTTTGAAACGGAATATTTTGATGACCTGCGCCGGCGTTTTCGCTGGTATTTTTTGTTGGATGAATCCGTGTTGTTTGGCGCGGTTATCTTGATTTTATTAATCGCCGGCTTTTTTATCACCCGCCGGCGGTCAAGAAAGAAATTGCAAGAATGGGAAAAAGATGAGGAAGATGAAGAAAATTCACCACCACCGAAAGTTGACAACGATTCAAATGCGCCGGCGACTTCGTCGTGATTATTTTTAATCCGCCGGCATTTTTTTAAAAAATATTTCTCATATCACAATCCGAAAAAGCGTTCCCTTTCCCGTCTCGCTTTCCACTTCGATGCTCCCGCCATGCTCTTCAATAATACGCTTGATCATCACCAAACCCAGGCCGGAGCCTTCGCGTTTCGTCGTAAAGTTCGGCTCAAAAAGATGCGCGCGCGCCTCGGGTGACAGGCCCGGCCCGTTATCCGCGATTTCCAGAATCGCCCGCTCATTCTGGCGCCGGGTTTTAATCCGGATTTCACAAGGCCGATTCGCAGCCGCTTCCAGCGCATTTTTCAGCAAATTGTTGAGCGCGCGCTTGATCTGCCCGCGATCAATCGGCCGCGGCGGCAATTCCGCATCGAGGTCGAAATGAATTTGTATCCGCTCCGGCCCGCTCACTTCGTGCAAGCGCGCGGTCATTTGCACGACTTCATTGATGCTGCCCGGAAGCAATTCGGCTTTGGGCAATCTGGCGAAATCGGAAAATTCTTCGGCAAGATGCCGCAATCCGGCCAATTCGTCGTCAATGCTTTGAAATGATTCCTTGGCGACGGTGGCGTCGCCCCCAATCGTCTCAATGGCAGAGAGCCGCTGCCGCAGGCGATACAAAGCCAATTGCAGCGCCGTCAGCGGATTTTTAATCTCGTGCGAAACCTGCCGCGCCACTTCGCGCCAAGCCGCCATCCTTTCACTGACAATTAATTTTTCGCGGCTCCCGCGCAAATCTTCAATCATCCGATTGAACGAATCAACCAACACCCGAATCTCGTCACGCGCCGGTATGTCAGCGCGAACCGTCAGATTTCCTCCCGCCACTTCTCCCATCGTCGCGGTCAGCGATTCAATCGGCCGGCTCAGCGTTTGTGAAAAGCGCCGCGCAGCGTAAACCGAAAAGGCGCTCAACAGCATGATCAACAATGCCGCCGCGCTCCACAAAATCTTGTCGCGCAACAAACTTTCTTTGAGCAGGGCCAGTGAATTGTACACCCGTGACGCTTCGGTGAGGTTTTGTTTTGCCTGCAGCAAATACGTATCGACCTGGAAACCGACGACGAGCATTTCGACGATTTTTTGCGGCGAGCCGTCAGAGGTTGGCGTATTGGGTAAACGCGGCAACCAGACGCAGCAATAGTTTATCGTGGCCGCATCTCCGTTTCGTGGCGCCGTTTGCAATTGGCTGCCGGTTTGACCCCAAACTTCGACAATTTGATCCGCGGCGAAACCGAAGGCGCGTTGCCGGCTCAACAGGTCGAGACCGACAACGGCGGAGGGCCGCACGTTCGCGCTATCGCGCCGCCACAAAAGACAAAAATCAATTTTCCATTGCGCCAAAAGTTCCGGCGTCGGCGCAATGCTTCGAGTCGCATGCTCGAATAATCGCGCGCGTTCTTCCAATTGAAACTTAATTGCGTCCAATCCTTGTGATAACGATTCTTGAATTTTGGGCACCAACAAAATTTCCATGCTGCGCGTATACAGCGCGCTGACCAGAAAGACCAGCGGAACGGCCGGCACTAAAGCGAAGAGCAGAAATAAAATGGTCAGGCGCGCTTGAAAACGTCCCGACTTTCCTTTTTTGCTTTTTATAAATGGCAAATCGGGGCGCCACCAAAGCAGGCTCAAATATCCGGCGAGAATGACCAGCGCGCCCGCAAACCAAAGCAAGAAAACTTCCATTATCCCACCAACCGTTTCCGTTTGAGCAGATATTGCATCAGCGCCTGATCGAAATCCGTGGCGGTGTCCAGCAGCGTGTAATCGATTTGATTTTCGCGGCATTGACGCTTGAACCAGGCGAGATAATTATCGATTTCTTTTTGCACGGCGGCGCGGAGGTGATGCGGCTGCGCCGGCAACTGGCTGCCGGATTCGACGTCCTGGAAAATCGCGTCATCGCGAAAATCAAAACGATAATCGAGCGGGTCGAGAATTTGAAAGACGAGCACTTCGTGCTGGCGATGCCGAAAGTGCTTCAGTCCGGCCAACATTTGCGCCGGCTCGGCGTCCAAATCGCGCGGCAGAAAATCCGAGAGCAAGATGATCAGCCCGCGGCGCTTGATCTGCTCGGCGATTTGATGCAGCGACGCCGCCCAGTTGGCCGAGCCGGTGGGTTTCGCGTTTTCCAATTCGCCGAGCAGCGGCGTTAAATAACTCTTGACGGATTTGGGCGGCAAATAGCGGTTGATTTTTTCATTGAATAACATCATTCCCGCCGCATCACGCTGGTGAATCATGAGATAACTCAACGCCGCGGCGAGATAACTGGCGTAAGCGAATTTGCTCACTTTGCCGGCGTCAACGATTCCCATCGACGCCGATTGGTCGATTAAAATATAGCATTTGAGATTCGTCTCTTCTTCAAATTCTTTCACATAGAAACGATCGGTTTTGCCATAAACTTTCCAATCGAGGTGACGAATCTCGTCGCCGGGCATATATTGGCGATGCTCGGCAAACTCGACGCTGAAGCCGTGATATGGACTGCGATGCAAGCCGGTGATGAATCCTTCAACAACCAAGCGCGCCCGCAGGTGCATATTGGAGAGTCGTGAGATTGTGGCGGGGTGAAGGTATTTGCGATAGAGAGGTTCGGTCGGCATATAAAGTGGGTTTAATTACTTTTTGCACTTCTCGAAAGGGCGTTATAGAGTTTGGGATTGCCGGAAACCATACTCCAATAATCCAACCCAGCATTGTTTCGTTTATTTTCTCCCCTCCTCCAACAATCGTTCGACGATCTTCACCGCATCGACGCCGTCGGCATCGGCGTTGAAATTTGTGACGAGGCGATGGCGCAGTACCGGTGTGGCGACGGCGCGGACGTCGTCAATATCCGGCGTTGGCCGGCCGTCGAGAATAGCGCGGGTTTTCGCGCCGAGAATGAGATATTGTGACGCCCGCGGGCCGGCGCCCCAACCGATCCAATCTTTGATGAATTGCGGCGCGCCGTTCTCGTGCGGTCGCGTCTGGCGAACCAAGTTCACCGCAAAATCGACGACGTTGTCCGCTACCGGAACTTCGCGCACCAGTTTTTGTAATTGCAGAATCCGGCCGCCGTCGAGAACGACTTGCAGCGAGGCTTCGCGGCCGCCCGTCGTGGTTTTGACGATTTGTTTCTCTTCTTCCAGGCTCGGATAATTGACCCACAAATTAAACATGAAGCGATCAAGCTGCGCTTCCGGCAGCGGATACGTGCCTTCCTGCTCAATGGGGTTTTGTGTCGCCAAAACGAAAAACGGTTCTTCGAGTTTGTAAGTTTCGCCGGCGGCGGTCACTTCATGCTCTTGCATCGCTTGCAACAAGGCCGCTTGCGTTTTCGGCGGCGTGCGGTTGATTTCGTCGGCCAGAACGATATTAGCGAACACCGGGCCGCGCACGAATTTGAAGGCTTTGCGACCGGTGCTGGTGTCTTCTTCAATGATTTCGGTGCCGGTGATATCCGACGGCATCAAATCCGGCGTGAATTGAATGCGATTGAACTTGAGATGCAACACGCGGGCGAGCGTGCTAATGAGAAGCGTTTTTGCCAGACCCGGCACGCCGACGAGCAGACAATGGCCGCGCGCCAACAGCGAGACCAACATTTCGTTAATGACCTGCCGTTGGCCGACAATCACCTTGCTCACTTCTTGCACGATGGTTTTCTGCGCTTCCTTCACTTCTTGTATGACGGACAAATCCTTTGACGAGGCGCTCATACGAAAATTCGGACTCCTTTCAAGCTAAAAACTTCGTCATCTACGGATTGCGCCGATTTAATCATCATTAGCAAAATCCGGCGTTCGAGTTAAATAAAACAACGATGCGGAATAATCCGTTTCATTCGTTGTAAAGTTTATAAAGTAACCATTGCCGTTAGAAAAAGCAATGATTTTCCTATAACTGAAAAGATCGTCATAGAAATGACGAAGCAACTCACACAGGTGTTCAAATATTAACCAAATTTGACAAGCAGTGGACAACTTTTACTTGATTTGTTAGGTCTATTTAATTAAATTGACTTAACCGCAATCCGGAGCAACGTTGATATTTTTTCAGAAAGACCATGGCCCGCAAAAGTTCTCAGCACTGGGAGCACTGGATCGAAGTTGGAAGGAACACGTTTGAGCTTGTCTACTATGTCATCAATGTCATAGCGATTTTAGCTGCAAGCACGGGGCTGGTTTTTGCCTATCTGAATCAGTTGCAATGGGGTCTCATGGCGATTGCCGTAGCCGTTCTCTGCTTTGCCATTCTTCATTTTTACAAACAAAATTTGCAGGAAAAGGGGCTGGCCTTATCCAATCCGCACTTGTGGATCGACGAAGATCAGATGCTGGTTCGCGTTTACAAAGACAAACGGATCGTGAAGCATCAGTATCGTTTTCGCGCGCTGCGCAAAGTCGATCGTTATTTGTTCAAATTTTTCTGGTCGGGAACCGGCGAGGCGAGAGTCATTTGCGAAGCGGCGCCGAACGACGCGTTGGCGTCGATTCCCGATCCGAACAACATTCCCAAATGGCGGCGCTATGTTTTGCTGTTTGCCGAGCCGCTGCAAAAGCGCGAGGTGAAACCGATCACGCTGACCTACGAATTGTTGGATGAAAATCATCGCTCGTTTCCGTATCAAGAAGTTTCGTTTGCGCACGTGGCCGGCTGCGGCCGGCTGGCGATGCGTTTGCAGTTTTGGCGGCCGCTGCTGCCGGAAAAAGTTTATTTGACGAAATACAGCTCGACGCGCGAAATTTTGAAACGGGAAGAGATTCCCATCGAAAGTGAGACCGATAATACACGGGGATATTTTGTGGAAGTGGAGCCCGAGCGCGGGGCGAAATATCATGTCGAGTGGGAACCGGCGTGAGAATATTTTCAAAAAAACGTCTTTAACAAAAAAAGGTAGGATGAAAACAAATCAACCTGCCTTTTCGTTTTACCTTGCAATCGCCTGAATTTAATATTCTTTATATTCCGCGTGCCCGTTCTGCACTATCAAATCATTCACATTCACCCACGCGCCGTTTTGTTGCACAAAAATCTCGGCGAGATAGCGGCCGTATTTTTCCTGCTTGTCTTTGATGGTTTGAACATAAATCTCCTTTCCATCGATCAGGCTTCTCAAAAAATCTCGTGAAGCCAACCCCGCCGGCTTTTCCACACCGATCAGCTCCGGCGCGTTGATGCGAGCCAATCGCAGTTTTTCCTCATGTGTCCAGACGTGCAAGCCGAGATCGATGTCGGCCGTGCACGTGTCGCCGTCATAGACGGAAACGACTATGGCGCGATAATAATAAAGGGTTTCTTCCATAGATAAAAGCCTTGATGGATTAGATAGCGGGGTAAAGCGTAAAAATGCAAGGTGTAAGTTTACAAATTACGAATTACGTTTTAAGTATTACGTTTACTCAATGCACCCGCTTGACGTATTCGCCATAAACGAATTTCGGCGAATTTTTCTTGTCATGGCAGCGCACGCAGGTTGCTTCGTTCGCCAGCGCAAAATTATTGGTTTGATCATCGGCGCGGACGTGATAACCGGCGCGGCCGTGGCACGTTTCACAGCCGGCGGCGGCCAGATAGGGTTGGTTTTGTTTTACCTCGTAACCGGTTGGCTCGCCGAAACCGACGGTGTGACAACGCAAACAGTCCGGATTGGTGGATTGTTTTTTTATCACCAACGTTTCGAGCGCGTGCGCATGTTTGGTATTGCGCCATTTGTTATAAATATCCTCGTGGCAAAGCCGGCACACTTCGCTGCCGACGAACGGGTTGTCGTTCGCAAAACCGTTTTGAGGTTGCGCTGCCGGCGGCGTGATCGACGATTGGCTGCGTTTGAGAAAACTTTCCTGAATCGGCGCAATTTTAGGAGAATCCGGAATGCGGTCATCCAAAATAATTTGGTTGAACGTTGCCGAGCGCGCCGCGCCCTTTTTACCTTTCTCCACCGTAATCAAACCGAGTTCGCGGCCGCGGTCGCCAGGTCCGATGACGATCGCGCCGCCATCAGACGTCTGCACCTGCGTCATGGGTTGATAAACGCCGTGCGAAATCAGCCAGAGATCCACGTCGGGGAAACCCTGTCGCATCGCCAGCGCTTCATTGGCCGGTCCGTGATAGATGACGACGATTACATCCGCCTTTTGGGGGCGCAGCGCTTCGAGTTGCTGCTGCAAAAAAATTTTTGGGTCTTTCGGCTCGAGCGCCTGCCCCTGTTGTAAAAATGATGAAACAATTTCGACGACGCCAATCCGACAGGATTTTCTCTGAATCAGGCGAAAAGGCGCCGCGCCGGCGTCAACCGCCGGCTTGAAGTTGCCGCTGAGCAAAATTTCTCTGGCGCCGTTCTGCACGACTTCTTCAAAAAATGCGGGCGTCAGATCGCGCTCGCCGAGGCCGATGGCGTCGTATCCGAGGCCGCGCATGGTTTTGAACAACTCCGCCGCTTTCCAGACCGTCGGCCCGTGAATGGATTCGCCCATGTCGCCGCCGTCGATCGTGATCAAATCGGGATAAACTTTTCGCAGACTATCAATAACCGTGATTCGCTTGGCCAGACCGCCACGCCTGCTGCCGCTTCAGCCACACGGCTCGTGATAGCCAACGGCGTCACTCGAATAGAGAATGTGAACTTTAACCGGTTTGTTGGCGACCGAAGACGCCGGCCGGTTCAGCAACATCAAAAGCGCGGCCAAAGCAAGCAATGTGAAGAATCGAAAAGTTTTCATGCGCTATCCTTTTGAGCGTTAAAGACAATGTGCCAAAACCAATGCGAAAATTTTTAGCGGCCCCGCGCCGAATTTTTGCGCACGGCTTGACACAAAATTGCTACGGAAAATTTACAATGACGGTTGGCTTCATTTTAAATCCGTCTAAAGCCAACTTTTATTATTCTTATAGCTACCAAAATATGAAAAAGCGGAGAATAAATCAAGCCCAGAATTGGCAAAAAATGTGGCAACGTTTTTGCATCTTTTTATTGGGGATATTTTTATTTGGGAAGCGGGCTGTGTTTATCGCTCACGCCAGCGATGGATTTTCTGGACAACAATCCGAGTTTTTTAATCTTTCGGTCAGGATGAGATTGATGATGAAATTGACACGATTTTTTTTGTTTTTGGCCGCAGTGTTTCTCTTTGGCGCATGCAGCGCCGACTGGCGCGAAGCCGAGACACTCTATCGGCAAGCGCAAAATTTAAATCTAAAAACAGCGAGCGCGCTCACCGATCCATTGGGCGAAGCCATTGAAATTCTCGAAGGACACCTGGCGCGCCACGCCGACGACCCGGCGGCGACGCTGCTTTTGTGGCGCTGCTATTTGCAGGCGGGGCATCCGCGCGCGCAGGCCATGGGCGACAACATGCGCAAAATGCCGGAGCCGATGCGCCGGATTTTTCCCAAAGAAATCCGCCGCGAACCCGATGAGAGAATGCGCGAGCAAATGATTAATCTTTTCGGAGAGATCGCCGTCGCGCAGGATGCCGCCGCCCTGATTAAAATTCTTGAAAAGGACGGGTCGACGAATGTTCAGCGCGCTGCCGCCGAGGTGCTCGCGCAAATTCATGCCACCGAGGCCATCCCCTCGCTCCTGCGCAAGCTTCCCACCGGGCAACCGGCAGTGCGTTTATATGCGTGCCGGGCGCTGTCGTCTTTTCCGCAGCCTCAAGTCACAACCGCGCTGGTCTCGCGCGTCGTGGATCATCGGGAATCGCCCGAGGTGCGCCAACAGGCCGCGCAATCACTCGCCAAAATTTGCCAATACGAATTTGACGGCCGGGACAATTTGCTGCGGCAGCTCCGGCGACTGCTGCAAGACGACGCCGGCGCCGTCATGACGCGTTTGCTCGCCGCTTCGGCATTGGCGGCGCTTGGCCACAACGCCGGTTATGATTTGGCCATGACCTGCGCCACTTCTGCTGATCCGTTCATGCGCGGCGTCGCCATTATCACGCTCGGCTATATCGGCGACCATCATGCGCTGCCGTATTTAACCAGCGCCCTCGAACAAGGCAACAAGGCGCTGCGCTTGCAAGCCGCAGAGGCGCTCGGCCGCTTGGGCAATGCCAGAGCGCTGCCAAGTCTGTACAAAGCCTTGGATGATCCAAGCGAAGCCGTGCGCGCCGCGGCCAATCAGTCCATCGTGAAGATCAAAGCAAATGGAGCGAGCGGATGAACATTCAGTCATCAGTCCAGTAAACACTGACGACTGAATACTAGCACTGATTATTTAAACAGCACGATCTTTAATTCAGACGCCTCAAAAATTCACACGGAATTTTATATGCTACTACCCGCTTTCGATGACATCAAAGCTGCGGCCTCAAGATTGCAAGGGGTGGCGCATCGCACGCCGGTTCTCACTTCAAATTTTTTAGACAATCTCACCGGCAATCGGCTTTTTTTCAAATGTGAAAATTTTCAGCGCGCCGGCGCGTTCAAGTTTCGCGGCGCATACAATGCGCTCGCGCAATTGACGCCGGAGCAACGCCGTTATGGTGTGATTGCATACTCCTCCGGCAATCATGCACAGGGCGTGGCGCTCGCCGCAAAGCTGCTCGGCATTTCGGCAAAGATCGTGATGCCGCATGATGCGCCGGCGGCAAAGCTCGCGGCGACACGCGGATATGGCGCGGAAGTAATTTTGTACAATCGCTACGAAGAAGATCGCGCGGCCGTGGCGCGGGAGATTCAGGAAAAAGAGCAGCGCGCGCTCATTCCGCCCTTCGATCATCCGCATATCATCGTGGGACAAGGCACGTGCATGATAGAGTTGTTCGAGCAAGTTGGAGCGCTTGAGGTTTTGCTCGCGCCCATCGGCGGCGGCGGGCTGATCTCCGGCAATGCAATGGCGGCGCATCACCTGTCTCCAGCAATGATGATTTATGGCGTTGAAGCCGAAGTGGCGAATGATACGTATCTTTCACTGCAAAAAGGCGAGCGCGTCTCGATCCCGGTGCCGCCGACAATTGCCGACGGCATGCAAGTGACTTCGCCGGGCGAGCTGACGTTTGCGATCATGCGCGAGCATCTTGCCGGTGTGCTGCTGGTTTCGGAAGAAGAGATCAAAAATGCCGTGCGCACGATTTTGGAGAGAATGAAAATTTTGATCGAGCCGACCGGCGCGGTTCCGGTTGCGGCGGCGCTGAAAAATGAGCTGGGCTGGCGCGGCAAACGAATTGGGATTATCGTGAGCGGCGGAAATATCGATATGGCAAAATTGGCGGGAATTCTTGCTTAAAAATTTGAGAAGCAAATGCCCGGCAGTAATTTGTTACGGCAATAATTGCGCTGACAAAGAAATCCCTTTTTTCTCCAAAACTTGCTGGCTCTCCTTTAAAAATCTTCCGATCTTTTCGGCGCCGACGGCATACACGGTTCCATATTCAATCAGGTCATATTCCTCGGCAGCGATCAGCGCGAGGTCTTCGGTTTTGAGGTGTTGCCCGGAGAGCAACTCCGGCGGCGGCGCGAGATATTTCAGTTTGTTGACGTGCACGTCGCGCACGATGCCGGCCAGTTCCAAATCGCCGCCGGGACGCACGACGAATACCGGCCCGCCGGAAAAACCGAAACGCGCCACCACGCCCAAAGAAAACGCGCCGGGATATGGCGCCGAACTAATTATTCCGACGGTCAGTTGTTTGATCTCGCGCGGATAGCCGAACACAAAAGCGAGGTCGCCCCATGTGACTTCCGTTTTATAAGCAATAGTAGACGCAAAAGGCACTCCCACCGCCATTTTCGTTCCCACCGTCATCAGACCCAAATCCGTGCGCGAGTCGGTGTAGATTACTTCTGCCGGTTCCAGGTGATTGACTTGATCGATCACATGGTGCGTTTCATTTTTTTTGACCGCGCGCGACGTCATGATTTTTGTCTCGTTGCCGCTGGTGTCGCGATGGAAAGTTCGTATGGTGTCCGGCGAGGTCAGCACATGCTCACAAGTCAGGATCAGCGTCTGGCGTCCATCGCGATAGATGATCAATCCGCCGCCGTTGACCTTTTGAATTTTTTTTGCGTGGATGATCGCCTGCGGACCTTTCGTTAGGCGATATCGCGTTGGACTGGCGGCGTCCGGTACAAACCGGCCGTCGACCAGCTCATGCTGAAAAAATTCGAGGCGATAATCGAAGACCGCGACGATCCCGACGACGGAGGGGACGAGGGCCCGGATATTTTCCTGGCTGCGTGGCGAGAGCAAACTATGGCCGGAAAGATCTATACGATTAGTATGGCTGGCACGACCGCAGGCAAGCGCGAAATAGGCGCTCAAGAATAGCGCGTTGATAAAATGCCGCGCCCAAGATTTGAAAAAATTCTGAACCACGATTATATTTTTTGCCGCTCCCTTCCTTTGCAACTCCGTCGTTTTACGAGCGCTGAACAACCAACATAAAGACGAAAACCGGATTCAAAATGTTCAGACCGTTTCAAATAAAAAAACGCGGCGGCGCTCGGAAGCAAGACACCGCCGCGTTCAACGTCTCACACACTCAGATCATCAATAGGACCGCCGCCGGCTGCCACCACCGCCACGGCTGTCATTTCGGCGATGACCATCACCACCGCCGCCTCTTCTAAAACCGCCGCCACCGCCGCCACGCCGCTCTTCGCGCGGGCGCGCTTCGTTGACGACGATGGTCCGGCCCATCATCTCGTAGCCGTTGAGCGCTTGAATCGCCGCAATCGCCTGCGCTTTCGCCGGCATCTCGACAAAGCCGAAGCCGCGCGGCTCCTGGGTGAATTTGTCTTTGATCAACGAGACCGAAGTGACTTCGCCGTGGGCTTCAAAAACTTGGCGGAGATCGTCTTCTGTCGCTTGACGCGGCAGATTTCCAACATAAAGGTTCACGGTAGAACTCCTTTAAATGAAAAGTTAACTGCTGAGTGATTGGTGAGGTGAAGGTGTCTCGCGAAAAATTGCGCGTTGAACGATTCCGCCAATTCGCATTTCCTTAACTGGCCATCACGGGTCATCAATCACGACTCTATTTGATTATTTCTTTGCGGCGGGCGCATTTGCAACTTGCTGCGTGTCGGCGCAAAGAAGTGAAGCCAAAACCATTCTCGATCAACTGAACAACACTTCAATATCTTCCCGCGTCAAATGCTTGAACATCCCGCTGTCCGTCGTAATCAAGTCGGAGACGAGTTCTTTCTTGCGTTCCTGCAATTGCAAAATTTTTTCCTCGACCGAATCGCGCATGATCAGCTTGTAAGCGAACACCTGCTTGTCTTGGCCGATGCGATGCGTGCGGTCGATGGCTTGCGCCTCCACCGCCGGATTCCACCACGGATCGTACAGAATCACATAATCGGCGGCGGTGAGATTGAGCCCGACGCCGCCAGCGCGCAGGCTGATCAGAAAAACTTTCGTGGCCGGATCGTTTTGAAATTGCCGCACCGGCTGCTCGCGATCCTGCGTGTGGCCGTCGAGATACGCATACGGAATTTTCTGCTCGTCGAGATAACCGCACATCACTTTTAACATCCGCACGAATTGCGAGAAGATCAAAACTTTGTGATTTTCCGCCAAAATATTTTCGAGAATCTCCTTGAGCGCCTCGAATTTGCCGGAGTCGTGATGATATTTTTCCTCGGTCAGGCGCGGATGGCAGCAAAGCTGCCGCAGCCGCGTCAAGCCTTCGAGCACGTACATGCGGGATTTTTGCAAGCCTTTCAAATCAATTTGCTGCATCACGTGCGCGCGATAATAATCGCGCCAGCGCTCGTACACCTTCCGTTGCTCCTCGCTCATGGCGCAATAATATATACTCTCGACTTTGGCCGGAAGTTCTTTGGCGACGTCGTCTTTCGTGCGCCGCAGAACGAAGGGGAAAACCATGCGGCGCAACAACTGCACGGCGCTTTCGTCCTGTTCTTTTTCAATCGGCCGGGTGAACGCGCCTTTAAAAAAATTCAAATTGCCGAGCAGACCGGGATTGAGAAAAGCAAACTGGCTCCACAATTCCTGCGTGTTATTTTCCACCGGCGTGCCGGTGAGAACCAGCCGGTGATTCGCCTGCAATAGCCGCGCGGCTTTGGCGGTTTGCGACAGCGGATTCTTGATTTTTTGCGACTCATCCAAAATGACGTAATGAAATGGGGCGTCTTTAAGAAACGCAATATCACGGCGCAACACGCCGTAGCTCGTCAGCACGAGGTCGCAATCTTCAAACTGTTTGAGGCGACGGCGCTCGATGCCGGCGTGGGTCAAAAATTTTAACTCCGGCGTGAAACGCTGGATTTCTTTTTCCCAATTGAACAAAACCGATGTGGGGCAGACGATCAGACTCGGCGCGGTCACGCCGCGGGCTTTTTCATTTTGCAACAACGCCAACGCTTGAATGGTTTTTCCCAAACCCATATCGTCTGCCAGACAGCCGCCGAAGCGAAACTCCTGCAAAAAATAAAGCCAGTTCAATCCCTGCGTTTGATAGGGCCGCAGCGCGCCGTGAAAATTCTCCGACGCCGTGATTGTTTGAATGCCGCGAAAGTCGCGCAGGCGTTGGAGATTTTCCTGAAAGACGGGATCCGTCTCTTTCTCCGTGGCCTGGTCAAACAGCGCATCGATCAACGTGAGGTGATGCCGCGAGACTTTGAGGCGCTCGTCGCCCGTCTCGCCGAGATTGAACAGATAAGAAAATTGCGCGAGCCAATCTTCCGGCAGCAGCGCCGTGCTGCCGTCGCGCAGTTTCACATACCGCGTGCGGTGCGCCAGCGCTTTGCGCAGCTCTTTCAGCGACAGCGCGATGCCGGCGAAATCGACCACGAGCTGCACATCGAACCAATCAATCTCGCTGTTGACGCTGACTTTGAGCGTCGGCGTGACGCGACGCACTTTGTGGCGTTTGAGATTTTCTTCGCCGAAAATTTTAAAATCCCGCTCCACCAGTTTGGGCAATTCAAACAGCAACCAATCAACGGTCGAGCTTTCACGGATGATGAATTCGCCGCTGGAAATTTGGCGCGCGCCGCTGGCAATAAGCTCCGCTTGCGCGTGATTTTCATTCGTCGCGTCCCGCACCACGCGCAAAAAATTTAACCCTTCGCCGCTGTGCACGAGCAGCTCGCGCCGCTCCGCTTGCCCGCTAAGCGCGTCCGCCGGCGGCTCGGAATCAATCTCCTGCGCGCCGTACAAAAATTTCAGGCGAATTTTCAAAATTTCGAGGTTCTCTTCCAGATAAAGATGTTTGGCCGCGAATTGATCGAGCACCGGCAGGTTGTCGCGATTGGGCAGCGCGAAGAACGACAGCACCGGCGAGGCCGGCGCCAATGACGCGAAGAAATCGCTCAGCTCCGCTTTCGGAATGATGATGGGATGTTGCTGTCGCAGCGTTTGGAGAAAATGAATGAATGGCGACGAGGCCGGCGCGCTCGTTGAATGCAAGTTCTTTTGCTTGTCCGCCGGCGGATCGGCGCCCGCCGTATTTTCAAGCTTGATAAGATCGCGGCCGCGCAGCAGCCAAATCGGATCGCAGGTTAAAATATGCGTGTCCTGATCGAACGGCAAATGCTCGTCCGCCAAGAGCAGCGTGGGCAACAATTGCAAGTCGTCGGAATTTTCCTGAATCCGAATCTCAAAGCGCGCAATTTCCGGTCGCAGGCGCAAAGGATGCTGGCGTTGCTCGTCCTGCGCCAGATAAATTTCGCTGTCGCGCAACAAATCGAAAAGCATGCCGTGACGCTGGCCATACGGCACTTGATAGCTGTTGCGTTGCAAATACGAATAGGGATAGGTATTCGGCTGCTCGATGGAATCCAGCAGCATGAGCGCGAGTTTTTCTTTTTGCGACACGTTGAGACGATAATACGGCTGCTCGCGCAAAAACGTCGGATAAGCGGCGCCGTACGTGCCGTCTTTGCGGCGACGCGCGCGATACGGCACCATCGTCCAACTCTGACGTCCGAGCTGAATGGTAAAATAAATTCCCCAAGTGGAACGGTCGCTCAAGTACGAGGCAAATGATTGCCGCTGCAACTCGGGTGCGTTCGGTTTTTGAATGGTGTTGATGAGTTGCCGCCAGTCCGCCTTTTGATTTTTCTCTTGAGCGCCGGCGAAAGATGCCCCTATTTTATTTTTGGATTTCTCCGAGGCATATTGGGAAGAAGCGCCGCCATTTTCGTCAAAATAATCGCGAGTCTTCAACAGCGTGGCGATGACGTGTTTGCACGTGAATTGATACGGGCAGGTGCAACTGGTCTCCAAACCGTTGCCGTTGCGGTGCACGGTGACGTTATACTCTCGTTGTCCGCGCACGCGGGCGTTGATGAGATCATCGGCAACGTGATCGAGTCGAACCCGACCATGACGATAATATTCGACTCCCCGTTCGTAAACTTCCGGTGTGGCGAGTTCTAAAATCTCGCCGTTTTCGATTTGCATTTCAGATGAATACTTTAACTGAACAACGCGATGAGAATTTTTTCGATTTCAATCTTGTTCATTTACGCCCTGCAAATACGCTTCGGTTTTGGCAATAGCGTCCACGATGTGATGGAGGAAGATCGACTCCTCATGCTTCACAAATTATGCGAAGGTCGCGCTTGATTCTGTCGCGGAGATAGGGGCTTATCGCCGCTTCCGTTAACAAATCAACTTTTTTGCCGAGAGCGGTGGAAATCTGCCGCTCCAATGCCACAAGCGCCAGCAAACTTTTTCGCTTCGAGAATTCAATCAACAGATCAACGCCACTTTGATCGTTAAATTCTCCACTTCAATGCTAATTTGCGTTATCCGTAACAACCAGCCGCTCTTCGCCCTCAGCTGAAAACAAAATCGTTATCTCATAGGTTGCTTGCCGCACCATGCACACGCCGCGGGTTTTGTGGCAATAATAATAGAGCAATTCCAAACGCAGCGCGGTGCCGCCGAAATCCGGCAGAACGCGGAGCGGAATCGTCATGGCGTTTTTCGGCGCCGCAATCGTCACGATAGTTGCGTCAAATTCCAAAGCGCCGTTGATCGTGCGCGCCAAAAGTTGCAACGGCGATCCGGCGTTGAACTCAGTCTCCGCCGGCAAGGCAATTTTGAGAATCAGTTGCGCCGCATTCGGCGACAGCGTTTGTCCCGGCAAACGCGTCACCACCGTGTTGACGCTGACGAGATGTTCGAGATTCGGCTCATGATGTTCCAACGGTGCTTGCGGTTGCAGCCTCAACGTTTTGACTGCCTGGCCGTGCAAATCGGCGACGCGAATCGCGTGATTGTTGGTGTCGGCAACGTACATTTTGCCGTCAAGAAACGCCAGGCCGGAAGGCTCATAGAAACGCGCGGCGTCAGCGAAACCATCGGCGTGTCCCGGCGCGCGCGCGCCGAACAAGGTTTTGCACGTGCGTAAATTGGGGTCGATGACTTTGATTTTGTGATTGTAGGTGTCGGCCAGATAAATTTTGCCGTCGTGATAAGCGACCCCGAGCGGATGCTGCAACCGCACGTTGTCGCCGGTGCCGTCCGCATCGCCATATTGAAACAAATCGCCGCCGACCAGCGTCCCGACTTTTTCGCTGCGCAAATCGATTTGCCGCACGCTCGAAATCTCGCTGTCCGCAATAAAGAGCCGTGTTAATTGCCCGCCCACCAGCTCGCCGGCAATGCCGCTCGGCTGCGCAAATGCCGCTTCGCGCCGGTCGCTGTCGCGCCGCGCCTCGTGGCCGCTGCCGGCAAACGGTTCGACGCGATTCGTCTTCAAATCAATCGTCCAAATTTGATGCGGTCCGGCCATCGCAATATAACCGGTGTTGTCCGCAATAAAAATATCCCACGGCGAATTGAGCGGCGTTTTAAGACCGCCACCGCCGCGAGCGCCTGATCGCGCTTGCTCGCCGGTGCCGGCAATCGTCGTCACATTGCGGCCGGCAAAATCAATGCGGCGCAGACAATGGCTGTCGGTGTCGCAAACGATCAAATCCTCGCCGTGAAACGCCATGCCCTGCGGATGCGTGAAATGCGCCGTCTCGAAATCGCCGTCGTCGTGTCCCGGCAGGCCGCAGCCGATGCTCTCCAACACCTTTCCATCCGGCGCGGCTAGAACGATGCGATGATGATTCGAATCTGCAATCGCCAGCGTGTTGTCGACGGGATTGACGACGATCTTGCCCGGATAACTCAGAAAAGCGTTTGCCATTTCCGCCGTTTCGAGTTTAAATCCGATGGGGGCCGGATTCAGCTTGCCTTCTTGTTCAAAAATATCGAGCGCGACCTCGATATAATTGTCGATGATCTCGCGATTGCCCTCGCCGGAAAAAATCGCGAGAATGTAGCCGTCGGGGTCGATCATCACCAGCGTCGGCCACGCGCGCACGGCATATTGCTGCCACACGGTGAAATCGGAATCGACCACGACCGGATGCTCGACCTCGTAGCGCAACACCGCCTCGCGAATGTTGGCGACTTCCTTCTCGTTGGTGAATTTCGCCGAATGCACGCCGATCACGACGAGCGGACGCCCGGCATATTTTTCCTCCAAAAATTTCAAATCGGGAATCACGTGCATGCAATTGATGCAGCAGTACGTCCAAAAATCGAGCAGCACGATTTTGCCGCGCAGCTCGCCCAGCGAAAGCTTGCGGTCGGAACTTACGTTCAACCACGCCAATTCCGCCGGAAAATCCGGCGCGTGAACTTTATGTTTGGTGCGAACGTCGAGAATTTTTTCACGAATCTGCGCCTGCAGGGCGCTGCGATCGGCTTCGGTTTTTATCGGGGCCATGGGAATAAACGCAGTCGGTATTGGGTTCTCAGATCGTATGATTTACGGCGGCGCTTGAGCTATTGAAAAGTAGGAAAAATGATTTTCATAAACAAGAGGGAAGTTGAAATTTGCCATAATCGTGAACCGGCTGCAAAAACCGGCGGCGCGTTATTTACGTATATTTCAGAAACCCAACGCCGACCCGAGGTACGGCTTTTGCCTTAAAATTTTATACGAAACCAGCGGGCATTTGCCTCGTATGATGACAATACAGAGTTGAGAATTTTGTAAGGCTGAAAATAGCTGCGCGACAAAACTAAACAGCGTCAATCTTGTTCAATTAACTCTTCATATTATGACCTCGAACAGAGATTGGCAATGGTTTGTTAAAATACACAACGTCTAATCTGCATACCAAGTTGGCAGATATGAAAATACGTTTAACCACAGGGAGAAGTTGGGATGTTAAAGCGGATGTTTGTCTTCACGGTGTTGTTGATTGGCACGCTGCTTTTGGTCAATCAAGTTGTCATTCCTCACGTCCGGCGCTCGCGCGGACATGACGAGTTGCGGCATTTGTGTTTGCAAAAAGGCCGCGAAGTGATTGCGCGCGCCATTGCCGCGCACGGCGGTTTTGAAGTTTGGAAAAATAAAATTGACGCGAGTTTTCGCTTGCATGATGAATGGAATTCACTGGGCGGAGCGGCTTTCGCCGGTTGGCTCGATCTCTGGCCGGAGCGAGATGTCGAAACGCGGCAATATTATCTCTTGCGCCGTAATGCTGGTCGCATCGAAATGGATACTGAAGCCGGCCATCATGTTTGGGGCTACAGCGATTTCCATCCGTGGGCGTTGGTGAATGGACGGATTGATGCGAAGAATCTTTCCCGCGCTAAGTTTACCGTGCCGATGATCAATTATCTCTTCGAGCTGCCATATAAATTTCTCGACCCCGGCGCGTTTCCGGAGTTTGTGAACGAAATCAAACACGGCCACCGGATTTACGATCGCGTTCGCGTCACCTTGGGCTTGAATGCAGGCAACTATCCTCCCAACGAATATGTTGCGGATTTTGATCAAGCGACCGGCCGGCTGGCGCATCTCGAATACACGGTTCGCGAGAAAATGCCGAGCTGCGTCACCTTTCGCGCCGACTTCGAGAATTATCGACAAATCGACGGCCTCTGGATTCCCGCCCAAATCAACTTTCGTCTCACCGAGCCGTTGATCGATCTACCCCTGCACGCGTGGCGAATCTCGGACGTGCGTTTCAATACCGGCGCGTCAAAAAAATTTTTCACATTAGCCGAGGCCAGACTCGCCGATGCCGGGGCGCCGTAATCAAATAATTTCAAAAGATTTTCTTGAATCGAATGGAGTTCAGCCTAAAACGCGGACTTCATTTTTATTTTCGCCCAAAATCCGCTTGACTTTTGCCGCAAAGATTCTATATTCCCAAAGATCATAATTGACAGGGCAATGATTCCTGAGATGGCTATCAATCTATCAACCATTCTTTTTTTCGTATTTGCGGCGGTCGCTCTCGGCGCGGCGATCATGATGATTTTGCATCGCAATCCGGTTTACAGCGCGATTTATCTCATTGTCGCGTTTTTCGCGCTGGCGGGATTTTATGTTTTGCTGAACGCGCCGTTCGTCGCCTCGGTGCATATCATCGTCTACGCCGGCGCCATCATGGTGCTGTTCCTGTTCGTCATCATGCTGCTCAATCTCAAGCACGATCCGATTCGCGAGCGCGGCAAAATCGCGCGGCGGGTTTTTGCAACGTTGTTGGTGCTCATTCTGCTGGCCGAAATCGCCGTGCTGATCGGCGGCTCGATTTTATCGCCAAATTCCGACGGCGCCATCGCCGCGCAGCAAACCATCGTCGGACTTGCCAACGGCTCATCCGACACCACCACCGTCGTCGGCAACACGAAGGCCATTGGCAAGGAGTTGTTCACGACCTATATTTTGCCCTTTGAAATCGCCTCCGTTCTCCTGCTGGTTGGAATAATCGGCGCAGTGATTTTAGCAAAACAAAAATTGACAACTTAAAACAAGCCCAGTCTTTTTATCCTTTTTTCTTTTTATCTTTTTTGATTTTGATATGCCTCTGGTCTACTACTTGCTTTTGAGCGCGTTGCTTTTCATTATCGGCGTGGCCGGCGTTTTATTGCGGCGCAACGCCATCGTCATCTTCATGTCCATCGAGTTGATGTTGAACGCCGTGAATCTCACCTTCGTGGCCTTCGCCGCGCATTGGGAAAATCTCGAAGGACAAATTTTCGTCTTCTTCGTGATGGTCGTCGCCGCCGCGGAAGTCGCTGTCGGTCTCGCGCTCATCGTCGCCGTCTTTCGCGTCAAAGAAACCGTGTTTGTGGACGAAATTAATTTGATGAAATGGTAAACTCGTTGCTGGTTGCTGGATGCTTGTTGCTGGAAAAACCGCAAGCGACCAGCAATCAGCGACCAGCAACCGGCAACCAGAATGCAAAACTATCTCTGGCTCATTCCTTTTTTCCCTCTTGTTGGATTCATCATCAACGGCCTGCTGGGCCGGAACATGAATGAAAAAGCCGTCGGCGTCATCAGCGCGGGCGCCGTGTTGGCGAGTTTTGTCACGGCGCTGATGACGTTCAACGATTTGCTCGGCTTGTCGCCGGAAGCGCGGGTTTTCACGCAAACGCTTTATCAGTGGATGGCCACCGGCAATTTCGGCGTCGACGTCGCGTTTCGGATCGATGCGCTGTCGATGACGATGGTTCTCGTCGTCACCGGCGTCGGCTTTTTGATTCACGTTTACTCCATCGGCTACATGCACGGCGAGCGCGGCTTCTTCCGCTTCTTCGCCTTTTTGAATTTGTTCACTTTTGCCATGTTGCTGTTGGTGATGGGCAGCAATTTTCTGCTGATGTTCGTCGGTTGGGAAGGCGTCGGCCTCTGCTCCTATTTGTTGATTGGATTTTATTACGATCGCATATTCGACGAAACCACCGGCCTCACCTGCGCCGGCGCCGGCACCAAAGCGTTCGTCGTCAACCGCATCGGCGACTTCGGATTTTTGCTCGGCATTTTTTTGATCTTCGCAACTTTCGGCTCGCTCGATTTTGAAACCGTCTTTTCAAAAGCCGGCGCGTCACTCGCAACGCACGAAGTTTCAACTGGCGTTTTTACCGCCATCGCGCTTCTCCTTTTTATTGGCGCCACCGGCAAATCGGCGCAGCTTCCTTTATATGTTTGGCTGCCCGACGCGATGGCCGGCCCGACGCCGGTTTCCGCGCTCATTCACGCGGCCACGATGGTGACTGCCGGCGTTTACATGGTCGCGCGCTGCAGCATCATATATTTGCAAGCGCCCATTGCAATGGAAATCGTCGCGATTGTCGGCCTCGCGACTACTGTTTTCGCTGCAACGATGGCGATCACCGCTACAGATATTAAAAAGATTCTCGCCTACTCGACCGTGAGCCAGCTCGGCTACATGTTTCTCGCCTGCGGCGTCGGCGCGTTTACCGCCGGCATTTTTCATTTGATGACCCACGCGTTTTTCAAAGCCCTGCTCTTTCTCGGCGCCGGCAGCGTCATGCACGCGCTCTCCGGCGAAACGCAGATTACCAAAATGGGCGGCCTGAAAAAACTAACGCCGACAACATTTTGGACGTTTCTCGTCGCCGGCCTCGCCATTGCCGGCATTCCCGGCCTTTCCGGCTTTTTCTCCAAAGATGAAATTCTCTGGAAAACTTTTCTCCATTCTCCGGTGCTTTACGTAATCGCATTGGTCGCAGCGGGCGTGACCGCGTTTTATATATTCCGAATGATTTTCATGACGTTCTACGGCGCGCCGCGAATGGACGCTGCCGTCATGCATCATCTGCACGAATCGCCGAAAGTGATGACCGTGCCGCTGATGATTTTGGCCGTGCTCTCCATCATCGGCGGTTACGTCGGCATCCCGCAGTTCAATCAATTCGAACATTGGCTCGAACCGGCTTTTACGCGCTTCATTCCGGCCGGCGCCTCGTTGCCTGCCGAAGCGCACGGCAGTTTCGGTTTGGAATTGGGCTTAATGGTGCTATCGGTCGTGATTGCTCTGGTTGGAATTTATATCGCCTATCAAATTTATCTCGTCAAAGCCGGCGCTGCCGACCGCGTCGCGACGAGTTTTTCCGGCCTGTACAATTTGCTGAAACATAAATGGTACGTCGACGAGATTTACGACGCGCTGTTCGTGCGCCCGCTGATGTGGCTCTCGGAAAATTTCTTCTGGAAAATTTTCGACGTGAAGATCATCGACGGCACGGTGAATGGCTCAGCCAAACTTTTTGGCGGCCTCGCTTCCGTGCTGCGGCGCTGGCAAACCGGCATCGTGCAGAATTACGCGGTGACCGTGGTGCTGGGGGTGATTGTTATTTTGGGGTATTTGCTGGCGAGGTAAAATGAAACTGAAGATTGACAAAAAGAATGACACGCTTTATCTTCGGTTGGATAATACCGCTATTGTCGAATCTGAAGAAGTTCTGCCCGGTGTCATTTTGGATTTTAATAAAAAAAGTAAAGTTGTCGGCATCGAGATTCTGGCGTTAAACGCTCGTGTCAAATCAGAAAAAATACGCGTTCAATTTGAGATAGCATGAATTGAAAAGCCATGTTTGAAAATATTAAAATCGCGACGGATTTTCGTATTTCAGAGCGGGTTGTGGTTTATTTGGGAGATTGTTTGGATTTGCTCAAGCAGATTCCCGATGGCTCACTTCAGCTTGTGGTTACTTCTCCGCCGTACAACATTGGGAAAAAATATGAACAGAAACTAAAACTCGATCTTTATGTAGAACAACAAGAACTGGTTATTAAAGAATGCGTGCGTGTATTATCTAATCAAGGCAGTATTTGTTGGCAAGTTGGAAATTATATCGAAGATGGGGCCATTATTCCTCTGGATACGATTCTTTTTCCAATATTCGATACGCTTAATTTAAAAATGCGAAATCGCATCATTTGGCACTTCGAACACGGCTTGCATTGCAAAAAAAGATTTTCCGGAAGATACGAAACACTCATTTGGTTTACCAAAACGGATGATTATGTTTTCAATCTTGATCCTGTTCGCATTCCTCAAAAGTATCCCGGAAAAAAACATTTTAAAGGGCCGAAAGCCGGCCAGTATTCCAGTAATCCTCTTGGGAAAAACCCCGGAGATTTGTGGATAATTCCAAATGTCAAAAGTAACCATGTTGAGAAAACCGTTCATCCTTGTCAATTCCCTGTGGAACTAATTGAACGCTTGGTTTTATCATTAACGAATAAAAATGATTGGGTCTTTGATCCATTTTTGGGAGTCGGCACAACGATCATTGCGGCGATTCGGCATGGAAGAAGAGCGGTCGGCGCAGAAATTGTTTCAGAATATGTCAAGATTGCGAATGAGCGAATTCGTGAAGAATTGCAAGGAACTTTAAAAACGAGACCGATGCATCGTCCTGTTTACGACCCAGTGAAGGCTGGAAATAGTTTATCTGTTTCACCATGGAACTTGCACAAGAAAACTTCCCAGTTAGCATTGATTGAATAGTAAAAAACATCTGCAATTCGTGAAAATTATTGAAACCTATTCTCATTTGAATGGTCTTGAGTTCCTCTTGGTTCATAAACCGAACCTTTGGAAAGAGATCAAAGAAGTCATTCGTGCCGTTGACGCTGGAACCTGTAAAATAAAAGTCTCGAAAGAAAAGAGAATGAAGGGCAAGCTTTTGTATGGCCCTATTAATATGAATTCATGTTTTAGAGGGCTTCTCAGAGATATAAGGTTGGAAAGAAAGTCGTGTGAGTTATTGGGTAACCAAAAGTGAAAAGCTTATCCGAAAAACTTTAACGATGTCTCCGGAAGAACAGAAGCAGGAGATCGAAGCTGCTGGTGAAAAGCCAATTTACAGCTACAATCAGACGGACTTTGTTAAAGATCGTATTGCGGTGGAAGTTCAGTTCGGAAAGTACTCATTTGTCGCCTATGATTTATTTGTAAAACACCTTGCATTTTATGTTGGTGACCGTATCGATGTTGGAATCGAAATTCTGCCTATGAAAAGCCTGCAAAGCCAGATGAGTTCTGGTGTAGCTTATTATGAAGGCGAGTTCTACAATATTGTTCGTCAAGGTCGTGGAGTTCCCGCAGTGCCTTTAGTAATTCTCGGCATCGAGCCTTAATTAAGCGAACTGTAGCTGATCATAATCTCTGATTTAAAAAAATCAATATGCTTGACCTCAATTCAACATTTCCTCTACTATCAATACTTATTTTTACGCCCACTGCCGGTGCGCTGATCATCAGCCTGATTCCGGCTGATCGCAGCAAATTGTTGCGCACGATCGCGCTGGTTGTGAGCATAGTCGTATTTGTGTTCAGCCTGCCGCTTTATTTCGGCTTCGATCAATCCCGCAGCGCGTTTCAATTCGAAGAAAAATACGAATGGATACCGGCGTTTCAAGCGACGTATCATGTCGGCGTCGATGGCTTGAGCTTGTTGATGATCCTGCTCACCGCGTTTTTGATGCCGTTGATCTTCCTCGCGTCATGGCATGACATCAAAAAGAGCGTCAAAGGCTATTTGATTTCGATGTTGTTGTTGGAAACCGGCATGATGGGTGTGTTCGCGAGCCTCGACCTGTTGCTCTTCTACATCTTTTGGGAAGCGATGCTCATTCCGATGTATTTCATCATCGGCGTTTGGGGCGGACCGCGCCGAATTTATGCCGCGCTGAAATTTTTTATTTATACGATGGCCGGCAGTTTGCTGATGCTCGTCGCGATTCTCTTCATTTATTTTTATTACGGCAAAGTCACCGGCACACTGACCTTCGATCTCGTGCAGATTCGCGACTTGCTCTTTCCGGCGAATTATCAAATCTGGCTCTTTCTCGCGTTCGGCCTGTCGTTCGCCATCAAAGTGCCGATGTTTCCGTTTCATACTTGGCTGCCGGATGCGCACGTCGAAGCGCCCACCGCCGGTTCGGTTATTCTCGCCGGCGTTCTTTTGAAAATGGGCACGTACGGTTTTCTGCGATTCTGTTTGCCGCTATTTCCGAATGCCGCCATCCAATTCACCCCGCTCATTTCGATTCTCGCCCTCATCGGCATCATCTACGGCGCGTGGGTGTCGATGGTGCAACCCGACATCAAAAAACTCGTCGCATATTCTTCGGTGAGCCATCTCGGTTTCGTCATGCTCGGCATTTTCACGTTGACGCATCAAGGTCTGCAAGGCGGACTCTTGCAGATGGTCAATCACGGTCTTTCCACCGGCGCGTTGTTTTTGATCGTCGGCATGATTTACGAGCGCCGGCACACCCGCATGATTGCAGATTACGGCGGCCTCGCCAAACAGATCCCCATTTTCACCACCATTTTCATGATCGTGACGTTGTCCTCCATCGGCTTGCCCGGGTTCAACGGTTTTGTCGGCGAATTTCTAATATTGACGGGAACGTTTTTAACCAATCGTTGGTACGCCGTTCTCGCGACAACCGGCGTGATTTTCGCCGCTGTTTATATGCTGCGCATGTTTCAGCGCGTCATGTTTGGCAAATTGGACAAAGAAGAGAATCAAAAACTCACCGATCTGTCGCTGCGCGAAATTATTGTATTAGCGCCGGTGGTGGTGATGATCATTTTAATCGGCGTCTGGCCGCAACCGTTTTTGGCGAAGATGGAAAAATCCGTGGACACGTTGATTCGCACCGTGCAATACCGCGCCGAGCGCGTTCATCAAGCGCCGGCCCTCGCGCCGGTTGATTTGGCGGAAGAATCCGATGAACAACAATACAAAACCGAGGTTGTGAAAAAATAAAGTCACTCGAAATGTCATTCCGCAGGAAACTTTTTTGTAATTCAAGATCAGTGCTGGAGAGAAAGAAGATTCCTCCCAGAATGACATTTATATTGGCTTGGCTAATTTTCTTTTTCTCTTTATTATTCTTTTTTACCATCATGTCCTTTCAGGATTTCTATCTGCTCTCCCCTGAGATCACATTGACGCTTCTCGGTTTTGCCGTTTTGTCGCTCGGCTTGATTTTCCCGCGCATGTATCGCGAAACGCTGGCGGCAATCGTGCTCATCGGCTTGGCGGTCGCGCTGCTTTTTGCAACGCAGCATTGGGGCGGCCAACCTGCCGCCGCCTTTTATGGCATGATCAGCGTCGACAAATTCACCGTCGGGTTTGAATGCCTGTTCATTATTTCCGCTGGACTCACGTTGATGCTGTCGCTCAATTCGCTTGAGGAAAAATATTTGCTGTACAGTGAATATTTCGCGTTGATTATTTTTGCGACGGTCGGCATGATGTTGATGGCCTCAAGCGCGCATTTATTAACGCTCTTTCTCGGTCTCGAAACCCTTTCAGTCTCTTTATACATTCTCGCCGGTTTTAGGCGCACCGATCCCAAGGCGCTCGAATCTTCATTCAAATATTTTCTGCTGGGCGCGTTTGCCAGCGGGTTCTTGCTCTATGGCATCGCGTTGATTTACGGCAGCGTTGGCAGCGCCAGCTTGACGGCGCTCGCCGAAAAGATCGGCAAAAGCGCCGGCCCTACTCCTTCAGCCATATTAACGAACCAATTTCTTTTCCTCACCGGACTGGTGCTGATGGTGATCGGGTTTGGTTTCAAAATTGCGCTGGCGCCGTTTCACACGTGGGCGCCGGATGTGTATCAGGGCGCGCCGACGCCGATTGCGGCGTTCATGGCGACCGGCTCGAAGGCCGCGGGATTCGCGGCATTGTTGCGTTTGCTGCTTGCCTCGAACATCATGACGGAAGCCATTTGGCAACAAATTTTCTGGATCATGGCCGTCGTCACGATGACGGTCGGTAACATCATCGCGCTGCGGCAGGATAATATCAAGCGCATGTTGGCCTATTCGTCGATTGCGCACGCCGGTTATATTCTCATCGGCGCGATTGCCAACAACGAAACCGGCTATGCCGGCATCATCTTCTATTTGTTGAGCTACACCTTCATGAATGTTGGCGCGTTCGGCGTTGTCGCGTTGCTGGCGAAATCCGAAAAAGAATATGTGGCGATTTCCGAGTATCGCGGCTTGGCGTATCGCCGGCCCTTTGCTGCGGTGGCGATGGCTATTTTCATGTTCTCGCTTTCCGGCATTCCGCCCACCGCCGGCTTTCTCGCCAAATTTTACGTCTTCAGCGGCGCGATGCAAAGCGGCTACATTGGACTCGTTATTTTCGGCGTGATCAATTCGATGATCAGTTTGTATTATTATCTCGGCATCGTCGTCGTCATGTTCATGCAAGAACCCGAGGGCGAGAAAGCGACGATCACGCCGCTGCCGGCCGTCGGCATCGCGCTCGCCATCGCCGTTTTCGGTACCCTGAATTTGGGGCTCTTCCCCGGACAATGGATGGATAAATTTCAAACGCTCGCGCGTTCGTTGATGTAATGCTTTGCTCGCCCGCCTCCAACACTCTTTCATGGCCCAAAAAATTTTTATTGGCAATAAACTTTGCGTTTTGTATGTTTTAATTGAGATTTTTGTTCGTATTTTTGTATCTTACAAAATAGAAGCAGGAAGACGGGCAGCAATCCAGGAAGAAACATTCAAAAAGTGCCGTAAACGGATCGGCAAGTTTCAGCTTGTTTGACAAACGTAAATTGGAGGACCGCGCGAAGATTAACGCGATCTGATTTCGTTGATCCGTTATCGAAACGACACGGCCGCCAGTATTCACACCAAGGATTGGCAAAAGCATTTCATCATGAACCTTCAACGTGCGAGGCAACTATGGAAATTCAGATCAGCGCCGGCAAGATAGAGGCGGAGAAATCTCCGGCATTGGCATTATTGCTGCCGCAAGAAATGCCGGCCGGCGATAATCACAACGCCACTTTTATCGGCAAAACGATTTATTCCGCTCTCGTTACAAAGCTGTATCGCCAAAAAGATTTTACCGGCAAATTGGAAGAGACGGCGTGGCTTTATCCACCGGAATGCGCCGCCGAGCGTCTTTTGCTCATCGGGCTGGGCGAGTGGAATCATAAAAAAACCAACGAGAACGAAGCCCGGCAAAATGCGCAAACGGCCATCGGCTATGCGGTGCAAGCCGCGCGCAAACTCGGCCTTGAAAACTTGCATCTATCGTTAGATGGCCCAGTCGTCGAGAGGTTCGGCAATCGTCTCGCTGCGCAATTAGCGGCCGAGGCGTTGTGGTTGGCGAATTATCGTTTTTTGAAATACAAATCAGCCCTCCCAGATAAAGAGAAACCGTTGCGCCGCGTCACTTTGCTGATCAGCGACGAACGGCAAACGGCGGAAGCCAAAGAAGGCGCGCGGCTCGGGCAAATCATCGGCGAGTGGACGTGTTTCGCGCGTGATTTGCAAAACACTCCATCGAATGATTTGCCGCCGAGCAAGCTCGCGGAGATCGCAGCGAAAAAAGCGGCCGAATTGAAAATTGCTTGCCGGGTTTATGATGAAAAAGAAATTCGCGAGTTGGGCATGGGCGCGTTGCTCGGCGTTGGACAAGGCAGCGTCAATCCGCCGCGTTTCGTCGTGCTGGAATACCATCCTGCCCAAAATTCCCGCGCGGAAAATGGGCCGGTGATTCTCGTCGGCAAAGGCATCACCTTCGATACCGGCGGCATTTCCATCAAGCCTTCCGATAATATGGATTTGATGAAATTCGATATGTCCGGCGCCGCGGTGGTGCTCGCGACGATGTGCGCGTTGGCGCAGTTGCAAACGCCGCTGCACGTGGTCGGCCTCATGCCGATGGCGGAAAACATGCCGAGCGGCTCGGCGCAGCGTCCGGGCGATATCGTGCGCGCCTGCAACGGCAAAACCATCGAAGTTGCCGACACCGACGCCGAAGGCCGCTTGATACTCGCTGATGCGTTGGCGTATGCGCATCGTTACAAACCGAAAGCCGTGATCGACCTCGCGACGTTGACCGGCGCCATTTATGTTGCGCTCGGCGAAACCGCGGCCGGACTTTTCGGCAATGACCCAACCTTGATCGCGCAGATAAAAAAATCGGCGGAACGAACCGGCGAACGCGTGTGGGAACTTCCGCTCTTTCGAGAATTTTTTGAATATATGAAAAGCGACGTCGCCGATATTCGCAACATCGCCGGAAAGCCGAGCGGCGGCGGCGCGAGCAAAGGCGCGGCGTTTCTCGCCACTTTTGCCGAAGGTTACAAATGGGCGCATTTGGATATCGCCGCGATGGCGCATCCACGTGAAGACAAGCCGCTCGTCCCCAAAGGCGGCAGCGGCTACGGCGTGCGGTTGGTGGTGCAATTCTGCCGTGATTTAATGGAAAGCAAAGATTAACAACAATATTAAATTGAAAATTTTCAATTTAATATTTGGAATTTGTATGCCAAATCAACCCCTCCGCCTCGGCGTCATCGGCTGCGGGCTGGCGACCAAGCACCTGCACTGGCCGGCGCTGCGGCAATTGCCGGACAAGTTTGAAATCGTCGCGGTTTGCAATCGCTCGCCGGAAAAGGCGCGGGAATTTGCGCAGATGGCCGGCTTGAATAAATTCGAGACCGATTATCGCCGCTTGCTGGATGCCCGTGAAATCGACGCGTTTTTGGTTTCGTTGCCGATTGGCCAAAACGCCCCGGTGACGCGCGCCAGTTTGGCCGTTGGCAAGCACGTGTTGTGCGAAAAACCGCTGGCTCACACGCTAGAGGCAGCAAAAGCATTGCGCGATTTTGCAAAACAATCTGTTCCGGTTTTGCTCGTCGGCGAAAATTATTATTATCGCGATGATTTCAACGACGCGCTGACCCTCATTCGCGATGGGCGCATTGGCGGGATTTTTTTGATCACGTATGAGGCGACGTCGGAGGTCGATCCCACGAAAAGCTATGGCGCGACGGCTTGGCGGCAAGTTCCGGCGCATCGCGGCGGATTTGTGAGTGATGCCGGCGTGCATCATGCCGCCGTCTTGCGCATGTTTGGCGGCGAAATTCGCGCGGTAAATGCCTTCGCCAAAAATGTTCATCCGCTTATCCGCGCCGAGGATAATATCGCAGCCAATGTCGAATTTGCCAACGGCGCCATCGGACATTATTTTGCTTCTTACACCGCCAAAGCGCCGCAGCACGGAACGCGTTTGCGAATCTTTGGCACGGAGGGAAATATCGAGATCACGCACGGCGGGCTGACATTTTTCAATCCGCAAATTTCAGCGACGGCGGAAACGCGGCATTATCCCAATTTTGACAACGGGTTTATTAACGAATGGCGGGCATTTTACGATGCGGTTCGTCATGGCAAAACTTTTCCAAGCACGGCTGAACAATGTTACACCGATCAGGCTGTAATTATAGCCATGCTTGACTCGGCAGCGCTACGTGTCACCGTCGATCTCCCCCAAAATTAAAATTACATTACACAAAAAATCAAACTATTCCTTGTTTTTCTCGAAATACTTTCGTACGTTGTAATCACGTATTATGAACGGGCCGCAAAATTTAATTTTACTGCGGTGGTATTGAAAACTAATACGTGAGGTGGCAGTTCTCCTGCGAGTTAAGCTCTCCGGATGTAGCCCGCCTCAATATTCAGTGGCTTTTGCCGAAATTCTTTTCATTTCTCAATGGCGCATTTCAAATTGCTCGATGACACGAGCAACCCGACATGTCCCGCGCCACCCTCAGCAAAAAACCCTCGACGGGCCGAAGGCTTTGGCGAACGAGTTCGAGATTTGACCGAAAGACAAAGAGATTCCCGGGCCACAACAAGCTTTTATTCATTTGATTTCGGAAGATGTGAACTCTTTGCACGTTCTCTCCGCAATAACACATAAGGATTTTATGTCGTTTCAACAATTCGGGCTGCATCCCGATCTACTCAAGGCCATTCACCGGCTCGGTTATCATGAGCCCACGCCGATTCAACAGCAGGCCATTCCCATCGCTTTGACCGGCCGCGATCTCATTGGCTGCGCCCAAACCGGCACCGGCAAAACCGCCGCGTTTGCGCTGCCGATTTTGCACAAGCTGCATCCGATTCGGCGCGGCCAAATTCGCGCGCTGATTTTGACGCCGACGCGCGAGCTGGCGGCGCAAATCACCGAAGTGTTTGTAGGGCTTGCCGCCCATACCAAACTTTATACCGCTGCGGTTTACGGCGGCGTCGGCATTCCGCCGCAAGAACGCGCGCTGCGGCTTGGCACCGACGTCATCGTCGCCACGCCGGGCCGCTTGCTCGACCACATGAATCGCGGCATCGGCCGTTTCGACGGACTCGAAGTGCTCGTGCTCGACGAGGCCGACCGCATGTTGGACATGGGTTTTCTGCCGGACGTGAAGCGCATTATCGCGCGTCTGTCGCAGAAGCGCCAAACCATGCTGTTCTCCGCCACCATGCCCAAAGAAATTCTCCAGCTCACGCGGCAAATTTTGCAAAATCCCGCGACCGTTCAAATCGGCGGCCAATCGGCGCCGGCTGAAGGCATTAGCCAATCGGCTTATCCCGTCGCGCAGCATCTCAAAACCGATTTGCTGCTCACGCTGCTGGAAACGGTCGAAATGGAGTCGGCGCTGATTTTTGCGCGCACGAAAATTCGCACCGAGCGGCTGGCGCGCCATTTGAAAGAAGGCGGCCACAAAGCCGCGCTCATTCATGGCGACCGCACGCAAGGCCAGCGCTCGGCGGCGCTCGAAGGTTTTCGCAATCGCGATTATCACATTTTGGTGGCGACCGATATTGCGGCGCGCGGCCTCGACGTCGAGGGCATTTCGCACGTCATCAATTTCGACGTGCCGATGACGCCGGAAGATTACGTGCATCGCATTGGCCGCACCGCGCGGGCGAAGGCCATCGGCGAAGCGCTGACGTTGGTGGCGCCGGGCGAAGAATCTTTTCTCGCGGCGATTCAGCAATTGACTAAGATCAGCATACCGCGTCAAACTGTGCCGGATTTTGATTATCATCGCGTGATGAAGCCGCGTCCAGAGGGCGAAGGTCGGCGGCAAAAACACTTTGGGGTCAAAAGCGAAGGCGGGCGAAAAAAACGTTTTGGCGCCACGAGCAAACGCCGTCGCGCTGTCAATTATTAACTCATTTATCTATTCCAATGTTTTTCACCTTTTATTTCAGGATGGTTCACCCATGAAGATTTTTGTCGGCAATCTTTCGCGCCGCGTCACGCAGGACGCGTTGCAGCAATTGTTTGAAACGTTCGGCCAAGTTGCTTCGGTTGAAATTATTCGCGACAAATTCAGCGGCGAATCCAAGGGATTTGCTTTTGTTGAAATGGCGTCGAAAAGCGAAGCAGAAGCGGCGATGACCGGCCTTAACGGCCGCGATATGGACGGCAAGGCGTTGACGGTAAATGAAGCGCGTCCGCGCAACAACGATCGTCGCGGCGGTGGAGGCGGCGAGCGTCGTTTTGGTGGCGGCGGTGGCGGGCGGGGCTTCGGCGGTGGCGGCGGCAATCGCCGCTCGTGGTAATCTCGGTGTAGAGAGCTTTATTGTGAAAAACAAAAAGGAGAGCATCCGTGCTCTCCTTTTTGTTTATAAACCTAACGTCGCCGAACATAAAGCCAACCAAGCATTTCTTGGTGTCTTTGCGTCTTAGTGGTGATTTTTTTTACTTTAAAGACTCAACAACACCGCAAACTGCCACGTCTCCAATTCCGTAGGCGTCGCGCCCATGCCGACGTCGATCCGCACGCGCCGCACCGGTTGGAAGCCGAGTCCGGCGCGAAAATTCGTCGAGCTTTCGCTGCGCCGGCCCGGCACCGCAATATAACGGTCGACGCGCGGCGGCGGATTTTTTGTGGTGACGCCATCCGGTCGAATCACCGCCGTCGAATCCGTGCGATACCAGACGTCGATCACCTCGTCCGACTCGACTTTGTCAAATTTTTTAATCGCGCCAAAATGCGCCGTCCAGCCGCGGCCGAGATAAAAGCTCATCGCAATTGGCAACGCCAGCCGCGTGATGGAAGTGCGTTTATCCAGTCGCAGGGTTTTGTCCTCAATGCCGATCTGGCTTTCAACCTTATTCCATGGCGTCGGCGTGTGTTGATGGCTCGCGCGGCGCACTTTTGCATCCTCATACATCAACACGTTGCTCTCCTCAAATTCCGCATAAACCCCGACCGTGCATTCGCTCTTTTCATACATCGGCACCACGAGGCCCACCGCGCCGGTTTTTCGCGTCACCTTCTCGTCGCCCTCGCCGCGGCGATCGTCCGTAAAGCGCGAGCTGGAAATGGAATTGTAAATCACATTGTCCTGATGATAACGGAAGCGGTAATGGTTGAAGCTGGTATCGGCCACCGCATCGCCGTTGGTCAGATCGACCGAGGATTTCTGATATTCAAAGCGAAAGCGGAACGCCACGTCATTATGCGCCGGCAGTTCGCCGTGTACGCCGGCATATTCCGTCGTTCCATCGTGTCGCCATTGGCTGCGGCCCGCGTGCGAATAACGCCACAGGCCAAAATTTTCATTCGGCGCGCTGGCATCATATTGATAAAAACTGCTGTCCCGATCGAAACCCGTTTGCCGATGATCGCCCTCGAGGCGGCCGGCAAACACGCCGATCTCGCGCTGCGCTAGCGTCACCAGCACGCCGCCGCTCAATTCATTTTGCCGAATCGTCGCGCCGGTGTTCTTCGCGTTGAGATATGTCGAGCGATAGCTGTTATTGTACTGATCGTTGTAATTGTTCAACCGCGCGTAATCGCCGTCAATGTCGGTTTGCACGCGGCTGATTTTTGCGCCCACCGCGAGAAATTTGGCGAGCTGGAGGGAAAGATAAGCGTCGAGCAAATGCGCCGTCTCAGTTTTTTCATCCAGCCCGTCTTGTTTGACATTCGGCTCCAGTTCCGGAAAACCGCGGCTCGCCTCGGAGCGCACCCCGAATGCATCGTAGCCGCCGTAATACCAAAACGGCACGTATTCATAAAACGTCCCCTGATGATGCACCAGCTCATACGAAACCGCATATTTGAGTCCCGGCAAAAGTTTCGCGGCGAGGTCGCCGAGGTAAAGCGCGGAAAGTAGCGGCTCCAATTTGCGCTCGACCGGCTGCCCCCAATAAGACGGCGCGAAGCGGGCGTTGTCATACGCATAAGTTGGATAGACGCGATACTTGAACGTTTTTGGATTTTCCGCGCTGCCTTTGAGATCGATATAAAGCCGCGTGCCGGAAATCGACGATAGCAGCGCCGGCTGAAACGAAATCTCGCTCAACGGATCGGGTAAGATTCCCAGCAGGCCGGCATCGAGATTTTTCAAGCCGACCGAGATGATGCGATGCGGCCGCAAAAAATAATCGCGGCTGTCAAAGCCTTTTTCCAAAACATAATCATTCCAATATTGGGCGTGCAACGCCGGCGGACTCAGCGCCAAAAAGGCGAACCAAACAACGCGTTTCATGGTACGTTCTCCGGAAGGACAGAAATTGTTGAGAATGACGCGCGTCCGGAAGCATGTCATTTACGCCAGTGCAATCACTTCCGGACGCGGAATTTATATAAAAGGGGATGTTCGGTTTTTGAGAACGCAAGCCGCGTACCAGATCTTACGATCGCGGAAGTTATAAATGTGGAGAATGAGACAAATGTTGATTTATTCGTAACTATTCAGCTAAGCTGGACACAAAAGTATTTTATGATTGAAAACATTTTGCAAAGCTTCAAGAACGTTGCAACCTTGCTTTCTGTTCGTTGAAATATAGCCACGAATGCGACAGAAGACCTTG